>ERZ808266.501-NODE-501-length-13741-cov-4.850285_pt1 | contig 13741 bp, 11 predicted proteins | sample MGYA00521278_ERZ808266 | MGnify/ENA primary metagenome ERZ808266 (study PRJEB31516, sample SAMN03275591) | gut metagenome | biome: mammalia-associated habitat; material: feces | host: Papio cynocephalus | place: Kenya | collected 2012-08-02 ... | reverse complement strand
CAAGAAATTGCTGGAGTTTCATCTAGTGTCTACCTCGCAAGCTACATATTATATTGACGACCAACTGATGAAATTGTGGCTGAGGGAGTAGATATAGCAAAGGTATCGTAAAACTCAGACTTTTTTAGAAAAAAGGGATCACCTGTAAAAGTGTGTGGATTGATATACTAAACCAATCATCTTATCGTTCTTTTTAAAATAAAGCCTGAAAAGATGAAAGAATATATAGCACTTGCAACTTGTATCCTACCAGAAGGAATGTTAGATTGGTTTAATCAGAAAGATGTGCGTCTTACTGCGAACAATGGTAAGACCTCAATCCACATATATCTTGATGAAAATGAGAAAATTCCGGTGCCTATAGGCAAGATTCCGTAGATGAGAAGCGTCCTTCTAGATAGGGTATGCTCCCCTCACGAAAGCGATCATACCGGCACCGGATGACATCTAAGTCGATGGAAAAATATGACCTTGACGATGTTTGCCATAAAGCCCACCAAGATGCAGCTTATCCATCACGCTATCCATCACGATTTTGGGGCTATCCATCACGATTTTGGGGATTATTACTCTTGTTTTCTAACTACTAAATACTTCCATCCATCATTAAATCGCTTGCGCTTGATGCCATTAATCTGGGATAGCTGACGACCAAAGGCTATCAGACTATTCAGTTTCACCGATGAACCGATGTGGCTCTTCAACTCCTGGAATATCTCGGCGGCAGAAAGATATGTGCCCAATCTCTCGCTATCGGTCAAGTCGAAATACAGTCCGAAATACTGGGCTATCGGTGAAACCACCTCAAACTTACGATTGCTCTCCATCACCAACTTGGTTTGTTCGGCATCGAAATAACACTTCTCGCCGGCACGCAAGGCTGCCAAGGCCTGCGCATAAAGTTGTTCATAATTCGGAACATGGCTTACGTCTATCGGACCCGTCAATTCCACCCCCAGAAAGCGACGGTTTCCAGATGGGTCGGAGAGGATGTCCTCCATATTGCTCGTGGCGATAAAAGAGGCTAATCTCGGGAACTCCTCCACATGACTTCCGTAGGGCGGTTTCATCTTCACGCTAGGCAACTGGATAAGATTTTTCAAGAACCCCTGCTGCACCTGAGGTGAGATCTGATTGAACTCATCTAGATTGATGAGCAAGAACTGAGCCATCGCCTGAAACACCTGACGTTTTTCTGACAAAACTAAGTTGTCACTATAACCCCATTGCAGCTCCATCGGAACCAAGCTTCTACAAAATGTGCTCTTATTATAACCCTGCTTGGAGATGAGCAAAGGTGCCACAGAGTTGCCATACTTGCGATGACCATAGGCGCGCCACTGGTCCACCATCCCGAGAAACCAAGTGTAAAACCAATCCTCCCAATAAGGATTGTCGGTAGGCACCGTGCGAGCCAAGGCACGGATATAATCCTTACCGTCCCACTTGCCATCACACTCGAAGAGGAACTTTTCCACAGGATTATAGCTCTCTATGTAATCAGACTCCAAGAAATTGCGTACATCCTTGATACTCACACAGATATTGGCAAGTTGCACCTCCAACGTCATACGCTTTTGCACACGACCATCCACAGGTTGAAAACCCCACCAATCTTTTTCTTTCGGTCGATATTCTGTGTATTTCATCACCGAATTATACCGAAATTCATATTTTTTGCGCAACATTTTCATCATCCGCAAGATATTGTCGCTCAATCCCTTGCTATCTTTATCCACATCGTTACCCACTTTATCCACATACACGCCTTCCACGTTATCCACAACTTTATCCACGGTGTGGATAACCTCGAAAAGCACCAATCCTACCGCATCTGGGTTATAATACGGCAGTGCATCCTGCGTGAGCAGGAAATCGGAATGTACGGAAGGCTCCGGCATCTGCAACGTAGCCTTCACCAAGGTTTGATAAAGGGGCGCAAAAGTGCGGAAAGCCAACTTATAGATTCTGTCAGCCTCCGCCTCATCATCCGGCAAGGCACCCTGGGCCAGCGAATATTTTACCAGCGCATGAAGGCTGATGCCATCGGCACCCATAAAGGCGGCGAGGGTAGAAGGCATGGCTGCCACTTTGCGCTTGGCATCCTCCACCATCCAGACTTCCTTTATATTGACAAATGTAAGCAAAAGCAAACCGTTGTTTTTCTTCACGACCAGACTGCCATTCGCCGATTTCTGAAACTCAGCCGCAGGGCACACGTGCATCCAAGTGGGCATGTCCTTGTAGCCATCATAGCCATGGGTAAGATAAGGCACAAACTCACGAAATCTAGCCACCGTATTCTTGGCATCATCGTTCGTAATGCGCTCCAAGAATTTCTCCACGGTCTTGGTGCTAACCAATAGCTGATTGTTTCTGTCTCTATGTATGATTGTAAATTTCATTTCCCTACTTTTTAAATTGTTTTAAGCGTCACAACCAAGTGTTTCGAGCGTCTGTACCAACCGTTTTAAACGTTGGAACATTTTGTTTCTGCCTAGGAAACATTTTGTTTCTCGGCAGGAAACATTTCGTTTCTGCCCGAGAAACACTTTGGCAGGCTTATCCCTAGATTTGCTTGACAAGCCTTGGGCTGCTCGGCTCCACGTGCCTACTCAAAAGCGAAGCCTATTTCCGAAGCATAGTGGTCGTAGGTAGGCGCCTCGTAACCATGCTGTTTGAAAATCTTAGCCACGACATCCTGCTCTTCTGGCGAAAGATGCTTCTCGCCACGATACACACGATAATAAGAGGTACGACTACCCAACGCATCCATGATGGCACCCTTGATGTTTGGCACATCCCGATGTTTCACCTGGTCGAAGATGCGGTTCACCCCCCAAGCCGCCCGATACAACCTTACTCGCATAAAGTGCTTGCAAGGGCCATGGAGGTTGGCGTCGGGAAAGACCGCCTTGCCCATCGTATCGCCTTCGGGCTTATACTTAGACGAGATAAAGCGGATACACTCTGCAGTGCGTGGGCATTCTGCATTAAAACAATACGTCCAGTCGTAGGTGATGAGACCACGAACGAAGTCTGGGTCATTAAGATTGATTCCCATAGATTTAGGGATTTTAAAGATTAATAATGTGGTTTCACATTGGTGATTGGCCATTGTGGAATCAGTTAATTCACTCCCACAAAGGAACCCAAGGTTTTTTATTGTTCATAAATAGCCAAGTGTAGCTTTGATGTTGTGCCGCCTGGACACAGCGCATAGGAAGTTAGGCGTCCGATGCGCTAAGTATGACAACACAGCTGCAAAGATACGAAAATAAAAAACAGAATCCAAGCTTTTTTCGAAAAATCTTCTATCAAAATCAATATTTTTCATTTCCTCCTCTCCGGAAATGAGCCAAAAAGATGGAAGGTAATGCCGAAATCGTGAGAGATAACGTGAAATAGTGAGGGATAACGTGATGGATTCTGTAAAACATTCGTCATCCATCACGCATATAGAGTTAGCACAATCATCTGTATATCAACTGATTCTAGCTATTTTTCATTCTATAGTGATGGATGTGATAGATATTTTGAGAAAAACTTTCTTGCGTGCAAGAGACTTCACTATATAAAGCCTATCTTAAAGCAAGAAATACCGACCCGCAAGAAATACGACGACTTGGCAACGCTCGACTCAAAGACTTAAAAGATCCCAAAAATTGTCTTCATCAATTAGAGCTAAATCGAGCAGAAGCCTTATCTTTAGGTGGAAAACCTATATCAGAGGGAAATATTGAAACGCAAGTAAAATATTGTCTAAATTCAAAATAACACATATAATTATTTGGCAATCTCAAATATTTAGTGTATCTTTGTCCAAAAAATATAAATGACTAAAAGAAGGAGGCTATTATGACTTACAAAGTAGCAAACCCAATATACGACTCTGTGTTCAAATACTTGATGGAGGACGAACGCATCGCCAAGACCATTCTTTCCGCCTTGCTCAAGAAGGAGGTGGTAAGCGTGGAGATGCGCCGCCATGAGCACACGAACACCACACGCAATGAAATCTCCATGTTCCGCATCGACTTCGCCGCAAGGGTGAAAGAGGAAAATGGAGACATCCACCTTGTGCTCATAGAATTACAGAAGACTTGGTTGGAAACGGAAACCCTTCGCTTCCGCCAGTATCTCGCTGCCCAATACAACGCCAAAGAGAACATTCAGAAGGAAGGGGAAAGCAAAGGATTTGCCGTACCTATGATTGCCGTTTATCTGTTGGGACACCGAATAAAAGGCATCGAGCAACCTGTGGTTTACGCAAGCCATGGCACATGCAATTATGATGGAGAGGAGATTGAGGACGGCATGAAAAATCCATTCATCAATAGCTTGATACACGACAGCATCATCGTGCAGTTGCCTTTGCTGCGAGGCAAGATCAACAATCATCTAGAAAAGGTACTCAGTGTATTCGACCAAAAGCGAAGAGATAAAAAAAATCGTCAGATGGTTATCATCGAGGAATCCAAGTTTGAAGACGACAAAGATATGCTCTACATCCTGCACCGCCTTTGCCTAGCTACCGCAGATGCAGATTTGCGACAAGACATGAATGTGGAAGACGAATATTATACAGCCATTGAAGATAGAGACACCACAATCATGAGACTCGACAAGACGATAGCAGAACAAGATGGAAAGATTGCTGAGCAGAATGGAAAGATTGCTGAGCAGAATGGAAAGATTGCAGAGCAGAATGGAAAGATTGCTGAGCAAGCTTCACTACTCCGCTCTATGGCCCAGACCTTACTCTCCAATGGTATGACTATCGACAACATAGCAAATGCCTTGAACATAAGCATTGAAAATGTAAAAAACATCTTAGAGCAATAGAAATAAGACTAATCAATGAAAAACAGCCCCGAATACTTTTTCCATAAGTATTCGGGGCTGTTCTCTTTGACTACAATATCTCCAGCTGCTCTTTCACCGCCTTATAGCAACGGCGAGACACAGTGATGTCCTCCTGCTCAAACGGCGGAGCGAAGATACAACGCAGGGTATAGTTTTCTATACTGATCAAATAATCGAGATTGATGATGCAATCTTGGCGCACCTGCGCCAACGAAGGAGACAAGGTGAGGATGTTCTTTGCCGTGGTCTGCTTTTTCAATTTATAGACCTGCCCATTCGTCAATCGCACACTCCAGAGGCGGCAATCCTCGTCGAATACACAACAAAACATGTCTTCCGGCCTCACCATCAAGAGTCCAGTAATCGTCTGGACAGCGAGACGCTTATTTGTCTTGCCTACGAAATCGTCAACTTTCAGCAAATCTTGAGTAGCTGCACCTGACTCTGATGATTTTTCCTCAGACTTGCCAGCCATTTTCTGACGGATACGTCCTGCCACTACGTCTAATTCTTCCTGCTGATAAGGTTTCAACAAGAAATCGAAGGCCGAGGCACGAAGGGCATCTATCATATACTTATCGAACGCGCTATAGAATACAACGATGAGATGGCTCGGCATCTCATCACGGAGCGACTGCAACACCTCGAAACCTGTCTTGCCTGGCATCTCGACATCGATAAACAACACGTCGGGTTGCATGCTCAGCACCAATGTCTTTGCCGACATCGCCGACGAAGAGGAGGCAACGACCTCGAAATCTCCCCGAGCCGTCAAATCCGTTTGCAACCGAAGTATGCTCTGTGGCTCGTCGTCCACGATGACGACCTTGATTTTATCTTGATAATCCAATGTTTTCATCCTAATATCGCTTTACATTATTAATCATTTACTAAAATGTGACTCTTACCCTTGGCATACACCGTAATCATAGTTACAAGGCACGCCGATGCTTACACACATTCCCTTCGGTTGGCTACCCGCCCCATCTCCAAGCGCCACCGAGTTGCTCTGCATCTTGAAATACATCTTTCGGTCGTTGCCGGCATTCAGCATCTCGATGGTGCTATGGAGGATTCTCAATCCCGTGCCTGTGCTTACCGCCGAGTTCGCCTTTTTCCTTGATGCGCCTATGGTGCCCTTGCCACATCCGTTGTCGATGACATCGATGCGAAGCATCTCATCTTCCATCCATATCTTGACATCCAGCTGGGGCTTTTCCCCCGTTTTCTCCATCCCCACGAAGGCATGCTTCAAGGCGTTCTCCACAGGTATCTGGATAATCATGGACGGAAGCATCAAGGAGAGATCCACATCCTTACTGATGTCGAACCTTGGCATCGGCAGGAATGGATTGGTCTCGTGGCGAAGAGTGGAATAGCTCATCACCATCTGCAACTCCTCATCCAGGCTTACGGCTATCTTGTCGCAAGTGAGCAGATTGGCTCGAAGCACTTGAATTAGGAGGCGCAATGGCTTCACGTTTACATCCTTCGGTAGATTGGAGATGAAGATGTTGAGCACATTGAACACAAAGTGTGGGGAGAAGCGATTGCGCACATTTTCCATTTTCAATGCCATCATACGATTCATTTCCTGGTGGTGCTGGTGTTTGTGGCGCAATGACTTATAGCGATAGTAGGCTATGAGTGCCAAGACCCCCATCGCCAGCAAGCCGATGACCAGGAGCATGATGACCCTGGAAGAGCGAGCCTCTGCCTGAGTACTACGCAGCGTCATGTCTCGGCGAACGATGGCGGTATCCTGCTTGAATCGCAGCTCATTCTCCTGCACATTCGACACCATCGTGGCATTGCGCAGGGAGTCATCATATTGCTTCATCAATTTCTGATAAGCCAAAGCCTTGGCATACTGTCCTTTGCGCTCGTAGAGCTGAAACAATCCCTTGTGGTAGAGATACAGATAGTTGGGCGACATTTGGGAGAGGACGTAAGGTTTCTCCAAGATGGCAGATGCCTTCGACAAATTGTTTTGGCGTAGAGCCAGAGAAGCATTCAGACCATCCACATAAAACTGCAAGTCGCTCTGCATATCGGGCTTGACGAAGAAGAACCGGGTAGTTCTTGCCAAATACTTCTGAGCGGAGTCCAACTGGTTGAGCTCCAGATAAGTTTGTCCGAGGTTGGCATCCACTATCGCCGTCATGAGAGGCTGACCGATGATGGCAGTAGCCCGCTGTGCCTTCAAGAAACATTTCAAGGCTTCGGCTGGCTTGCCCTCGCTGCTATACACATTGCCCCAGCTATTGTAGAAAAAATGCGTATCCTTGGGATTCTTGGGAGGATACAGACGCTCTGCCTTGCGGAAATAATAATGAGCCAACTGATAATTCTGCAGGTCGTTATATACCTGTCCCAAACCTGCGAGGATACTATTTTGAGCTTCATGCAGTTGCAAGGAGTCGGCAAGGAAATTGGCACGTCGATACCAAGACGAGGCATCGGCAAGCTTACCCAACTGGCGGGAAGCATCGGCGACATTGATGCTGATGTCAATGGCATCATCGTGATTAGGGAGTCTCATCAGTTCATGATAAGCTCTTTCGTAATAAGTTCGGGCAGAGTCTCGCTTGCCCACTGCCAACATCAAGATGCCCTGCAAATTGTCGGCATACGACTGTATCTTGTACGTCGTGTTCTTATGAGGATGCTGACGGCAGTAGCCATTCACTGAGTCGATGAGAGCCTGGCATTCTGGGTCGGCACCTTTCAGATAGCAGCATTTCGCCCTGATGAGTCGCTTCCATTGGGTCACCAGTTCGGGTTGCCCATCACATTTCAAATTTCTAATAAGCGTCATCATGGAATCGGGATGAGCTTGCATCAGCTGTTGATGTTGGGTAACAAACTCATTTATCGGCTTATACCAAGAATCATCTTCTTGGTGTTTGCCTGAGCACGATGCCAACAACATCACACCTCCCAACAATACGAGCAATATGTATTTATCAAGTTTAGTCATACCTTCATTCATTCTGATTGATATTAAGATTTCCGTAGATTATTCTCCCCTCGTTTTCTTGTCTGCCACATACATACCGATTAAGATACAAGCGGCACCTGCCAAGAAATAAGGGGTTATCTTCTCGTCAAGCACCCACGAGGCAAATATCATCGTGGTAATCGGGTTGAAATACACCCAGTTGGTCGCTTTCACAGTTCCTAGCTTCGAAATGCACCAGTTCCAGGTGAGAAAACATATCATGGAGGCAAGACAGCCCAAGAAGAGCAGATTGCCAATGACTTGTGGGCGAGCAAACACTTCTAGCGTCGGGAAACCTGGAATAATGAGGTAATAAGGCAAGATGGTGAGCACACCATAGAAGAAAACCTTTCGGGTAATGAACGCCGCACTGTAATCGCCAGTCACCGACTTCATCAGGAGCGAATAAATAGCCCAGCACATACAGGCGGTAAAAGCCAAGGCATCACCCACCGGCGACAAATGAAGCACAAACCTACCATTCAGCACCACGATGATCATGCCCAAAAAAGCCAAGAGCGAACCGAGCATCTGTACCACATGGATGCGAGCGGAATCTTTATAGACCAATCGAACCAGCAATGTGGCAAAAAGCGGACAAGAGCATACGATGAGCGAAGTGTTGGTAGTGGTGGTATAGTTCATCGCTTCGTTCTCACTAAAGAAATAGAGCGAACCACCCGTGATGCCCAGCAACGCCATCTTAGCCTCATCCTTCCATGAATCGGCAAACATACGGCGATGGTTGAACGCCAACATCAAGACATAAGCAATGGAAAAGCGCAGAGTGAATATTTGCGCTGGAGAAAGTCCGTTCAGCATCAACACCTTGGTTGCAACGAACGTAGTTCCCCAAATTGCCACCGTGATGAAGGCGACGAGATGATAGAATATGGTGCTATTTTTTGTTATCATTTATTTATTTCTGTTTTCTTCTGCAAAAGTAAGTTTTTTTTGTGGATAAACCAAGAGTTCTACATATTTTTTGTACCTTTGCAGTATGATTTTCCATCCATTCCATCATACAACAGCTGAGGAATATCCCAAAAGGATGAACAATCCTTTGGATTACACACCTCATCCTCTTTGCATCAAAGCCTGCAAAGAGCTACAAACGTATCTTGCCGAGCGTAAAGATTGGCAAGAAGAAATCTGCCGTGGCAAAATGTTCGGCGTGCTCATCGTAGAGAAATTACCACAGAATATTGCGCAGGGGAAATCAGAGATAGGTTATCTCGCTGCCTACAGCGGACAAATTGGTGGTCGCAGCGACTGGGACGACTTCGTGCCAGCCGTCTTCGACTACCTTCAGTCCGATGGATATTTCAAAACCCACGAGGCTGAGATTACTCGTATCAACCAAAGCATCCTACAACTAGAGAGTGACGAGCGTATGAAAGAGGCTAAGAAGCTGATTGCTTCTCTGGAAGAAGAGCGGAAGAAGACCATCGCTGCCTACCAGGAGAAAATAAAGGAGGCGAAGGCGAAACGTGATGCTCGACGAGAGGAAGCGCGCCTCGACCCTGAGCACAAAGCCGTGACTCCAGAAGAGGAACAGGAGATGACCAAGGAGAGCCAGTTTATGAAAGCAGAACTCCGCCGTCTCAAGAAATCGCTTGCCGAGAAGACTACGTTGGAAACAGAATATGCCGACTATCAAGACAATCTGCAAAGACTGAAACAACTGCGCAAGACGCTCTCCGATGCCTTGCAACAATGGCTCTTCTCGCAGTTTCGCATGCTCAACTATCAAGGGGAGAGCAAAGACTTACTGGAGATTTTCCGAGATGCAGCCTTCCAGGACACCACACGTCGAGATTCTGCTTTTCGAGATTCCCTGCTAGATTCCCCACAAGCCTCTATCATTTCTAAAAGAACCGCTTTCAAGATGGTTCCACCAGCCGGTAGTGGCGAGTGCTGCGAGCCCAAGCTCCTGCAATATGCCTACAGCCATGGCTTTAAGCCTCTGCAAATGGCGATGTTTTGGTGGGGAGAAAGCCCGAAGGAGGAGATTCGCCATCATCTCCAGTTCTATCCTGCCTGCAACGGGAAATGCAAGCCGATACTCCACTGGATGCTACCCGACAAAGTTTTTGCTACCAGTACGACTGCCATGTCTCCAAACGATAATACATCCATAAAAGATGTATCCACATATAATAAAGTGGAAACTCTTTTCGAGGATCAGGAACTTGCAGTCATCTACAAACCCGAAGGCTTGTTGTCCGTTCCTGGAAAGGACAGCCTCCAGCCTTCGATATATGCACTGATGCGAAAGAGATACCCGACGGCAGCCAGTCCCCTCATCGTACATCGCCTCGACATGGCGACCAGCGGATTGATGGTTATCGCCAAGACCGAATTTGCCTACCATCGGCTACAGAAAGAGTTCTTGCATCATCGGGTACAGAAAAAATACATCGCCATCATCGGCTGTAAGGACAAGGAAGCTTGCGACAGATTGGCTAAAGTTTCTAAGAGAGGAAGAGCATTCCTTTCTCTCCCCTTGATGCCCGATTATCTAGACCGCCCTCGCCAAATCGTACACCACGAACAAGGCAAGGAGGCCATCACAGAGTATGAGATATTGGAGCGAATCGACGATACTCATCTTCGTCTCGCTCTCTATCCAAAGACCGGCAGAACCCACCAGCTCCGTGTACATTGCGCTCATCAAGAAGGCTTGAATGCTCCCATCTTGGGCGACCCACTCTATGGCAACGAGAAGGCATCCCGCCTCCACCTCCATGCCGAGGAGATAACCTTTGAGCATCCGCTGACTGGCAAGAAGATAACTATACAGAGAAAGGCTGACTTCTAACCGAAGCCAGCCTTTCCCACATATATAAGCTAAAGTCTTTTAATACAAATCACACGAAAAACATCACGATAATCTGGGCGATGACCACTCGGATGAACATGCCTAGCGGATAGACCGTGGCATAACTGATGCTTGGGGTATCGCCATCCAGGGTGTCGTTGGCATAGGTCAACGCCATCGGGTTCGCCATACTTCCACAAAGAATGCCGCAAATGCTTCCGAAGTCGTACTTCTTGGTCTTCAGAATAATGAAACCTACGATGACCACTGGCACCACGGTTATCAAGAAGCCGATGCCGACCCACATCAAACCCTCTGGACGAACCACCGTCTCAAAGAACTGTCCACCAGCCGACAAGCCCAAGCAACCCAAATACAACGCCAAGCCCAATTCACGCAGCATCAATCCCGCACTTCGGGTCATATAAGAGATGAAATGCACACGAGGACCGAGCGCACCTATCAAAATACCCATCACGATAGGACCACCTGCGATACCCAATCGTACCGGTGCCGTCATACCTGGGATGTTCAATGGAATGGTTCCGATGGCAAGTCCAAGGATGATACCGAGGAAGATGGCACCGAGGTTAGGCTCATTCAAGGTCTTCACGGCATTACCCAAGAACTGCTCCACATGGTCGATACTCGTAGGGTCGCCAACCACCGTGAGGCGGTCACCATATTGCAAGCGCAGGTCGTCGGTGGCTAGCAATCGAATATCACCACGCAGCACGCGGCTCACGTTCACACCGTATGTATTGCGCATTTGGAGACTTCCCAGTCGCTTGCCATTCAGTCCATGACGAGTCACCACGATGATGCGGCTCTCCACCTTGGCATCGATGGCATTCCAATCCACCTTGTCGTTGTTCCACTCCTTATCTACCTTCTTACCAAAGAGAATCTGCATCGCCGACACCTCATCCTTATTGGTAACCACCAATACATTGTCATTGGTATGGAGCACGGTATCTGCCTCAGGCACGATCACCTGGTCTCCTCGCCACACTCTGGAAATGATAAACTTACGATGGGTCATCATCGAAATCTCGGCGATGGTGTTGCCATTGAGGGCAGGATTCACGATGACATACTGACCGATGGAAGTATGGTCGTCATCGTCATTCTGACGAATCTCCAAGTCCTCGGGTTTCACGAAAAGTTTGCGCAGGAACATCATTGCCAGGATAACACCCACCACACCCAGAGGATAGGTCACGGCACAGCCTAATGCAGCTCCACCACTAGGCAAGCCCAATTGTTGCAAAGCCTGCTGAGCAGCACCCAGCGCAGGAGTATTGGTGGTGGCACCACAGAGGATACCCACCATATCTGGCAAACTAATCGGCAACACGGCACACAAGCCTAGCGAAAACAATGTGCCCACCACAATGACAGCCAAGCTCCAAAGGTTGAGCGAGATGCCCTCGTGGCGCATCGAACCAAAGAAGTTTGGCCCGACATAGAGTCCCAGCACATACACAAACATCGTGAGACCGAAGCTCTCGGCGAACTCCAGCATATTCTGGTCGATGGTCAACCCAAAGTGACCTGCAACGATACCCACGAAAAATACGAAAGCGATGCCAAGGGATATACCTTTGACGTGGAGCTTGCCAAGGGCAAGTCCCAAAGTACAAATCAATGAAAGAATGACGATGCCTTGCACCGCCGAATGCACGTTGACTAAATTATCAAACCACATGATGTTCTATTCTAATCTTTTCTCTTGATAACGTTCTATTAATGTCTAATTCGGGTGCAAAGGTACTGCAAAAATCTGATTAAGCGAAAAGAATATGTTCTTTTCTTCACTTTATTTACTCCAAAAGTAGAAATTAAAAACAAAAACCTAAATTAGCTCAAAGTTTTTTTGTACCTTTGCACCGCAAAAAATAGAAATGATGAAAGATATTTGTTGTATAGGGCACATTACAAAAGATAAAATCGTGACCCCTAATCGCACTGTATATATGGCAGGAGGCACCTCTTTTTATTTTGCCTATGCCATCAACCAATTGCCTAAGGACGTAAGCTTCTCGCTCGTCACGGCGATGGATCCAACCGAGACGGAACCTGTGGAGAAAATGCTGCAGGCGGGTATCGACGTAACCCTCAACGCCTCTCGAAACACGGTATTCTTCGAGAATATCTATGGAGAGAACCAAAATGAGCGCAAACAACGTGTACTTGCCAAGGCTGACCCTTTCACTATCAAACAATTGGAAAATGTAGAGGCACAAGTTTATCACCTAGGCAGTCTGTTGAGCGATGATTTCTCACCAGAAGTGGTGGCTTACTTGGCCAGCAAGGGCAGAGTCTCCATCGACGTACAAGGCTACCTGCGTGAGGTGAGAGATGAGAAAGTCTATCCCATCGACTGGAAAGAAAAGCTCGATGTACTCAAAAACACTTATTATCTCAAGGTGAATGAAACTGAAATGGAAACCATCACAGGACTACAGGAACCTCGCGAGGCTGCCAAGCTCATCCATTCTTGGGGAGTGACCGAGGTCATCATTACCTTGGGCAGCGAGGGTTCACTTGTCTATGTAGATGACACTTTCTATGAGATTCCCGCTTACAAGCCTCACGAAGTGGTAGATGCCACAGGGTGTGGTGATACTTACTCGGCAGGCTATCTCTACAAGCGATTACAGGGTGCCACTCCTACCGAGGCAGGCAAGTTTGCCGCTGCTATGTGTACCATCAAGTTGGAGCACAACGGTCCGTTCAACCGTAGCATCGAGGATGTCTATGAGATTATCAAGTAAGACAATACTCCGGCAAGCCTCTTTCCTCGTACCAAGTTTACCTCAGGTTTACCCCAACTTTACCTCTTGTTCGATATAGCCAAGGGGTAAAGTCGGTATTTTTTATACTTTTTTCCGTAACATTTATAAGGCTTATTTCAAGAAAAAGTTATAATTTTGCAACCGAAAGCAGCAAAACTCCGCTGCATCAAACAAACATTATCGAATTATAACGATTAAATATAGAATAGCTTTATACAAGATTATGCTTAGAAAGATAAGATTAACGCTCGCCAT
>ERZ808266.499-NODE-499-length-13795-cov-3.943741_pt1 | contig 13795 bp, 9 predicted proteins | sample MGYA00521278_ERZ808266 | MGnify/ENA primary metagenome ERZ808266 (study PRJEB31516, sample SAMN03275591) | gut metagenome | biome: mammalia-associated habitat; material: feces | host: Papio cynocephalus | place: Kenya | collected 2012-08-02 ... | reverse complement strand
CGATGCCGCCGTGCAAAGTTACTGCTTTATTTTGAGATGGGCAATACGGCGTTGGCCGAATACTTACATTTTGGGCAGTATGATACTCGACTGGGAAGCAAGAAGGATGAAGGCAAGCTTCATCGCTATCTCAGGATGAACTTGCGAAACCTGCGTTTCGTGAGGCATTATCCTACTGAGGCATTGAGCGAACCTTTGTTCAGAACATGGTTTGCTGTGTGGAAGAAGACACATGGTATGAGATAACAGATATATCGGGCGAACGGCTCCCTCTCCCCTTTTTTATTATGAGCTACTTTTCTAGGGGATGGAGCTTAGTAGCCCGAATTTTAATTTAGACTTATCAACTTATGATGAATACAAAATATCTATTACAGAAAATTTACGAAGCCTATCGTAAGTTTAAAAATTATAGCTATTATGATAGTGCTTCCTTGTTTTCTCGAAAGCATGTAGCCGATTTCGAGGAAGAATTGTATGGTTTGAAGAAAAGCCAATTTAAGAAAAGGTTTTCGGAAAAATTAAATGGGTTGTTAGAAGTTCTTTTGGGAACTAATGAACAGCATTTCCATCAATTGCTCGACGAGATAGATTTTTGTATATTACCAAAAAGTATGCAAAAAGATGGAAGTCAAGAAGATAAAGGAATTAAATTAATCAGTAATCATATTCAAAAGGAAAATTTAGAAATAGATAGTACAACCTATTTATTGATGCTCCAATTGAAATACAGTTGATAAGTACTTTGTGGGTTATGTTTGTTGGAGTCAGACTCTCCAAACTGATAAGTTCACACAATTATGCTTATAAACTTTCATTGACTTCCCCACAAACGGAAAGCCAACAAACAAAAATCTCCTCAGGATTGCATATCTACAAACCGTATTTCCAAGGTTATCAAGATTGGCGAGACAATGCTTTAAAAAAGGCAGATGAAATCCTTGATAGCCATAAGAATGTAACTATTATAAGTTTAGATATTACCCAATATTTTTATCATGTAAGATTGAATCTTCCAGAGTTTGTGGAAAAATTATTGGAAGAAAATGCTATTGATTTTTCAAGCGAGGATGAACGAACATTTGCAAAAAGACCTACAATACTTTTATCAAGAGTGCATGAAACATATACAAAAATATGCAAAGAATATTTGCCCGAAGATGTTGCGCCAATCGAAGGGAATGAGACTATGTTGCCTGTCGGGTTGGTTTCTTCTGGAGTTATCGGTAATTTATTTTTGGCAGAATTTGATAAAAAGGTAGTAGAGAAGATTCATCCAGATTATTATGGGCGGTACGTTGATGACATGCTTTTTGTTATCGGTGAATCAAAGGCAGACGATGCTTTGGATTTTCTAAACAAATACTTTGTTGAGCCTCAAATACTTGTTCATGATAATGATGAGTATAAAATCCTTATGAATAATGTAAGCCTTTCCATTCAACCTCATAAAATTATTGTGGAAAGTTTTGAACATACAGGTTCAAAGGCTGCTTTGATGAAGTTTCGGCGTAATATACAGCGTCAAAGAAGTGAGTTTAGATTTTTGCCTGATGAAGAAACAGTAGAGCAAGATTTTGATGAAGCTGCTTTTTCTATGCAATATTCTGGCTCTGTGAACAAATTGCGTAACATAAAAGACTTTACAGAAGACAAGTATGGTGCTTCTACGTATTTGGCTCACATGATATTCTTGGCATGCTATAAGTCAGAGGAAAACAAGAAGCACAAAAAGGCTATAGTACAACAGATTCTTACTTATTTTAAAGGTGCCGTTGCTTTGGAATATTATAGTCTTTGGGAGAAGGTTTTTACTTATTTTGTAATAACAGAAGACGTTGATTCGCTCAATAAGTTTCAAAAGCAAATCTTGGATGCTATCGAACAATGTAATTTCGGCAATGCAGAAATATTGAAGAAGATAAGAGAAAGTTTAAATGAGACTTTAGGACTGTCGGAAGCGATACCTTTGTCCATGCATTTGGATTTTATCGAAGCAGAAAATGAATGGGAAAAGACTACTATAAAGACTGCTAGAAAACTGAGACATGCCTGTATGTTTCGCCATCAGTATTTAGGGATTGGAGGACTTAACCTGACAAGATGTTTGTTGGACGATAATTATAATCTCTATCGTAAGGATTATGATCATAAAATTGAAATGCTCAAAGAAATTGGTGTCATCTATCTTACTCCTTTATTTGTTCATCTTGACGTTATCTGCCATATCTATATTTTTATAAAATCGGATGAGTATAAATATTCGGAGAAAAATTCGATAAATGATTTTCTCTCAGAGGCACCATCAGAGAGTTTTAAGCAATACCTAATTATTAATTGGGACTGGAACAGACTGTTTTATAAACAAGAGATAGTTCTTAAAAGGGATTTGGTTATCAGGAAAGAAATAGAATCGTTGAAATATGAATCGAAGGTGTTCGAATATATTGTTCCTACACATGATAAGGATTCCAATACCATCAAGCCAAACAAGAGGATTGGGATTGCCAATATGAATGTAGATAAAGATATAATAGAAAAGACTGCATTGAATCAAGTTAATCTTTCTTCGCAAAGACGAAAAGACTTGTTTCGTATCATCAACGATGCTATTGCAAATAGGTGTGATGTGCTGGTCTTGCCTGAGTTATCTGTTCCCTATCAATGGATTGACTTGCTGGCTGCAGAGTGTAAAAAAAATCAGATTACCATTGTTGCAGGTATAACTTATCTTGTGACAAATTCCAAATATGCCCTAAACATAGTCGTTACCCTACTGCCTTTTACCGAAAACAATTATAAGTCTTGCATCATTATTCCACGGGTAAAGAATCATTATGCGCCCAAGGAAAAAACTCTGTTGCGTTCTTATGGTTATCATGTACCAAAAGAGGTAAAAAGCATATATCATTTGTTCCATTGGAGAAAGTCCTATTTTTCTGTTTACAACTGCTTTGAGTTGGCAAGTATAGAGGAAAGATGTTTGATGAAGTCAAAAGTGGACTTTATTGTTGCGACAGAACTAAATTCTGACACGAACTATTATTCCGACATTGCAGGTTCATGGGTGAGAGACATACATTCTTTCTTTATTCAAGTAAACACATCTGAATATGGAGATTCACGTATCATGAAACCAAGTAAGTCTGTGGAAAAGAACATGGTGGTAGTAAAAGGAGGGAAAAACTCCACGATATTGGTTGATGATTTGGACATAGAAGCTTTGCGTAAATTTCAATTGCCTGGTTATGCTGGTCAAGATGCCAAAGGCGTTTTTAAGAATACTCCACCACGTTTTAATCAAAAGGATGTAAAGATGAGGATTGATGATAAGGACTTTAAATAAGTACTGTTATGACATATAAAATTTCAGATATTTTACGAATGATAATTCCTGGGGTGTATTTCAAGACTCTTTGCTAGGGTATCTGTGTACAAATAGAGACTATAGAAAACTTACATTTGTCAGAAGCCTTGAAACTGATTACGGAATATGGAAACATTGTTAATCTGTTAGGTATGGCTTCTATAAGGGAATTGGGACTAAAGCAACTTGCGAAAGTTTTTGGTAATATATAGTTTTATGGGACTGACAATTGATATTATAGCATTAAAACAAATATGGGGGATTGTTAAGACTATCTTCAATGTATCCAAATGGGTACCAAGATTCATATATGGCTGGAATTATTTGTTCAGCAAACCATATAGCGTAATAGTTTATGGAGCTAGCGGTGTGGGAAAAACTGAATTTTGTAGAGCTTTATTGGAAAGAGATATTGAGAGTACTGATGCCCCAAGAACTGTTATACATCAGGTAGAGAACTTGGTATTGAGTGATGGACATAAAATTAGATTGTACGACTTGCCTGGACATATAAGTTATAAGATGAACAGAAATAGGGTTATAGAGACTATTGCTCGACAAAAATCCTATGGTATAATCAATGTTGTTAGTTATGGCTATCACGAAGTACCCAATGCTCAAAATCTAAAAACGTTTAAGGTGACTAACGGAGAAGAAAATGCTTATGAGATTGACACACAATATCTTAAAGAAAATCTTCAAAGAGAATTTGAACAATCCAAAGAATGACATACAGGTGCACACCTATCGACTAATATAGGATGGATAATCACTGTTGTAAACAAGGCAGACATCTGGTTCGGAAAGTATGATCAAGTGATGGAATATTACCAAAGTGACGGAGAGTATTCCAAAAACTTGTTTGGCAACAATGCTCGTTTAGTAAAATATGTGTATCCATATAGTTCAATTATTTCTCCTTTCTGCAAGAAACCTATGATAATAGAATTTGGTGAACGGAAGAAATTGGAAATGCACAAAAACTTAAAGAAAGACCTCTTAAGATTGGTAAAAGATGAAATATGACAATAATACAGTGGATGTTCAAATCAAATTGTCCGCAAAAGAATTAAGTTCTTATAACGATTATTTTTTGTCAATATTGACAAAAATAAAATTTTTGTTATATTATAACATTCTTATCATAATAGCCCTATTCCTGTTTTCAATTATGTTTCTGATGAATTCAAAGCTGGCGGAACGAGAATTATTTGTTGGTGTCTATCACTTATTGATGTTAGGAGAAGTTCTTGCCTTATATCTTAAAAGAAAAATCAAGCATCAGATGAGTGATGTCTATATTGAGAGTTTGAATGCTTTACGCCAATTGGGGGACTCCATTGAATGGGATAAAAACAGACGAAAATTTAGAAAGAATCCTCCTTCAGAAGCTTTAACGGTAATAAATACATTCTATTCAATTATCCAAAGTGTTTTCTTTCCTTTTAGAAAAGGACTTAATTATTATAATGTTATATCTCTTGTAAATATTTTTGTTTTGCTACAAGTGTTAGTAATATCATTTAATATGCTTGTAGCATTCTATCTGTAAACTAGTCAATTAATGAAATAACAACAATGATACAATCCTACACAAAATACAAATGGTTTAAGTCCTTGGTGGATGCCAAGGAGAACGAAAAAGCTGTGCGAAGTGGCTTGGACTTCCTGCGTTTCGTGGCAGAGGAATATATTAGCTTGGAAGTGTATAACAACCAAGAATGTGACGGTGATGATTTCTTCACTTATCAAGTGGAGAAGGAACTGGCACTGGTGCTGAGGGATGAAGCTACTCCTATTGAGGCTGTTGCTACGGCACAGAAAGAGATGGCTGAGATTGAGAAGATGGAGGCATACGATGATTATTGCCTGTGTTTCTTTGACCATGTCCGTGAGGCTATCAACTTCCGATTGGCGGATGCGGACACTTATCTCGCAGACCTTGACAAACAGATAAAACATCATACCTACGAATACAAGAGATTGGTGAATGACGAAAACTTCGACCAACTGAGTTCTCTATTTCGCTTTGAGGAATTGGGAACGTTGCTTATCAAGAAGATTGATTATCTGAGGAGTCATGGAAGAGAGAATGAGGTAGATGTAATCATGGAGGAATATAAGTATGTGCCAGACGTATGTTCTTTCAAAATCAATGAGCTTCTTGTAAAGGGATTGGAGGATGAAGCCTTAAAGGAGATAGACAAAACGATTGCCGTGTATGGGGATGATGGGTATAATACCACAGAGCCTTGGCATCTGCAAAAGATTGGAATCTTGGAGAAGCGTAATGACAAGGCTGGTATTATCGAGGAATATCGTAGGCTGTTTCGGCAGTTCTTGGTGGACAAACAACCTTACTTCGAGAAGCTGAAGGAGTTGGTAGCCAAGGAGGATTGGGATGAGTTTGTTGTGAAACTCTTCGGGGATATTCCACATATCACGGATGATGATTGCATCGAAGTGTGCGATATGATTGTGGAGGAAAAGAAGTATCAGTGTCTCTTGAAAATTCTGATAGACAACAGAATGTCATTCAGCAGAGTGAATTTGTTCAAGAAATATGCTCCCTATATGAGTGAGGAAGATCAAGCGACCTATACCAATCATGTAATCGAGGAGTTACGGAAGCACTTGAGTTATGCCAAGTCAAAGAGCTATGGATACATTGTTGATGACATCAAGGGAATGTACACTTGTTGTGAGGTTTCCAAGAAACTCATTCTGGATTTTGTGGAGGAAATAGAATACAACTATGGCAATCGCCCAGCTTTGATGCGATTGTTGAGAAACTGATTATTCATTTTGATTTAGAACAAATATACTATGGTTATACTGAAGAATTTACCATTTAGAGATAAACTCGACTTGGCTACGATGATAGCGTATGATACCAAGAGAGTGATACAAGAACATGCCAAGTTGATAAACGTGAGTTTGCCTTCTTCCTATCGCAAGGGCGAAATGGCGGAAGGTCTTGCAACTTTCTTCCAACATGATCCTTTCTATACGGTTAACCAACTGCCGATGGACGAGCAGAAGTTGATAGCGCAACTTATCAATCTGAAGTTTGACGAGTATGTTGAAGTGCCAAGAAATGATAAGAAGTATCTGATGATGCAGAAAGTTCATCTGGTGGTGACTTACGAGGAAGAAAACACTTGGAAACTCTTCATGCCTGAGTGTATAAGGACAATACTAAGAGAAACTACGGAAAGTCAGATCGGGGATGTACCAGGTATGATGGACTATCGCAAAGTATTGGAGAGCTTGACAGAATGTAACATCAAGCTGCAGGAAGTGATGGACAGGGAGGCTGGCAAGATTCCTATGTCGCAAGCCTCCAAGTTGATTCTGAACCAACTGGAGAAACAATATATTGAGAAGCGTGAGGAACTTCGCAAAATCCAAGCGAAATATTCTTGGGCTTCTGACAAGAAAAATCCTATACAACAGAGCATCGCTGATGCCTTGATGTATATTGGATTTATGAAATTGGTGTAATTTCATAAATCGTTCTTTGAGATTGTTAATGAAGGAAATCAAGCTATTTGATTATCAAGAGGACATGAAGGCACGGATTGAGAAGGTGTTGTGCCTTCATCGGTCTGTGATGGTGCAAATGCCAACAGGTACGGGTAAAACCTATCTGCTGACGGCAGTCATAGACTCTTTTCTGAAGGAAAATCCTAACACGAAGGTTTGGATTGTGGCACACCGTAGGGAATTGGTTTCACAGATAGAAGAAACCATACGGAAATTCCATGCTTATTCTGTATCTGCCAATGATTCTCTATTGACATCAGTGAAAGCCATGTCTATACAATGGCTAATGAGACATTATGACGAGATTGAGGAAGAGCCGGGGATGATTGTGATTGACGAAGCTCATCATGCGCTCGCCAAGACCTATAAGGAGATGTGGAAGAGATTTCCGAAGGCGAAGTTTCTGGGACTGACAGCTACGCCTTGCCGATTGAATGGCAAAGGATTCACGGACTTGTTTGATGTGCTGGTGCAGTCGTGGGATATTCCTGAGTTTATCAGCAAAGGAAGATTGGCGACATACGACTTCGTGAGCATCAAGTCGAATGGGGTGACACAACGGCTTATCGACTCCTTGCAGAAGCGAGGGGCTGATGGCGACTATCAGAACAAGGAAATGGATATGTTGCTGAATAAAAGGCCTTCCATCCGTAGGCTCTATCAGAGCTTTACTGATTTTGCTAAAGACAGAAAAGGCATAGTATATGCCATCAATATTTCGCATGCCCAAGCGATTGCCGAGTTTTACCGAGAACACAGTATTGTAGCGGTTGCTATTGACTCGAAAACTCCAGCGGAGGAACGAAGACGATTGATTGAAAGATTTAAATTTTCGAACACGAATAACTCGAATAATACGAATTCTTCACTCTTCACTCTTTATTCTTCACTTCCTATCCAGGTGCTTGTAAACGTAGATATATTCTCGGAGGGGTTTGATTGTCCTGATGTGGAGTTTGTGCAGTTGGCTCGTCCTACCTTGTCGCTTGCCAAGTATTTGCAGATGGTGGGGCGTGGACTGCGTGTGGCTCCAGGAAAGAAGAACTGCGTTATCATCGATAACGTGGGACTCTATCGGGTGTTCGGCTTGCCTTCGCAAACATGGAACTGGAACGCTATGTTCGAGGGACGAATGAGCAAGAAGGATGTGCAGGAGGCTGTGGGGATGCACATCGCTAATACAGCTGCCGTGATTTCGGAAAAGGTTGAACCTGTGAAACATGAGGTGGACTCAGAAATGACGATGGTGATAAGCCACGATCAGTTGGAGCAGATTTTTGAACTACAGAAAGAGGACGAGGAAATCGCTAGGAAGCGAGAAGAACTGCTGAAAGGAGAAAAGGGAAAGGTGGAATTTTTGGACAAGCAACTGGTAAGGTTGACTGATCCAAACAATCATATAGCGTATGTTGACCTGACGAATATGAATTACATTACTTGGGCGTTTTCCGAGAAAAACGATACGAGTGTGCCTCGTGTGGTAAACATTGGTGGTGTGGAATTTGTGAAATACCGCCAATGTTTGCAGACAAGAACGAAATCCGCGTTGCCCATTGAATATAAGAAAGGATGTGTGCAAAACATGGGATTTTACAGCCGATATTTGTATGGCGCTGGTTTTCGGATGTGCAGGATTCTCGAAAACGATAGGTCGCATTATGGCGGTCATTGTGCCGTCTTTCTACATAACGACCCTATGGCGTATTATTGGCTGAGCGGTGAACTGCATGATGGCAGCTTGGTAGTGATGAGCGAGGATCATTGCTATTACTGGGTAGAGGAAGGCAAAACGAAGGTTTACATCGGATGTCCCAAGAGCTATGAGGAGGAGCACAAGATGAATGAGCGGCTTGCGGAAATCGTCAAGCTTACTAATCTCAGGGAAAGTAATGTGGAACAAGAGATGGACGATGAAAAGTTGAAGTTATTGGAACCTTGCCAAATCGGAAGCAAATGGGGATTGAGAGACCGTGACAAGCGGGTCGTCGTTCCACCGATATACCGAACAATCCGAAAGGAAAACGGTTACTTCGCCTTTGAGCAGTTGTTTAATCATTGGGGCGTGATGGATAGCCAAGGCAAGGTGGTGATACAGCCGAAATATGAAAAGGTGAAGGTTACTGCCGAAGGTATGGCGATATTGAGTGATGTGACAGGAAAAACACAGACCATCAATCTGAGATAAAGGAAAGCACTCTGTTTTAGAAAAAACGAATGAAGAAAATCAAGCTTTATGACTATCAGCAGGAGATGCTAGAGAATATCATCACGGTGCTGACTTCTACCGTTACTGGTACATTCTATAATGAGAATGGCAAGAAGGAGAAAATTGGCAGTTCGGTGATGGTGCAGATGCCAACGGGTACGGGCAAAACCTACGTGATGGCGGCTGTGGTGAAATGGTTTCTTGACAACTATGACGAGGGCGAGGTGTGGATCATTGCGCATCGCCGAGAATTGGTGGAACAGATGCAGCAGACGCTCGACAGATTCTGTCTGGAGTATGGCGAAAAGGAAATGGTGCTGAAAGCCAAGGTCAGGATAAGGGTGCTGTCCATACAATGGTTGAATAGACATATCAATGAGCTGGAAATGGTTGGGAGTATGCCAGGACTTATCGTTGTGGATGAGGCGCACCATGCCATCGCAGATTCTTATCAAGATTTGTTCGACAGGAACAGACGAGCCTTGAAACTCGGCATGACGGCTACTCCCTGCCGCATGAACAAGAATTCATTTTCCAAACTTTTCGGGAGTTTGTTGACTTCTCCCTGCACCAACGATTTCATTATGCGTGGTTATCTTGCACCCTACGATTATGTGGTGATTGGCAAGTTCTCCAACGAACAGTTGACCGTGAACCAACTCAAAGGACGAGGCAGTGATGGTGACTATGCCATCAAGGAGATGGACGAGAAGCTGAATATCCCTCAGACCATCCAACGATTATACGACAGCGTGAAGAAGTATGCCGACGGCAAGAAGGGAATCGTGTATGCCATCGACATCGTTCATGCCCAGGCGATTGCAGAGTGCTACAATGCACTCGGACTGAAAAGTGTAGCCCTTGACAGCAAGACTCCTGCCAAGAAACGCAAGGAGATGGTGGAGGCTTTCAGACGCAGCAAGATAGACTGTCTGGTGAATGTGAACCTCTTTGACGAGGGCTTCGACTGTCCCGACGTGGAGTTCATCCAGATGGCTCGTCCGACCTTATCGCTCGCCAAATACATGCAGATGGTGGGGCGTGGACTGCGCATCAATAAGGAGAACAAGGACAAAGTATGCATCATCATCGACAACGTGGGCAACTTCCGTAAGTTCGGCTTGCCCGACAAGCCTCGCAACTGGGAGAGTATGTTTGCAGGGTTGAGGGCTGGCAAAGGTATCATTCCTACCTACGTGAAGAAGGTGAAGAATGTCATTGCGGTGAACGACGAGATGATAACGGTAAAGAAGGCCAATACGGCAAGGAAGAAAATGACCGCCAAGCAACTGAAGGAATACCTGAAGAATGTTGAACCATTTGAGCAGGATGGTAGATGGGGGCTGAGGGTGAAGGACGACATCATCGTGAAGCCTATCTACACGCATATCTATAACTTTCAAGGTGATTATGCTAAATGTATGATAGGTAGGCAAAGATTTTTGTATGGACTATTGGACAGAAGAGGCAACGTCATCATACCTCCTGAATACAAAGATTTATATATGTGGAATGATTATAAAGTTGAGGTAACAGGTAACAATGGTTATAGAAAAACCATAGAGTTGTAGCAACAAAATACACTAAAAATGGAACGCAAAGAACAGACCGGGCATATCTGTAGATGGATGGCATGTGGCATCATGGCTGCCATCATCATCGTAGGATGTACTATTGTAATCGGCCTATTTGAATGGCGCGACAGAAAGGTGATTGAATACCAAAATGCTGAATTGTATGAGTGGCGGAAGAATGTGCATGACTTGAATATGCACATCACAGAATTGGCGCTGCTTGGTGAGACGGTGGCTGATTGGGATTCAAGCGAGGTGAATGACTACCATCAACTTCGGTTGGAAGTGGATAGTATGCTACAAAGCATAGAGGAGGAAACTCCTTCGATTGACACAGAAGGCATAAAAGAGTTGTTGGCAGAAAAGGAAATACTCTTGCTACAAATCAGAAATGCAGTCCAAAAGAGAAATGATATTCATGCGACATTGACAGCGGAAATGCCTAAAATTGTAGAGAAGAGCAAGAAAGAACAGCAAGCCTTGTCCTCTACTCCACGACCTGTGGCGAAGAAAAAGAAAAAAGGCATTTGGGCATGGATGTTTGGAAAGAAAGAGAAGTCTGCCGTTGAAACCGTTAGCCACCAACAGCTAAACGCAACCACAAAAATGCTTACTGCGTTCCATCAAGAGATTATAGCGAAGCATCAGCAACAAAGTCAAAAGGTGATAGGACATTTGGATAGTCTTGGTATCAGAAACGAGGCTATCAACCAATATCTACAGAAAATGATAACTGTTGTTGATGAGCAAGTCAATAAAGGTATCGTGGAAAGAGAAAAGCAAATAGAAACATTGGAATGGCATTACACCTATTATTATATAGGAATGCTTTCTTCATTATTGCTGGTGCTTTTGGTCATGTTCCTATTGGTGAGAAGAAACAAGAAAAGAACGGATAGGCTTATCGGGGAACTGAATAAGCAAAACAAGCAGAATGTGGAATTAATAAAACTGCGCCGTCAAACCATACAAGCAATAACCCATGAATTGCGAATACCATTGGCAACCATCAAGAATAATTTGGGTATGATAGAAGATAGTTCCATCAAGGATGTTGCTGTATCGAAGGAAGCTATCACTGGTATGGAGCAAATGCTCAACGATTTACTTGACTATTTTCGATTGGACAATGGCAAGGAGACAATACTCGCCAAGCCTTTCACCATCAAAGGACTCGGTACAAGGCTGTCCTCGGAGTTTGCTGCACTTGCAGACAAGAAAGGCATCGTGCTGACAGTGGAAAACTCCTCGGATGAAATAGTGTTGGGCGACAAGGAGAAAATTCTGCGTATAGGCAGGAACTTGCTGTCGAATGCCTTGAAGTTTACGGATGCTGGTTCTGTAACACTACGTCTGAATTATAGCGATGGTATGTTGTTCTTATCGGTGCATGATACAGGAACTGGCATGAATGAAGAGGAGCAACAACACATTTTTGATGCCTTTAAACAGTTGGGCAATGCCGCCACAAAAGACGGCTTCGGTCTTGGACTGTCCATTGTGAAAAACTTGGTGAGCATGATGGATGGCAAGATAGAATTGCAGAGCAAGAAAAATGTCGGCAGTACTTTTATGGTCGAGATTCCTTTGCCGCTTGTGCATGAGAAGGATATTGAAAGAGAAAACAATGTCGTCGGTGACTATCAAGCAGAAGTTGTCGCCATTGACGACAACGAATTGATGCTCAAAAGAATGCAAAGTATGTTCGCTGAGAACGGCATTAAATGTGACACCTGTATGAGTATGGACGAACTCTTGGCAAAGATGCGTGAAAAAGAGTACGACATTCTATTTACTGATTTGAAAATGCAAGGGGCAAACGGATATGATGTACTCAAAATCCTAAGAATGTCGAATATCGGAAATTCTCAAACCATACCTGTTGTCGCTGTAACGGGGTCGGCTGGCATCACAGAAAATGAACTGGTAAACAACGGTTTCTCTGGGTGTATGTTCAAGCCTTTCTCCATGAAAGAGTTGATGTCTGTTGCCAATGAGTTTATCAAAAAAGAGATTCACAAGAATGGCAAAGTTGACCTGTTGCCATTGTATGAATATGGTGAAAAGGCAAGAACGCTATGGCTGTTTGAAGAAGAGACGGAGGAGAATATCCGACGCATAGATAAGGCTTGGGAGAAAGGCGACCGCCATGAGCTGAAAGAGACCTTGCACAGCATGAGAGGAACTTGGGAACTTATAGGATGCGGAGAATTGCTGAATTGTGTATTCTCTGTAGTAAAGAATACAACTTCTTCAGAAAAAGAAATATCCCAAGGAATCAATGAAATCAAACGACAATGTGATGAAATCATCAAGGCAATTCATAAGGAACAGAAAGGAGGGACGGAATGACGAAGCGAATTATCGTGGTTGAGGACAGCATGACCTTCTGTGAACGCATCTGCAATATGCTGAAACGGCAAGGTTGGGAAACATACAAAGCCTACAATATGCGCAAAGGCATGGAACTGGTGCAAGAAGCGGATGAGTTTACTATCGTTCTCTCCGATTTGCGACTGCCCGATGGTGATGGCATCAAGCTGTTGGAATGGATGCGGAATAACGGATATGAGAACAAGTTTGTCATTATGACCGACTACGAGAGTTATTCATCCGCTGTCGCAGCCATCAAGAAGGGAGCCGCCAACTATTTCCCGAAAAGTCAGATGCAAGGAGATTTGTTTCCTTTCCTTGATGCCCTGTGGAAAGGAAATGAGCATATTGCCAAGAGTCGTGAGAAAATATTTGCCAGAACAAGTGAAGCATTCACAAAAGTAACTGAGATGGTTAATATGTTTGCTCCGATACAGATTACGGTGATGATATTGGGCGAAAGTGGCACTGGCAAGGAACATATCGCAAGGATGATCCACGAGAAAAGCAAACGTGCCAACAAGCCTTTTGTTACCTTGGATTGTGGAACCTTGAATGAACAACTTGCAGCCTCTACCCTGTTTGGACATGAGAAAGGGGCATTTACAGGAGCTGATGCTGTACGCATTGGCGTATTTGAGGAAGCTAAAGGTGGAACTTTGTTCTTGGATGAAATAGGCAACCTGTCGATGGAAGTACAGAAGATGCTACTGCGTGTGGTGCAGGAAC
>ERZ808266.495-NODE-495-length-13828-cov-10.791331_pt1 | contig 13828 bp, 12 predicted proteins | sample MGYA00521278_ERZ808266 | MGnify/ENA primary metagenome ERZ808266 (study PRJEB31516, sample SAMN03275591) | gut metagenome | biome: mammalia-associated habitat; material: feces | host: Papio cynocephalus | place: Kenya | collected 2012-08-02 ... | reverse complement strand
TAAAGTCTTGCAGCCACTTGATGTAGAGCTGGGTTAGGGTAGAGCCTCCCCACTGTCTCGCTTTCAGAATCACCACTCTGATAGCGGCTCCGCTCGTTCTTAAGTCCTCGAAAATCTTCAAGAGCTTTCTCTGAGGATAGTTCAGCTTGAAAGGTATCATGTTACCTGTCACCTTATCCTCAATCTTGTCGGTCGCATATAGCGCAAACTCGGGGTCTTCTCTAAATCTAACCTTCATAATCTCGAAGGTCAGCACCATAATGAGCTGCTTGGTGTAATAGCTTTTCTCGTTATACTCTCGTCCCCACACCTGTATGATGTATTGCTTCAAGCAGCCCACTTGTTTGAGTCCCCTATATAATAAGGTACGCATACATTCCCTTGGCACCCACATCTTTTTGATCATGAAGTCGGGCAGCTCCAACACTTCCCTGTGCTCCATGTCGTAGCAGTTTTCACCTGTCCACGGATTATAAGTTCCGTATATCTCTTCGTACCTCGCTCGGTTCTCCAGTACGAGGTCATCTATTTCCTTTTCAGTTACCTGTGCCATTTCCCAAGTCATTTAGTTCCTCAAAGTCAGCGTCCTGTATCTTCGGTACGCTCTCCATGTCTAGAGCCTTGTCGTTGCTCACCTTCGTCATACCCATCGCAGCAAGCTGCTTGAAGTCCTCATCCAGTCCATGGGTCACGCTCACCTCGCTCTGCTTTGGTATCATGTGCTTCATCAAGTCCTTGTAGATGGTTACGTAGGTCTTAGGGTCGTACTCGGCTAGCTCATTCATCTTCTCCTCAAATTTCTCTTGATGGCGAGCCAAGAAGTCACGCAGAAATTCCTTCTGTGCGCTCTTCTTTACAGGTAGTACAGCCTTTGCCTTTTCTGCCCTTTCCTTCTTAAGTTCCCTTACGGTCTGAAAATCGAAATCATCCATCGTTCTAATTAAACATTAAACACTACACACTAAACATTACCCGAACGGTTTCATCGGATGCACCAAGCTTCCTGCCTTGGTGGCGTTAGCCGCATCTATGATGTCGAGTTCGTCATCTGCCAGTTGCTGAGCCTTGTCGGCAGTCAGAGGGTCTTTGCTTGTCAGCGTGAGCATAAAGTATTCATACAGAGCACCGGTCGAAATATAATGGTGAATGTTCTGCACCAGCTCGTCAAATCGGGCATCGTCCCAAGAGTCGGGCATCCTCAGCCACATTTCCTTCTCTTCCCATTCGTTCAAGGCGTTGTCTCTCACCCTGCCTTCTGGCTTCATGATGTAGGCAGAAAGCATCCCTTCCACCTTCTTAAGATATTTGTCGAACCATCGGTAGAACATCGGTCGTTCCTTGTCGTTCTCGCTAGTCGGGATAATCTCATCCTGTTTTGAGTCGCTTCCCCGTCTCGCCCTGCCAATCATATTCGTGGTGGCATCAATGTCGTACCATATTTGGTTGGCATAGATGAAAATATGCTTGTCAAAGTAGATGTGTGCTGGTCTCGGCGGACGAGGTAAGAATGGGTTAGGCTCTGGCTTCCATCCTCGCTCTCTCAAAATATGCGTTGGGTGCAATGGGTTAAATTCCATATTATACCTCCTTTGCTACGGTTACTTCCACCTCCACGCTCAGCTTGTCGCTGTGTCTGGAGAACAATGTTACGTATGCCACGCCTGTGTTCTTTGGCTTCAACCAGAAGGCTTGAGGTTCCTGTATGCGGTGAACTTCCAAGATGCTATTGTCGTTGCTTCGTGCCTCAATATCATCTATGGCTCCATCGTCTATGCTGTAAGACAGGGTTACGTCATCCTCGTCTATGCGAATAGTGATTCCGCCGTCCGCATCGCTACCATCCACCTTGGCGGAAAGATGTTGCGTGTAAGGCACCGTTGGCAGCACTGGACCACTCAGCACAAAGCATCTTCTGATGGCTTGCTCGTCCATCGTCATGAAACTTTGGTATGGCTCGGCTTGCTTCTGATTGGTGGTCTTCACCCACCACTGGAATATCATGTAGTCCTCCACATACTTGGCTACCATTCTGGCTAGCGTGTCGGTCAGCGTTCCGTTGCATCTTCTAGAGGCGTTCAGCGTAAACTCCACCACATCGTCCGTCTTGTCAGCGTAGTAGATGATGTTGTCGCCCATGGTCTGCTCGTTCGATACGATGTAGTCGGCGAGGATGGTCTTCACCATTTCTAGGGCAGTCTGGAAGTCATGCGTAAGGGTCTGCTCATGCACGTCCTCCGTACCTGCTGCCTCGTTAAAACTTAGCTTGATAGCCTTGTCATCGGTCGCACCGTCCACCTTTGCTTTCAAGAAGGTGGCGTTCTTGACCTCGTTGAGGACTGCCGACTTTACGATTTGAAATTTTATAATCATAGTCTTTACTTATTTTAATACCACTGGTTTGTTATCCAATATCACTTCCCCTGTCATATCTAGCAAGGTCTTGCCGCTAGGCGAAGGTGGCTCTACTGCATAAATCAGCTTGATAGCCTCATTCAGCTTATCGGTCATACTCTCTGCATATTTCTTGGCTATATCTGGTGCAGTTACACTGGTTACTTGATAGGTAACATAGGAAGAAGCATAGCTTTTGAAATTGCTAGCTATGGCATCGACAAGCCCTGTCTTAGCCCTTCGGCGAGTCAGCACGATGTTTACATTGAAGTCGTTATCCATATAGCAAATTGCCAAGTCGGAAAAGTTGCTTACGAAAGACTCCATGGCTTCTTTTAGATACGACTTCAGGATGTCTTCCTCGGCTGTAGTCAAGGTTACACTTGCAAACAAGATATTCCCCTGCTTGTCTGCCGTCCTCTTTCCGATAATTGAGAGGCTTCTTCTTACCTCGTCTTTGAGGTCGCTGTAATTTACTGTTATCGTTTGAATGATTCCTGCCATACTTTATGCTACTTGATTGTAACCATTGAAGAATTGATTTACGGCGTTCTGGTCTGCGCCCTGCACAATGCCGTTCTCGTCCACCTGTCCGCCGCCTTGCTGCATAGCCATCTGTTGTTGCTGTGCATACATCTGTTCCAGCTGAGCCTGCTGCTCCTGCACGCTAGCCAGCAACTTGTCGGCGTATGGCTCGTTCACGTTCTGCAAGTACTGCACAAGGTTGATGGCACCCATGCCGAGCAATTCCTTTAGCTCATCGTTCTGCATCGTGTTGTATGCAGCCGTGGCAGCGGCGTTCTTGATGCTAATCTTAAAGTGAATATCCCTAGCAGAAAGTCGGTCGTACTTATAGATGTTCAGACCGTCCTTGTCGAAAATCTTTCTTCCGTCCTCGTAATATTGCTGAATGGTGGAACATTTCTTCATTGCCAGTTTTTCTGTGAATATCTCCATGTCAGAGAGGATGGTGAAGAGCGAGGTGGTTGCGTTCTGGCTTTCTTGTGCGTATCTTGCCGCCGAAGTTCCTGCGCTTGGGGTCTTTCCCTGCAAGGCACCGCTCACGTTCGTCACCTCCCTGATAAGGTTCAACTCTATCTGTAGGAGTTCGTTTGTGCCTATGTTCACGGCGTTCGAAGTGATAATCTCTGGCTTCACGTTCGGCATCGTTCGCTTAGGCGTGTAGAATATCCATCCATCGTATTCCACTGCCTCCTCCATGAATTTTTGCGGGCTCTTGCCGTTCAGCACGGTGGTAGGTATCATCTTGAATCCCTTGAAACTGCTGCGTATAGCCATGTCGTTCATCACGATCAATCGGTTGATGTATCGCTGCTGGTCTATCACGTTCGTCATAAATGGGTGAATCTCGCCGTTGATGTATGGATAGAGCTTGATGGTGAAAGGATGGCTCTTGTAGTCGTAGGGTGTTTCTCCTTGGCAGAGCACGGTTCCGTCTGGTGCCATGAAGGTATAGAACCAATACTTATCGGCGATGGGTTCCGACTTGATATAGGCTCGCTCGTTCTCGGGCACGCCCATTTCGTCATACTGCTGCTTGCGTTTCTCGTTGTCGCTTTTTAGCTTGGCTATCATAGCCGTATCACTGAGGTCTATGCGGAAGTAGGCATTGTTAGTACTAGTGGCTATCGGGTCGAAGCATTGCAGCCTTGGCTTGGTCTCAGCCGTCCAAACCTCAATCACCCTCGAATAGTGTCTTCCCTTGTTGGAGAAATCAAAGCTGAGGTTGTTTAAGTCCTTCTCCTCGTTAAACTCATATCCGTAGCCATAATCCTCTGCTTGATGAATATCGAAGATTACATTCAGGTCATCTTCCGTCAAGCCATATTCCTGCTTGGCGAATTTCTGGTAAAGGTCTTCTCGGCTTACATCGTGCAAGCATCCTATCAAGCTGATGTCGTTGTGTCTTGGGTCGCTTCCGCACTCGAAAAATACATGGTCCGGCTCCATCATGTCTGTCCAAGAGTCGGGCATTTCCAGCTCCCTGTCCTCCCAGCTCTCCCTAGCCACCATCATTCCTCCTTGCAGGTAGTCCTTTACAAAGTGGTTCAGTAAGTCCTGCATGCCTGTGGTCTGCCAGTTGCATTGCATCGTGGCGCTCATCATGTCGCTCAGTTGTCTGGAGTCGTTGTCCCTCGCAAAGCAGACAGGCTCTGTGCCTTGCTTGGCATATAGACCTGTGATTGATTCCAAGATGCTCACCATGATGTTGTTGCTCATCGGGGTCTGGTTGCGCTTCTCCATATATGTGCGCTCGCTCATTTCTTCCCAATAGCCGTTGTGATACACTCTGATGGTATCGCTCCATTGGTCACCGTTGCAGTATCTCATGGTTCTCGCTCTGGTCTCACGCACACCGCTAAGGTTGTTCCAAGCATTTCGGCATCGGGTCAGAAGCTCCCAGTCCTTGCCGTGCTCTTGTCGGCGTTTGCGAGCCTTCACCGAGTCGTACTTGTTATGCTGTGGCATCACCTCGCTGAGTGTCAGTAATCTTGCTTTTGCCATATATTCTTACACATTATTAATAATATTGCGCAAAAATACCCCAATTTGAACCTTTCTTTGTCGATACCACGATTACCCATAATTGCGAATCGTGGTATCGGTAAAATGCCTTTCATTTCTTTGCATCTTTGCGGCAAATTTAAATGTTTAATTTCTACGATAGTAGATAATTGATTCAAAAAAAATGACAGAAGAAGAAAAAGCAAAACAGAATGCAGATGGTACAGCCGAGGCTGCTGCACCTGCTCAGTCTTCCGAATCTACACCTCCAGCAGATGAGCGACCTAACCGCACGGCGTTCTCCAAGCGTTTCGCCAAGCGACACTCAGATGTTGACTTCGAGGATAAGGAAGCACGCTATGGTGCAATGAATGATGATGCCGACCTTCTTTCTCGCTATGAGGAGAGCGGTCAGGCACTTTCCAAGGTGTTCGATAAGCACAAGTGGTTGGCAGCTCTCGCCATGGATATGGAAAAGAATCCTGAGGATAATCCTTTTGATGCCATGGCTCGCTTGGGCATTGACATTCGTACGTTACTCGATGATCCTGAGGGTAACAAGAAACTCGCCGACATTCTCACCAAGCACAACGAGGCAGTAACGGAACAGAACGAGGCTTCCGAGCGAGTGGGCGAGAACATGAAGAAGTCCTTGCAGCGGCTTATTAAGCTTTACCCAGACGAGGCACAGGACATGTGGAGCCAGATTTACGAAATCCACGACCAAGTGGAGAGCGGCGACATTCCCGATGACGTTTGGAAGATGCTTCACAATGCCAACAATTACGATTCCGACATTTCTTCCGCCCGAGACGAGGCTGCCATGCAAGCTCGAAACGAGAAGATTCAGAATAAGGTTCGCTCGTCCGCTTCCGAGGGCATCCCTCCTTCACTCTCTAGCTCTGGTGCAGGTAACAAGCCAGCGACCAAGAAGAGCGAAAAGAAGAGCGGTTTCTTTGAGGGTCTTACCTATTAAGTAATATTAATCCATAAATATAAGTAAAAGATGAAGAAAGTAATTAATTATTTTTCTAGTGGTCAGTTCATCTGTAAGATGATTCTGATGCTTCTTGCTGTGGTCACTGGCGGTGGCTTGATGGCAATGGCTGATACAGCCGAGCCAACTACGCAAATAGGCGATGAGGGTCATGAGCCTTCATCCAAGGAAGATGCAGCTACCGAGCCTGTTGACACAAATAAGTCAGATTTAATTGCGCCTGGAGGCAAAGCCGAGGGTCAGGACTTGACTGGCACACAGGCTTCCGCAACCCAGATTCGCAAGGGTGGACTTGCCGAAGAGGATTGGGAAAGTGAGGTAGAGAAGTATCGTCCTTTCAAGACTCCATTGTTGCAGATTATCCGCAAGATTACCAAGACGGTTCCTTGTAATGGCTACGAGAAGAAGCACGCACGTGTCGGTGGTGATACACTTGACGGTATGACTACTAAGGAAATTACAGCTGTAGGCGCAGGTAGTGTCATCAAACTCAGCAAGTCTAACTTCTCAGGCTCTCTGCTCCCTCTCTACAAGGGTAGTACCGTTATCGTTCCTTCTGTAGCTGGTTACGCTCAAGGTTCTAAGACCAAGTTGAAGGGTCGCTTGAATCTCTTGGTTATCGACAAGACCAAGGACGAGGTCACCTTGCAGGCACTCAATGGTCCAGCCGAGGCAGAAGGCACCATCGGTGAGACACTCGACACGATGGGTTGTCCTGCAATTCCTGCCAACAGTCGCATTCTCTGCGCCTCAACCATCCTCTCTGAGAGCCAGATGCAGGTTCCGCCAGAGAACTACCAGCCTCGTTCAGAGGAGGTGTACTTGCAGAAACGTGCATTCTCCATCATCTTCACCGAGGAGTTTGAGAAGATTAAGAAGAAGGCACCTCACACCGTTGCTGACATGAAGGAGAATGCTCTTACTAACTTCTTGCTTCGTCAGGAACGCACATATCTCTATGGCACCAAATTGAAGTTCTTGATGGAGACCAAGGACGGCGCACAGGAATATGCTTATTCTGCCGAGGGTATCATCAATCAGTTGACCAACTCTTATGGCATCGGAGATACCTATACCTTCGCCGACCTTATCGCCATCGCCAAGTTGATGTTCACCGACTTTGCCGAGTCTGATGAAATGTATCTCTTCTGCGGTAAGAACGCCATTGAGCGACTGATGAAGATTGAACTTCCAAAGGGTCGTGATGTAATGTTCGATACAGTTAAGGAGTTCGATATTACCTTCAACCGCTTCAAGTGCAGTTATGGTACGCTCAACTTTGCTTGGGATAGCACACTCGACTACATGGATTTGGAGGACTGCATGATTGGCGCTGACTTCAAGGGTGCTCGCCACTACGTCAAGGAGAAGGGCAAGGAGAAGACCAACGACCTTTCTAAGGATGGTTACGATCCACGTTTGGCTAAGCGTTACATGCATTGGGAGGCTGACTGCGTAGCTCTCCGTGGCTACAACAGCATTCTCGTAGGTCCAGAGAACAAGATTTCTACGCTTGGTGCAGCTGGTGTTATCAACAACATCGTTTCTTTGAGCACGCTCCCTAAGACACCACATGAGGGTATGATTGTAGCTTTGACTGCCGATTATACCGACACGACATCGGATAGTGGTAGCACAAAGTACGAGAAGGAAAACATCTACATCTACAAGGGTGGTAAATGGGAAATCTTCTCGGGTCAGCTCATTGCAGCCTAGTTATATATATCAAACAACAAGGACTAGCCAACCCCTAGTTCCTTGTTGCTCCAAATAAAGATTTAGCAAAATGATTAAAACATATAGATACAACGCCAACCGAAATACGGTAAGTCATATTCTTCAAGGAAAGAATGGCTTGACGGTTCGTTTCAACTTCGAGCGAGGAAATGTAGTAACCAAGCGTAAGCCAGAGCTTATCTTGAAAAATAAGTTTTATCAGGACTTGCTCGAAAGCAGCGAACTGTGCAAGCAAGGTTTGGTCTCATTGGTTAGCTCCATCACCGAGCCATCCGATGTAGTGGATGATACGCCGACCGAGAAGAAGCAGGAGCCAACCGAGGAGGTAAAGAATATCCGTACCGCCGCTGATGTTATTGCTTACGTCAACGAGCGTTTCGGTAAGGATTACAGAACGCTTGCCAAGGCGATGAACCAAGCTTCAAAGTCGGGAATCATCTTCCCAGACTACAACGAGTAACAATATATATAATAAGGTGAAATGAAAGTGTCTGACATCATAAAGGAAGTGCGTTGGCGCATAGACGAGGAATCCAACAATATCTCGGACTTGGAAGAAGTCATAGACGAGAAGGAAGATTCGTATATGGACAATATTATCCGTGCCAATATTCCTGAGGCATTGAATTGGCTGGCTGTTTCTGCTCCTGCTCAAAGCCTAGTTCTTCCCAATAACTCTAGTGATGATTTTGTGAAGGACTACGATACGAGCAAGACAAGTAAGGTGGCTGAAGGATTGCAATACAATAAGCAATGGGACGAAACAAATGGCATCGGCTGTATTAGCTTTCCAAGCGAGAACCCTATCAGGTTAATCAGACTGAGAGGTGAAGGATGGCACAAAGCCATCAAACAACCTTATGAGGAAGATGCAGATGAATGCCTTTATATGTATGACGATACCGCCAAGGGAACAGAAGATCGCCCGATTGCAGTCATCGTAAGAGGAAACCCTACAAGGTTGCTCATCCAACCTGCTTCTGAAAGCGTAAACTTGACCTTCGCTAGATACGTACAGTTTGACCCAGATTCGGATGGTGATGCAGACTTGCCGATTCCTGATAGCGGAACCGCTGCTTTCATCCATTATCTCGCCTTCCTGTTGCTCTCAGCCTACGATGATACCAAGGCTAGCCAGATGTACACGATTGCCTTGCAGCAGTTGGGAGTTAGGCAAACCTCAAAACAATAAGCAGTATGGAGTATGTTTCAACCAACTATAGCGAGGAAGAACTTGCTTGGGTTTCTCCAGAGATTACTTTGCATCGTGACATCTACCTGATGGTTACCTTGCAAACTCCAGGCAAGCTAGTCATTCGCCAAGATTGCGGAGATGGCAGAAAGCCCAAGGCTCCCCTCTGTCCTCACAAGAACACGACCGAGTTCAAGCTTCGCATCCGTGTAATGCCAGAGACCGCAAAGATTCAGTTATTCACCTCTTCACAACCAAAAGAAATAAAATATGCCTACATTTAGAGATGATATTAAACTAGGTTACAAGGTGCCGATGACGAAGACAGACGACATCAACGACCAAGCTATCACGAAAGACAAGATTCGGGATGGCAATGTTACGACCGAGAAGTTGGCAGATGGTGCAGTAAGTTCCGACAAGCTACCCGATGGAGCGATCAAGACACCAAAGATAGCAGACGAGAATATTACCACTGAGAAGCTTGCTGAGGATTCTGTTGTAACCTCAAAGATAGCAGACCAGAATGTTACAACAGAGAAAATCGCCGACCAATCGGTGGATAACTCCAAGCTGTCTCCTTCCTCCGTCACCTACGACAAGTTAAAGGACAAATCAGTTATCACCGAGAAGCTGAACGACCGAGCCGTAACTACAGAGAAGGTGGAGGAGAAAGCCATCACCAACGAAAAGTTAGGAGACCAGTCGGTAGATGGCAGAGTGCTTCGAGAGGCAAACGTGGAGACCAAGCATCTTGCCAACGAGAGTGTGACAGCCGAGAAAATCAAGTCTGGGACTATCACCAAGGAGAAGATTGCTGACAACACTATGACCATCGACAAGTTAGACCCAGAGCTTCGCAAGTCAATAGAGGCAGCTACAGGTCTTCCCGATGATATGGTGGAAATGATTCAGGACATCGACCAGAACCTAGCCAAGCTGAACGATACCGTCTATCCTATCACGCTAGGTTTGACCGTAAACCCAGACGTTTCAAAAATGCAGACTGAGGTGAAATATTCCGTGGCTGTAGATGAAAAGGCATTCGTGCCTGACACATTGCAGGTATCTAAGCAAGCAAACGAAGGATTATTCAAGGTCTTAACAAACACCCCTTCATCTGGCGGAACATTGTCTGATGCAATAGAAGGCTCTAGAGAAATCTTTAAGTTCTCTGTCACCAAGCAAGGTAGAACACCTAAGAGCACATCGCTCACTCGCTACCTCTGCTATTATGGTGGAAACTCAGCGTCCTCAATGACCGCAGAGCAGTTGGATAGCCTCACCAAGGTATCAACCACAGGAGTATCATTCAATCCAAAGGTAACAACCAAGGATAATGATTACATCTGGCTAGTAGTGCCAAGCTACCTCACAATAAGCAGAGTGACCAGTGCAGGATTTGATGTACCTTTGTCTGCTCCTCAGACTATCACCAATAGCCTAGGTACATTCAAGGCATACAGAACAGCCAACCCTCTCACTGCAAACACATGGAATTTAGTAATATCGTAAAACAATAACAATATGGCAATAAATTTAACAGACGAATTAAATGCCGCCACCAAGAAAGGCAAGATAGCATCTGCCAAGCAAGTATATCTTGAAGGAGACCAAGAGAACTTGCAGCAGGTTGGTGATAAGACACATCAGTTGGAGCAGTCCATCAAGGATATTTCTGCTACTGGTGGTGCCTCTACTGCCAATGCTGTCTCATACAACAATGAGACCAGTGGCATGACAGCAGTCAATGCCCAGTCAGCCATTGATGAGCTTGCTGCAAAGAACAAGTCTCAGGATGCTACCATTGCAACTAAGGCTGATGCGGCAGATGTCATCTCTAAGATGCAGACTGAGCAGACTAGGGTCAATGCAGAACTTGAAAAGAAGTTCGATAAGTCCAACATTACCCAAGAGTTAGGTGATTCAGAAGACAAGGTAGTCTCCCAGTTTGCCTTGCCTTTCCGAGAGATTGAGTCTCCAGAGTTCCTTAAACTTATTGTTGATACAGAAGACCACGTATTATTTGGCATTCAGCTTGATGGTTCAGTTGAGTGGGGAAAGGGCATTCCTGCACCAATCAGAGCCAAGTTTCAAGAAATCATCAATCAGTCAAAGCAAGACAAGACAGACCTCACGGAAGCCATCAATGCAGCCAAGGAAGAGTTGTCTAACACATTACAAGAATACGAGACAACTACAGATGCAAGTATCGCTTCACTTCAAGAGGGTAAGCAAGATAAAGAGGAAGGAAAGTCCCTCATTGATGATGAGGTGAAGGAGTGCTTCAATGTGATAGAGAACGATGAGTTCATCCATGCCATCACAGACAGCGATAATAGGATTCTCTTTGGTATCTACAGAAAGACAGGCAAGCCATACTTCCCTCTCAATGATATGTACCACGTAGAGCAGAACGATGAGTTCTTTGCAGCCTGGCTTGATGCAGAAGACCATGTATTGCTTGGTATTCGCAGAGACGGACAAATCATTGGTGAGATTCATGCAGTCAATGCCTTGAAGCAAGTTATCTCTCAGCTACAATCAGACCTTACCACCTTGCAGGAGAAGGTAGGAACAATAGATGCAAGCCTTCGAGAGCTTCTTTCTGTATTCTCGTCACAAGACAACCCCGAGTATCTTGCAGTGGAGACTGATGCAGATGGCAAGGTGCTTTCTTCCACAAATGCAGATGGTAGCCACTATATCCATAAGGTTAAGTCTGAGACTATCCCAACAGAGTTTGAGCACATCGAAGACCCAGAGGGAAGAATGGAGATTATAACTGATGTAGTTGGCAATGTGCTAGGTCAGCGCAATGCCGATGGTGAGAGATATGAGCACAAGATGAAAATTGATGAATTGAATATTGGTGACTTGGAACTTGGTGAGAAAGCATCAAATAAGATTTTGCAGTTGATAGAATCACAGCCTAAGCAAGTTGAAATTAAGAAATGGCACTTGCCTAAGTATGGGACAGTGAACATCAAACAAGAAACTTTCTATCTCACTGCCAACGATGGTTATACAGACAAGTCTGGCATCTACCCCATTGTTATCAACGAGGACACACAGGAGAATGCACAGAAGGCTCTCACCGTATTGCGGTTCTTCGTGAAATCAACACTTAAAGACAATGGCGATGGAAGTTATTCAAAGAAGGAAGGCAGCGTAGGCTTGGACTTCTATGTGCCTTCACAAGTAACAATGGTTGATGGTGTTGCTTATGTTACATCATCTTTGACTAAGAGCGATACGGATGGAACATATAGTGTAAACGATGGAAGCGTCAAGGTGACAAAGATTGTTGACAAGCCTACCATCGGTGCTTGGAAGGTTGACAAGAAGACTGAACACCAATGTACCGTTGACATTAATTTTGGATATTATCTCAGAGGCACGTTCAGCATAGGTGTCAAATACCAAGGCTCTTCCACCCTTTACAACAGGAAGCGTAACTTTAGGTTCACATTCTACAAGGACTCCGAGTTTAGCAAGAAGGACAAAATCAAGATTGGAGAGATGATTCGCACAAGTGGTTTCAACCTAAAAGCAAACTATTCAGATGCTAGCAGAATAAAGGAGTTCATCATGAATCGTATTCTGATGGAAATATGGGGTGACAGAGAACAATACCATAATTATCCTTGGGACGATGAGGATAAGCCATATAGTGGAGCTACTGGCATGATAAAAGGTTTCCCTATAAGAGTCGACATTGGTGGTGAGTTCTATGGATTGGATATTTTCGGACTGAAAAAAGATGAGAAGAATTATCTTCTGGATGGTGATGAAAGCGGCATGATAGTTAGTGGTACAAGAGGAAATGTTGCTGACCCAAATAACTGGTCTGCTGCCAAACCTACAGATTGGGAAGACGAAATGAATGATGAACTGACTGAATCAAACAAAACTGCATTGACAGAGTTTTTTGCATTCATCAATTCGGAAGACTTCACTAAAGAAAATGTACCAACAAGAATGTCTGTTATAGACTGGATAGATTATTTCATAGGTTTGCAAGTATTCTTGATGAGAGACAATACTTGTCGAAATATGATTCTGTATGCTGGCAAGGATAAAAAGAAGTTCTATCCTTTCTTCTATGATTTGGACTTGTCTTGGATTTTTAATAGTACATCAAGCTATAGTCTTGATATTATGACTAACTCTTATGCGGCAGACATGAGCCTCTGGGAAAACTTCAAGTCATTATACCAAGATGAGATAACTAACAGATATGCTTATCTGAGGAACAAAATATTGAATATAGATTATATTTCCACCTTATACAAGGACATCGCTAGCAACATACCACAAGAAGATGTTTCTCTTGAAAACAAGAAGTGGGGACAAGCTGATATAACTTATATGGACAGTCTTGTAGAAGCTATGGGAAAGAGATTAGAATGGTTAGACAAATATTATTTTAAAGTATAATTAATTAAAAGATATAATTATGGGAAATTGTTTAGTTACTAAATTGAATGGAGTTTCAGATAACAAGGGCTTGTTAAAAATAGGCGAGTTGGTAGTTTCCATAGAATGTACTGAGGCAAACAAAACACTTCTTGATATATTATTAAACGGAAGTTATTATTGTGAAAAGGCTTATACCTTAGGAAGTGATAATGTTGCTGCATATGAGGTGAAAAATAACACTAACTGGGGTACAATAAAATCAAAAGATATAGGTACTTACACTTTTCATTTTTTAGACAAGTATTCCATTGGTGCATTATTAATTAGACAGCCTCAAGCTCTCAAAGGTTTTAGCTACATTAACAAAATCACGCAGCTCATTATTTCACCAACCGACAATATTGACATTGAGGTGATGAAAGACTGTAAAAGTTTAACTTTGTTGTCTGTTGCAGGAAATGTCAGTGGTGATATTGCCAGCTTGAAAGGTCTTACTGCATTGACTAGTTTGTCTGTTGCAGGAAATGTCAGTGGTGATATTGCCAGCTTGAAAGGTCTTACTG
>ERZ808266.488-NODE-488-length-13997-cov-7.033711_pt1 | contig 13997 bp, 10 predicted proteins | sample MGYA00521278_ERZ808266 | MGnify/ENA primary metagenome ERZ808266 (study PRJEB31516, sample SAMN03275591) | gut metagenome | biome: mammalia-associated habitat; material: feces | host: Papio cynocephalus | place: Kenya | collected 2012-08-02 ... | reverse complement strand
GTAGAAGAACTTATATTAGAAACCCTAAATCCCACAAAATTCGGGACTGAGCCAACATATTTTCTGTTTTTGTATTATTATTAAAATAATAACATGAGTAGCGAATATAGAGTAACTATAAGAGATATTGCTGAAGAAGTTGGTGTCAGTACTGCAACTGTTAGCAATGTATTACATGGTAAGAAGAATAAAGTATCACAAAGTGTTATTGAGAAAGTAGAGAAAGCTTTGGAGAAAAATAATTACATTCCATCTATGGCTGCAATTCTACTTGGCAGAAATTTTTCTAGAATAATTGGGGTAATAATTAATAATCATAAAAAGTATCATAATAGAGTCTTAGAGGATGGATTTATATCATCAAGCTTAAATGCTCTTAGTTTAGTAAGTGAAGAAGAGGGCTATTTCTTGATGATAAAAATCACTTCAGATATCTTATCTGTCCCAGAGTTCTCATCCATGTGGAATATGGAAGCACTTGTCTTAATAGGATTTTGTGATGATGATTACTCCGCTCTACGAAACAAAACAAGAATACCTTTTGTTGTCTATGATGGAATAACTGTTAGTCAAAATAGTGGGGTAGTATCACTAATATTAGATGACTATGAAGCTGGAAAGAAAGTAGGGCAATATTATAAAGAGATGGGCCATAAGAGGATTCTCATTATCTCTGATAATAATGAAAGAATGGATGGAGATAGAATTAGTGGCTTAAAGTATATTCTTCCTTCTTCGCAATTATTACTAGTTTCACTAGATAAAGATACAAGATGGAATGAGTACAAAGAACGTTTAGATTATATAAATTCATTCACTGGTGTTTTTTGTCTTTCGGATTTCTACGCTCTCGATTTTATTTCATTCCTCTCGACTCAGGGTTTTTCTGTCCCTTCCTTTATTTCTGTCATTGGTTTTGATGGCACTCTTATGGCAGATATCGAGGGGCTAACTACAATAAAACAAAACTATGAAGAGAGAGCCAAAAAGACTATTAAGGTAATAAAAAAGATGCTCAATAACGAAAAAGTTGAGAGCATTATAACAATAAGTAATGGATTAGTAAAAGGGTACACTGTTAAAAGGTTATGCGATTAACCTTTGAGAATTCCTCTTCATACGGCTATCATATGTATGGAGAACAAAAATGGATTCTAATTTTAAAAAGTCATTAATAAAGGTAGCCTTGCCAATTACATTTCAGAGCTTACTTAATTCTTCTTTTTCTGTTATAGACACTCTCATGTTAGGCCGTCTTGGCTCTACTGTTGTTGCAGCCACTACACTGAGTGGGAAATTTGCTTCATTCTTTTCCGTCATTATTTCCTCAATAATATCTTGTAGTGGAATAATGCTTAGCCAATATATTGGAAAGAAAGATAGAAAAGGAGAAAAGGCTTCATTTAATATAAGTCTCATCTTTCTTTCTATTGTAGTTTTATTTTTTGTTATTCCATCGTTTTTCTTTCCTAAGTTGGTTCTGAAGCTATATACACAAGATAGTTCCACAATTATTGAAGGAAGTAAGTATTTAAGAATAATAGCACTAGGATTCCTTTTTCAAAGCTTAGCTCTCATTTTATCAACACTCTTAAGATGTTATGAAAGGGCCATAATTCCCTTCTTTTCGTCACTTTTTTCTGCATTAATTAATAGTGGCTTAAACTATTACTTTATATTTATCAAAGAATGGGGAATAGAGGGGGCAGCACTAGCAACACTTATCAGTCAAATAATCGGCTCTATTTGTGTCTTTATTCCAACAACAAAAATTATAAGAGGAAACAGATATAAGGGACAATATAGCTACTATTTGAAGCCTTTTATTAAGATACTGCTTCCAATTCTGTTTTGTGAATTCTTTTGGGGATTAGGTGAAAACGTTTATGCTTCTATATATGGTCATCTCGGTCGCGAAAGTGCTGCCTCTTATGGTTTAACAGGCCCTATACAGTCTTTAATGATTGGAGCATTAACGGGCCTAAGTCAAGCTAGCTCAATTTTAATAGGAAAGGAGCTTGGAAAAAAAGATTACGAAGGGGCATATAATAATTCAAAGAGTGTAATAAGCTATTCTTTCGTTATTAGTTTGCTGCTTTCATCTATTATTGTTGTAACTCGTAATAATTATATCTCTTTATACAACGTGGAGCCTAGTATTGTAACTCTTACATCTAAAACACTTCTTGTATATGCGTTTATTGCACCTGTTAAGGTTCTAAATATGGTCATTGGTGGCGGAATAATACGTAGTGGTGGTCGAACAGATTTATCTATGTATGTCGATTTAATAGGAACATGGGGATTCGGAGTTCCATTAGCCCTTATTACCTCTATTGTCTTTTCTCTTCCACTCTATTGGGTATACTTTTTTCTTTCGCTAGAAGAAGTAGTTAGATTAGTAATGGTCGTAAGGATTTTTAGAAGAAAGAAGTGGATGGAATCACTTTAACAGTAAAAATCTTATTTAATGTAAGAAGTCCCCATAGTTTTTCTATGAGAACTTCTTTTTTTTAGAATAGACTTATAAGTGAGCTCCATATTCTGTGTCTTGTTCTAAAAGCCCATGAGTATTAATCTTTCCGTTTTCAAATGATAAGTTAATTTTAGTTGTATCTATAGAGCGAAAAATGTCTTCACCAAACCTCTCTCCCTCGCTATTAACACCAACGTTTCCGTTTGAGAAGAAATTATTTGGACTTATAAGTGTTGTTTGCTCTTTAATATCATCTGAGAGTGTACCTGAGATTGATAAGAGGTTTTCAACAGTGTAGTCTCTTTCTCCATTTCCTTTACCATATAGGGTGAGGTTTCTATTGCCATTGTTATAGAGTGTGCAATTAATAATTGTTAAAGAAGGATTAGAGTTTGATGTTAATCCATTAGTTGAATTATTAAAGCTAATTGAATTTTCAATAGTATGGTTAACACTAATGCCATCTCCACCAAGCTTAAAACCATTACCATCCCCACTACCTTCCCCATTACTTAATCTTCCATTTGCATATGCAATACAATTTTTAATTGTAACTCGTCCAATAGGACCTGTTTCCATCTTTGAGTACAAATCCCATCCATCATCAATATTTGAATAGGAAATACAGTAAGAGAAGAGATTGTTTTCTCCTACTGTTAGTTTTGCAGCAAAACCATCAGCATTGTTCTGGGCTAAATCTGAATTGTCATGGGAGATGCAATACTGAACTGTATTATCGTGTGGCCATAAAGAAGGGGAGTTTAAACTTGAACCACTAATTTGAATACCGGTATCTCCACAGTTATATGCGTTAACAAAGCTAATTGTATTAAAAGAACCAGCAACCTGAAGTCCTTTTGAGCCATCGGGAGTATTAGTGATATCAACATTTTCAACATTCCAGTAGTTACCCCAAATAACAAGTCCACCTTTATCTGCGCTTTTGCTAAAGCGAAGGATAGCTCTTTCTCCGTCGACACTTTTTAAAGTTTTAGCACTGTTCTCCTCACCATCATTTCCTCTTTCAATGATGAGTTGTTTCCCTATATTATATACTCCACCTTCTAGGAGTATAGTTTGACCTGGTTTGGCAAATAAAAGTGCAGATTCCAGATTTAATGGAGAGTCTTTTGTTCCCTCATTAAAACCAAAACCCTTTGGAGAAGTGTAGATATTTTCTCCCTTAATCTCTCGTACTTGGACATTCTTATAAAAGCTTAGCTCTTTATAGCTTTCCTCGTAGATTCCTTTTTCTTCGTTGTACTGGGCAATTCTTTCCTTTAAGCTTGGCCTGTAGCTTTCGTTTGGCTTAAAGGAAATAAATAGGTCATTAGAAGAAGAGAGAAGAGTGATAGACTCTTTGTATTCTTCGTTTGCCTTTATTTCTTGATTCTTAATATAGTAGTGATCTGTTCCTGATTCTTTTACCGATAGGCTTCCATCTGAATTAGATGTAAAAGAGAAAGGATAGCTTTTGCTCCAAAAGCCAGAAGGAGAGCCAATGGAAGTCGAGAGTGGAATAAGTGTAGGCTTTTCCTCTTCTCTAGGAGGATCCTCTTCTGGGTTTGTTATTGTCAAAGATATATCAGAAACAGTTATTTCACACCATCTAGCAGCAGCAAAGCCAACATAAACATAATCTTTATCAAGTTCTAAGAGTTTTTCTGGGCCAAAAAGAGTAAAAGATGAAGGATACTCCTTTCTTACATATTCGCCTTCTTCATTAATAATCCATTCTCTTTTTTCTTCAGGAACAGTATAGAAACAGTGATAGCCAGTATTATCCTTTTTCAGAGTTAAATAATATTCGTCGCCACTCTTAACAAGACAATCCTTGTCAAATGAGAATGCATGATATTCAGTTTTTGCTTCTTTACTTATAGTGCTGTCTCCACTGCTAAGTGCATTCTGCGTAATATTAGTAACAAATCTAGTACCAAGAGTATCTTTACTTGAGTACTTAACGCCATTAATAGTTTCTTCTAGTTTTGTAGCAATTAAAGAAACACTATTAGTGTAGTGGTTCTTGTTGCTTACTCCATCCTCGCCAAGACTATCCATTGCAATTAAAGCGAAGCCTTCTTGACCGTCAGGAGTTGGGTTTATCCAATCAACAGTTATTTTGCAAGAAAGAACAAAGTTCTCTCTCTTACTATCAATTTTTGTATAGTAAAATGAAAGGCCATCATGTAGAGATGTAAATTTACCTCCCTGTTCTGTTCTTGAGCCAGCATAAAGCTTTATTTTGAGATTATCACTATCAAGTATTTCGTAGTGATTTAAACTCTCTTTTGTACTTTGTCCAAAGTAAGTGAAATTCCACTCTCTATCCCGTAGTGCTCTTACTGTTTTTTTTAAAAGAGGAGATTTGACACTTTCTCCTTTGCGGTTTGCACTTACTTCTATTAGGTAGCTTTTGTCTTCTTGCAGAGAAGAAAAAGAGAGCTTATTGAGAGCTGTTGTCTCTTCAGTAACAATTTCATTAGTAATATAGTCATATATTCTAATGGTGTAATTCTCAGCTTCCTTTACAGTATCGAAAGAGATAGTAAGTGTGTTATTTCCTTCATTAAATGCATTAACACTTGGTGGCACTAAAGGAAGTATATATGAAAAAGAATGGTTATTTTCATATTCCTTTTCTTCATCTTTTCGTGTTGCCAAAAGGGTTATGATGTAATCTCCACTATGGTCAAGAGAAAAGGTTAGTTTTCTTTCTTCTTTTTTTGAACGTCCTAATGTTTTTTTCTCAATTACTTTTGTTCCATCAAGTAGTTCTACTAATATTTTGTCTGCACCTTTTGGACCTGTTACACCATTAATGACTACAGTAATTTCATTTGTGTCTTCCTTTGGCACTATAGAAACAACATAAGGCTCTTTATAATCCTCTTGCCAATTAAATGAAGCAAAAACTGAGAATGTTAGTAAAAATAAAAATAAGAAGAAAGAAAGTCTTTTCATATCACTTACTCAATTTTTATAGCGTAGATATAGATTCCACTTTTAGCAGAACAAATTGTGTAGGTTCCATCTTCATTTGCATTAAAGCTTGCAATTCCGGCTTCCATTAGTGATGTTGCAGGAGGTGCGGGAAGTGAAAAGAGTACATCATTTGAAGATGATGACATAACATTTAAAACTCTCTCATCTGTTTTGCTTGTTGAATTAAGATAGACGGTAACCTTGTCACCTTTCTTTAGCTTGAATGTTATGCTTAGTTTGTCTTTATTTCCACTTCCACCAAGTTTAATTCTGTTATTAAAGATCTCTCCATCCTCAGCTTCTCTCTCATCCATCTCTTGGATTGCAATAGGCTTGTCTGATGTTGCATTGATAGTAAAGCCGTCATAATTTGTCTTTTCGCTTAATGTTATTGGTTCCAAATCATTTGCAGAAAAGAAAACGTCCGTTGCATAAATAGTGGTAGAAAGCATAAATAATATGCCTACAAAGACCAATAGTTTTTTCATAGTAATTCTCCTTTTTTATAGAATAGGAGAGAATAAAAAACGATTAATCTCTATATTTGTGAAAAAAAGACATTCACTCTACCTATTGTCGAAGAAGAAAAAGGAGATTATCTTTTCTCTTCAGAGAGGATAATGTGTTTTTAACTATTTTGTTGTTCTGTATTGGACTAGTTCTTTTGATAAAAGGTGGAGATTGGTTTGTTGATGGTGCAACTGGATGCGCTAAGCGTTTTCATATTCCAGAGCTTTTAATCGGAGCTACAGTTGTTTCTATAGGAACAACCTTACCTGAGGTTATGGTTAGTGCAACATCTGCACTTTCTGGCCATGGTGAAATTGCTTATGGTAATGCTATTGGTTCTGTAATTTGTAATACATCCTTAATTGCTGCGCTTACAGTTGCTCTTAGACCAAGCCAAGTAGAGAAGAATGCATTAAAAATTCCAACACTTTTTTTCTTTATTAGTGCTCTTTTTTACTCTGTAATTGCATATACAACGGGTTATTTTGCTCGTTGGGTTGGTATCGTACTTCTCTTATTGTTTGTTGTTTATATGATTCTAACTGTAAGACAAGCAACAAGAATGCCTAAAGTAGAACTAACAGAAGAAGAAAAAGAAGCAGAGAATAATCCTCTATGGAAGGATTTATTGCTTCTTGTTGTAGGGGCAGCATTAATTGCTGTTGGCGCAAATCTCCTTGTCGATAACGGAACTAAAATTGCACAGGCGTTGGGTGTTCCCGAAGCAGTAATTGGCTTAACTCTAGTTGCACTTGGTACATCTTTACCAGAACTCGTTACTGCTATAACTTCACTAGTAAAGGGACACAGTGCGCTATCGCTCGGAAATATTATTGGTGCAAACTTATTTAATCTTGTTTTAGTAAGTGGATTAGCTACAACTCTAAAGCCTTTCACAATTCCAGAAGACTCTGTGATAATGGGACATAATACATCTCTTTTAATAGATCTCCCTTTAATGTTTATTGTGATGGCAATTCTTACATTACCAACATTAAAAGAAGGCAAACTGAAGAGATGGCAGGGTGTTATTCTACTTCTTTTATATCTTTGTTTCTGTGTCTTGCAGTTTTCTATTTGAGGATTAATTGTGCGCTGTCAATTAAGGCTGCGCCTTTTTTAATGATTTTTATCCATTTTTTTTGACATATTTTCAATTTTTAACGTTTACATATATAGATCACCAAAAAGGAGGGATCAAATATGAACAAAAAAAATGAAAAAGAGAATCGTGACTTCGTATTAGAAATGGTTAACAATCTCACCTTATATTCACCACACATAATAGAGAGTTTTAAGAATAAGGCATTAATAAGAGAAATCTTAAGTCTCGTTGAACTTCCATTCACATTACCAGAGAAAGATGAAGAGATAACAGTAATAGTAGAAGAGTACAGAAAGAAAGGTATTCTAAAGGGAAAAGAAAAGGAAGAAGAGAAAGCAAAGCTTCTACGCTCCGAGCGAAGTGATGTTGTAGTAAGATTAAAAGCAACAGGAGGTATAAAGAGAAGTATCCAAATAGAGATACAGAAGAAAGACAACAAAGATACAATACCAAGAGCTCTTTCATATATGGGGCGAGAGTTAAGTAATGATGAGAGAGGAGAAGGGAGCATAATAGGGAAAGAAGTATATTTATTATGGTTATGTGACTATGATCCCTTTGAGAGGAGTAAGAGTGTAAATGGAGGAAAGCCAATATATAGCTTTAACATGAGGAGTATAGATGTAAAGGGATATGAGCGCTTTAATAGTGAAGGAGAGATATTAGATAACAGTCCTTATTTAACGATAATAAATACATCATATCCATGGTACAAGATAAAAGAGTTAACAGAGAAAGAGAGAAGGCTAAAAGAGTTTGCACTTGACATGAATCAGACCGAACCAAACAATGTGAATAGTGATGTAATAAGAGAGATACTCTCATATTATAAGGGAGGTGGAGAGATGTATTATGATAAAGCACAAGAATGGTTTGATGATGAGGCTGATAAATACTTCGCCAAACACAAAGATGCACTAGAGATAATATTAAGAGAAAGGATAAGAGCTGAAGGACTCGAGGAAGGACTCGAAGAGGGCTTGGAAGAAGGAAGAAAGAAAGGTCTTGAAGAGGGCAAAAAGAAAGGCCTAGAAGAAGGTAAAAAGAAAGGCCTAGAAGAAGGTAAAAAGAAAGGCCTAGAAGAAGGTAAAAAGAAAGGCCTAGAAGAAGGAGTCGAGAAAGGAAAACTTGAGAGCCTTATTGATCTTGTTAAGAAGAAATATCTTTCCATTGATATTGCTATAAAAGAGTCTGGATTAAGTGAAGAAGAATTTAAAAAAAGACTAGAATTATAAGATTGGAGACTATAAACAATCTTGTGTATTTTTGATTATAGCTCTTAGGTGAAGGACAATAGCAACACCTAGGAGCTTTTTGTGATAAAGAAGAATAAAATATCGCCAGAAAAGATTGAATTGACTAAGAAATATAAAACTTCCACCTTTTAAAAGGCGAAAGTTCAGCTATTTACCAATAGATTTAATAAAAGAATTCCAATTTATTGAACTATAGAAAAACTACACAATAGCCACTTTCAAACTGATAAAAAACATATTTTCCCCTAGAAACAAATATTTAAGAATGATTAAAGGGTGTTCTTGGGGGCTTTTTATATACCTATTCTTTCCTAAATTTGCATTAATTCTCCTTATTAATAGTTCAATATAATTTATAATTGAACCATATAAAAGGAGCATTTAAATGCCAGTACCTGAGCTAATTAGAAAAGTTGATAGGCCAAAGAATACAGTTGTTGTAGACACAGGAAATGAAGGAGTTTTCAGATATGCAGTCAGAGAAAGAGCCGAAACTGTTTACCTACCCAATAAAAATCCACAGCCAAGGAATGGTAAAATTATTGGGCATATAATAGATGGAAAGTATATTGCAAAAAGAGAAAAGACAGCGCATACAGGTCCTACCTTTCTTTCTTATGGTTCTAGTACTTTAATCAGAAACTTATCAAAGGATATATTTATTGATTTACTTTCTGTGTACTCTGCTGATGAAGCCATTAAGATTCTTGTTATAGCCAGCATGAGAATAATCAGACCAGATATACCTCTTAGAAAAATCTCAGAACGCTACAATAGAACTTTTTTCTCTCATTGGTATCCGAATCTTGCATTGAGCGAGAACTCAATAGGTTCATTTCTTTACAAACTTGGAGAAGATTTCGATAGGAGAGAAGCATTTTTCAATCTTAGAATCAAATCTGTTGCGAAGGAACATCATATAGCAATAGATGGTACATTAAAACAGAATACAAGCATAATCAATGATCTTTCATCATACTCTCATAAATCAAATATAAAGGGTTGCAGAGATGTCTCTGTTCTATATGCATATGATATAGAGAGAAAGGAACCTATTTGTGCAGAGGTTTTTCGAGGCAATTTCATAGATGCAACTAGCTACAGAGAGTTTATTACTCATAATAATATTGATAGAGGTATTATTGTTGCAGATAAAGGCTTTCCTCCTAGTAAGATTGCTGATGAGCTTAACAAGCATCCTGACCTCCACTTCCTAACACCTATAAAAAGAAATGATTCAAGGATTGCAAATAACAATATGCTTGCATGGGATGGAAAACTCGAGAATGTTGCCAATAGGGTCCTCTACAAGAAGTCATGCATTAAGGGTGGAAGATACTTATATGCATTTAAAGATATAAAAAGGGCACATGGTGAGGAGGACTCATATGTCGATAAGATAAATGAGAAGAAGCCTTTTGTTTCTTCTGATTTTGACAGTACCTTAGATAATGCAGGAGTTATAGTCTTTGAGTCAGATTTAGATGCAACACCTCTTGTTATTTACCAATGTTATGAAAGAAGATGGCTTCTTGAGCTTGTCTTTAGAAGTTATAAGAATAACATCTGTCTCTATAAGACTATAGTTCAGAATGATTTTTCTCTTATTGGTAGTGAATTTGTTAATTTTATAGCAACTCTCATCACTGCCAGAATCATAAAGAAAATGGAAGATTCAGAGATTCTAAAAAAGATGACTTATGGAGACCTTATGGACGACCTTACAGAAACATGGAGAAAAGTAGATTCATCCATAGATGCCTTATCAGATGATGGATGCTGGCTAAATGTCAGTGAAGGTGTCTTTTCTGAACTGGAGATTTTAGGTCTTTCTAAGCCCACTCCTAAACCTGTACATAAAAAGCGTGGCAGACCTAGAATAAACCCCATTCCAGATCCCAATGCTCCTAAAAAGAAGAGAGGAAGACCACCTAAGAAACAAGTTTGAGGTGGCCTATAGTTCAATAAATTGGGAATCTGTTATTTAATAAAAAATTTTATTTTTAAAAGGGGGTGTATAGTCTTTTATATGGGTTTGAAGTTGAAGGAGAGAGAATATAAAAGCTTCCTTCAATGATTTTATCTAGGTCAAAGGAGAAAACTGAGCAAAACTCTTTAATTAGTTCTTTTATTTCTTTTTTATTTTCATCAGATGCTTCTTTTACATTGATTTGTTCATCAACATTTGGCTTGATTTTACTTCTAATTATTATTTTTCCAGAGTGCATTCCTTTTGCTGTAAAGAAGCCCACTGGTGGTTCTATTGTACTATTAAGACCTAAAACTACAATTGTTCCACCCGCAAGATATTCACCCAAAAATGAACCAGCACTTCCTCCTATAATGATAAGAGGATTTTTGTCCATATAAGCTTTCATATGGACACCGGTACGATACCCTGCATCTTCTTTTATATATATTTTTCCACCGCGCATAGAGTATCCAGTTCCATCTCCTACAGAACCATGTATGATGATTTTACCATCATTCATAGTATCGCCAATCTGATCTTGGCAATTTGAAAATACCTCAATAGATGAACCATCTAAAAAAGAGGCGAGGCTATTACCAGGTAGGCCATAGATTTTTATCTCTTTACCTTTACTTCCACTTGCAATATATCTTTGACCACCTACATTGTCTAACTCTATTTCTTCACAGCTTTCGGCTATAATCTCATTAATCTTTTTATGATCTAAAGAAGAACAATCAATTACCATTCTCCGGCTCCTTTAAGGCCTAAAACCTTTAGTTCATTTTCATTAAGTGCAAGTCCTCTTAGCATCGCTCTATTACCTCTAAGGGCTTCAATTGAGTTTATTCCCATTCCACCAAGCATTTCTTTTATTTCGTTCGTCCATGCAGTTATGAGATTAACAATTCTTTCTTTTGCAATATATGGATCTAAGCGACTAACAAGGTTTTCGTCTTGTGTTGCAATACCCCAATTACATCTGCCAGTGTGACAGCTACGGCACATATGGCAACCCATAGCAATAAGAAGAGATGTTGCAACATAGACAGAGTCAGCTCCGAGTGCGATAGCTTTTACTATATCTGCACTATTACGTATAGAGCCAGATACAACTAGAGATACCTTATCTCTAATTGCTTCTTCTCTTAATCTCTCATCTACAGTGGCAAGAGCTAATTCTATAGGAAGTCCAACATTATCTCTTATAACGGTAGGTGAGGCACCGGTGCCACCTCTAAAGCCATCTAGGGCAATTATATCTGCACCACTACGTGCAATACCTGAGGCAATTGATGCAATATTATTTACAGCTGCAACTTTAACTATAATTGGTTTTTGATAGTGAGTTACTTCTTTTAGAGAATATACAAGCTGGCTAAGGTCCTCAATAGAATAGATGTCATGGTGAGGAGCAGGGGATATTGCGTCAGAGTTTTCTTTAATCATTCGAGTACGAGAAATATCACCTACAATCTTTGAACCAGGAAGATGTCCACCAATGCCTGGCTTTGCGCCTTGTCCAATTTTAATTTCAATTGCCTTACCTACCTTTAAATAGTCACTCTTTACACCAAAGCGACCAGAGGCAATTTGAACGATTGTATTATCACCATAGGAATAAAAGTCTTCATGGAGTCCACCTTCACCTGTGTTATAAAAAGTACCGAGTTCTTTAGAGGCCATAGCAAGTGCCTTATGAGCATTGTAGCTAATAGAGCCATAGCTCATTGCTGAAAACATTATAGGTGTCTCAAGAATTAGCTGTGGTCTTTTCTTTTTAATTATTTTTCCCCTATCATCTCTTTCAATTGATTGATCTTTACTACCAAGAAAGACTCTCGTTTCCATTGGCTCTCTTAAAGGATCGATTGATGGGTTTGTTACTTGGCTTGCATTAATTACAATACTATCCCAATAAATCTTCTTCTTAACAGGAGAACCCATGCTAGAAAGAAGAATTCCCCCAGTTGATGACTGACGTATGACAGCCTTAATTGTATCATCATCCCAATTATAATTACTCTTAAAGCCTGAGTCATTCTTTACAATCTTAAGGGCGTGGGTTGGACAAAATGCTACACAACGTAGGCATGAAACACATTTTTCATCATTTTCAATAAAGAGATTCTTTTCTTTATTATATGAATGAACTTTATTTGAACATTCATTAATGCATATTAAACAATGAGTACATTTTTCAAGGTTTCTTTTTACTTCAAATTCTGGATAAATATAATCAATTGCCATCTATTTTATCCTCCAGTGTTACAATTACAGCCTCTCCTCCACGAGGGTGCCAAACCCTATCTAATTCGCTCTCGATAGCTCGTATTGCTATTTCTTCACTTGCACAGTAGAAATAATCATCCTTCTCTGCACATACAAGGCTTCTTAGTTTTAGACGGTCATTTAGTGCCATAAGACCACCATTAAAACCAACAATAATTGAAAATGGTCCAGTTACAAGGAGGGATGAGAATGTGTTACGTAGATATGTGTATTCATCTCTTTCCTCTTCATTCATTCTATTTATTGTCGACCAAAATGGTGCAGCAATAACGTGAGATGTTTCCTTTAGTGTTAGTCCCTTCTTTCTAACTAGATAATCGATGATATAAGCAATTACTTCTGTGTCTGTTAAAAGTGTACATTTATAGCCATACATCTCAATTTCTCTCCTATTAGCATCGTAGGAAGATATTTCACCATTATGGACAACAGATGTATCTAAAAGAGAGAAGGGATGTGCGCCTCCCCACCAACCTGGAGTATTAGTTGGATACCTGCCATGTGCAGTCCATGAGTAGCCTTCATAGTCTTCTAAGCGATAAAATGAGCCAACATCCTCAGGGTACCCAACGGCCTTAAAAGAACCCATATTCTTTCCTGAAGAGAAGACATGCGCTCCCTTAATTGAGGTGTTGATATGGAAGACAGCCTTTACGATATATTCTTTTTCATCAAGGAGAGTAAAATCTAGTTTTACCTTTAATGGTGTAATAAAGTAACGCCAAATGAGAGGTACATCTGTTATATTTTTATTAGGCCTAATTGGAATCTTTGATAGATTTGCAATATCAAAGTTCTCATCTAAATAGTGCTCAGTCTCTTCTTTTGCTTCTCGACTAGTGTAAAAAATATGGAATGCATAGTAATCCTTATATTCTGGATATATACCATATCCTGCAAAACCTCCACCAAGGCCATTAGAGCGAGCGTGCATGGTCTTTATAGATGAAATAATACGTTCTGCTGTGAATACTTTTCCTTTTTTTGAAAATATTGCAGATATGGCACATCCTGAGGGTATTCTTACATCCCCTTCTTTTAAGAAAGACTGCATAATACCTCCTTTGAAAAAATATTAAAAAGCAAAATAAAAGATTTAGGTGTTTTTATCAATAGTATCTAATTTATTTTATTGTAAAATATAGAATAAACAATGTTAAAAATAAGGTTTTATGTCATTTTTACAAAAAATAATAAATTTATATAAACACTAGTTTTTTTAAAATTAAATGATGTAAATAGAAAAAAATACTTTTTGTACCATTGAAAATACAAATAAGAAAATGTTAAAAAAGAAAGAAAAGTTTATTTGGCACAAAACAGATTTAGTTTTTTACTTTCTGTGCCAAAATGACACTTTTTAATAATTCTAAATCAATAGTGTTCTTTTGTGACACATAA
>ERZ808266.484-NODE-484-length-14034-cov-6.632306_pt1 | contig 14034 bp, 20 predicted proteins | sample MGYA00521278_ERZ808266 | MGnify/ENA primary metagenome ERZ808266 (study PRJEB31516, sample SAMN03275591) | gut metagenome | biome: mammalia-associated habitat; material: feces | host: Papio cynocephalus | place: Kenya | collected 2012-08-02 ... | reverse complement strand
CAGAACCGTTTAATCCATGAAGGATTCATCTCAAAAACATACTAAAAAGGTTGCCCTTACGGGCAACCAGAATCGAACTAACTACTAATGAACAACTAACTACTTAATTCAAAGAATATTTCTTCTGTAACGTATTGCGGAACTTCTTTGCAAATTCTTTGTATTTCGGATTTTTAATCATCTTTGCTGCAGCTTCAGTACGAGAAACACGTGTATTTCCAAGAAGCGCCAACTTAGCAATCATCGTCGCAAAATCAGGTGTTGCTTTGTCAAGAATGCGATAGAAACCAGTGATACGCTGCTGATCATCTTTTTCATTCTTTCCATTCCACAAGCAATAGCTGACCGCCGAGAAAAATGCATACTTTTCATCAGACTTAGTCGGAATTTCAAATTCAGCATCAGGATTTGTCATAATCTCTTCGATGTTGTCAAAGTTCTTCTGCAACTTATGGAAAGCCATGAACTCAGTTCCAACACCAGGTCCGACCAAACCATATACAATCTTCTGCAGAACTTCAGGTGTATTCTTGAAAATCGAAAGCATATTGCTGACTTTTTCCCAAGACCGCGGAGAAGGCCATCCAGCTTCAAGATTTTCACCGTCCATCTTGAACAGATTAGACGGACGATAGTTGATATAGCCAACAACTGAAGGATCAATGCTATTTTCAACAGCCCACTGACGCCAATCTTCAACATTCGGTTCGAGATCGATATGCATGAAGCGGTTTGCAAGAGCAGAGCTCATCGTCTTCACAACTGCACGATCACACGTACGATTTCCAGCTGCAACAATGAACCACTTGTCGGGCAAATGATAGCCAGTATTCGGAACCATACGATCAAGAATTACACTATAAGCTGCGACCTGGACATCAGCTGGAGCTGCAGTAATTTCATCAAAGAACATAATTCCAGCAGAATTCTTGTCAGTCGGCCAAAAAGCTGGAATATTCCATTTAGTCGAATTATTTTCAACAGAAGGCAAACCACTAAAATCACAACGATCCATCTGAGGCAAACGTACATCGACAAATCCAATGCCAAGCTTTTCAGCAATATGTTTGACAATCGTTGACTTACCAATACCAGCGCCTCCACGAAGGAGGATAGCTGGAAGCTTATTTGCTAGCGACGGATTATCGATAAGAGCCTTTACAGTATTTTCGATAATGCTCGATGCATCTTCAGAAGAAACAACATTATGGTTATAATCTTTATTGTTCATAGTAGTTATCTTTAGTAGTTCGATTTACATTAATATTATAACAAAATTTCTAGATAAAGTTAACTAAAATATTTCAGAAAAATGAATTATCCAGGAATTGAACCGTTAATATAGATATATACCATTTCCAGAACCGTTTAACTTATGAAGGATTCGTTTTAAAAATATACAAAAAGGTTGTCTTTAATGACAACCCACATAATTAACTTTAAAGGTATTTTAAATTAAACTCACGATTTCCCTGTCTTTAAATTACGACGCAAAACTGGATCTTTAAGCATATCATGAACAGCTTCAAGTTTAATTTCATTTATTTTTAGCATGAAACCTTCATTTATTTTAGGTAGTATTATAGCTTCAATAGCTGAATTAGCTTCAGTCAAATATTTATCAGACCGTCTACAAACTTTTTTGAACAACTTATCACTAAAAAAATTTTTTAAATCTTCAGGAGAAATTACATCTTTAGAATTAACTGTGCCAGGCAATTCTAATTTCCATTTTTTAGCAATATTGTCAAATTTGCAAACATATTTAAAATCAGTATCAAGATCTACAAATGATATTGTCACTAATGAATCATAAGCATTCAGTATACTGCTAGCTAATTGTTTTTCAACTTCCCAAATATATGGAATTGATAATTTATTCCATCCAACTTCTTGAACTTTTTTGAATATTTCTAACCAAGACTTATCTCTAGGTGAATTAAAACCAAAACATGTAATATTTTTAATATCAATTGTCATAGTTTTATTTACTTACTTACAAAAAAAATTGACGAAAAAAAAAATGCTAGGTCTGGCAAATGCTAGGCCTGGCATAGAGTTCACTTACAAAAAAATCAGATTTTGTATGATATTGTATTGTTATTGTTGATAAGCTTGAATGACTTCCATCCAAAATCCTTGCATGCTTCTTCAAATGAAATGACACGTGTTTCAACTAAATCTGTATTCACAATACAATCATAAATAAATCGTTTATTTGTTGCATCTAATATTGATTTGCAAACAGACCAAGAACGATTCTTAGCTAGCTTTTCACGAATTTCAGGTTCAGGATAAGTTGATAAATCAATCTTTTCCATTGGAATATTTATTCGTTTATTGAGATCTAGATATTCTTTTCCATCAATACATTGAGGCATATTTTTATTTCCTTATTGATTTTCCCAAGACTTGATTTCATCAGCTAACAAATTTCTGATATTGCAAACACCAAGTGTCACAGTTACATTGCAACTGAAAAGCTTCTTTTTTCCTTGCTCCCAAGCTTCAATGTCATCAGACGAAACTTCATTGACATTTTTATCAACTAAAATACTGAAGATGAAATTGCCAGTGTATTCATCATATTCCCAATCATGTACTTTAAAAGATAAATTAAATTCATCACAAACAGCTTTCAATGCATCATCGATTGTATTAAATTGAGCTCTAATTGGTTGATCATTATTATCTGCTGTAAAAATATAATTATCTGTTTCACCATTAGTGAAATTGTCTTCAACTACATATATATTATATGCTTTAATATAAATTTTTTCGTTTGCATTCATATTAGTTATCTCCATTAGTTGTTCGATTCACATATATATTATAACAAAAAATCTTATATAAGTTAACTAAAATTTAAAATAGTTTTTTAGTTAACTTTCTCTAGAGATTTTGTTATAATATTATTGTTATGAATGATATTCGAATTTTAACGCTTATCGATACTGATGCTAGTGTAGCTACAGTTTTTGCTGCTAGAATGGCAGATGATTGGAAGATTACTATCAAAGAAGCTCTTGATACGTTAATAGCTAAAGAAAAACTAATGATTTGAATTTGATAATTGGTGAAAAAGATATATCTATAGACAAGTTTGTTGCTAAAGCTTTAGAATATATTTAAAGCATTAAATTAAATAAATTTTATATTTTCTTCTATGAAACTAGATGTCATAATTGAATGGAAAAATGATTATCGTAAGCTGAAAATCAAGAAGCATGCACACAAAGCGCTTCTCATTGATACAGACTACATCGAGTCTATAGATGATTTTGATGATGCTATCAGAGATTATTTGTTTGTGCTTTATAGCAAATCATTTCATCGAGATGTAGATTTCATCGTTCATGATTATGACGATCTGCTTGCAAGTCTTAAGTTGTAAAAAAAGTTAGTTAGTTCATTATCTCCATGGCTGCCATATGGCAGCCTTTTTCATTTAACTTTCCATAATTGTTTTTTAAAAGCATTGAATCGCCAAAATTCACAATGCAAATGTTGGATTATTTCATTTTGTCTATCAATGTCTTTTTGTCTTAAGACATTGTTTTCTACATCTACATAATGACTTTGTTCATCATACTCTAAAACGATGTTTTTGTTTTTGTCATATGCATCGACAAAATATCCTATTCCTGTGTAGAACTCTCCGCCATTTTCAGCATGCTATATTTGCCATCCGTGATTTTTTGCTATTTGTTCTAGAACTATGATTGAGTTTTTGTTGTATCTACATGGAGTAGAGTTCAAAGTCTATAGATATTTCACTGCAGACTGTCTCATCTACAGTTTAGACTTCTCTGAGTGCTTCTTGCCTAACCAATAGGATTTTAATGCACCTGATTTAAAAGCTTCATGTTTCTTCAAACCGTCTTGTCTATGCTACATGTCATGAAGATCTTTGTTTGGATGACATTTGCATGAACGCATATGAGACATCACAGACATTTTAGAAGAAAATCTTTTATGGCAATATGCACATTCAAATTCTGTGTCAGATATCTGAATTATCGTCTAAGATTTAACTTGATGAAATTCATGATAATGCTTCATCAATTTGTCTTTTGTTTCAAAGACTAAATTGCATTTGATGCATTTCCATGTTCCATATGGAGCTTTGCCATGAATGATTCCAGAAGATCTTAAATGATCTAAATGATGTTTCACATTAGGTGATGAATGTGCACATTTGAAAGAACAAAATCTTCCAGAACCATATGAATGGTCATGCTATTTTCCACATGTTTCACATGGCATGCCTTCATATTGTTTTCTTTGTTTAAGAATATATTTAAAGCATTAAATTAAATAAATTTCATAAATAAAATTTTAAAATTTTTTATTTTTATTAATTTTTTTTGAATTTTTTTTAAAGTAAATAAATTTAGAATTACAAAAAATAATTCTGAATTTGAATTTTTAAAAGTAAATAGAATTAAATGATTAGATCAAGCAAACATAGTTTGAAATTCTGCAATTAGGTTAAGATAAATGATCTTAATCAAATGTTTGCTTTATATGAAAAATCCTTACAAATTTATCTTAATTTGATGAAATCTGGACAACTTCCAATTCAGAAATTTCTTTCAACAAAAGATTGTCCAGCTTGTTCAATCAAACATTCTCGTTTCAAACAACTTGTCTATAAAAATGCATCTGAAATAATTAGAGGAAATTTAGTATCTTTAAAAGAAAGAGTTTTTTCAAAATATAAAAAAGTTTTTAAATGGTGTATCAAAACAAATAGATTTAAGAAATTTACAGATAAACATTTTCATGAATTGAATATCAATTATCTTAAACGATTGAAAATTGATTTAAAGAATATAACAATTTCTTTAAATGAAAATTTATTTGATATTGAAAAATGCAAATCAGGAGAATTTGACGAGTTCATTCGAATTTTCACTCCAGTTTTCAAGGAAAACAAAAAACGAGCTAAAACACTTTGTTTACCAATTAAATACCATAAACATAGTTTAAAATTTAAAGATTGGACTAGAAAAAAATGCATTCAAATTCAACGAATCAATAACAAGTATTTTTTGAATTTGATTTATGAAAAAGAAGATATAAAGAAAAAATCAGATAATCAAAAAATTGGAATTGATTTAGGATCTCATAAATTAATTGCAGATTCAAATGGAAATTTCTTTGGAAAAGATTTGCATAATGTTTACAATAAATTAGCTAATAAGAAACGTGGTTCAAGGAAATATAAGAAACTGTTAGCTTATAAAAAGAATCGAGTAAATGAAATTTGCAATTAGTTCATTTCTCAATATGAAAATTTTGATGTAGTTTGTGAAGATTTACAGAATGTTAAATATAAGTCATCATTTTATAAATCTATAAACAATAAATTACAATATTGGTCTTATAGACAAGTTATTGACAAGTTAGATTCACTTAGTTAGATTAAAGGTTTTAATGTAATTAAAGTAGATCCAGCTTACACAAGTCAAACTTGTTCTAAATGTGGTGCAGTGATTAAATCAAACCGAAATGGTGAATTATATCATTGTTCTTGTGGATTAGAGATTGATGCAGATACAAATGCAGCAATCAATATTCTACGAAGAGGAGTCTATTGTCCCTCTTCACAAAAAACTAAATCTTAATTAGTTTATGCTATTTATAGATTTAGATACAATATATTTATGATATTGTTCTTTGTTCATGAAAAAAATGGTTGTTCCTGAAGGATTCGCACCTTCCCATTGAGGATCAAAACCTCATCTGCTACTACTACAGCAAGGAACAATTAAAAATAGTACACTTTAGAAAATAGCAAGCTTGAGTAAGAAGATGTTAACGCTATTTGCTATTTTCTAAAGCCGCACTTGGCTTAAACCCTATTTTAATTCGCCAAGTCGAATCGTGAACAACTAACAACTAATATCAAAGAGCACTTAAATTATACACAAAACTCACAAGTTAAATACAATATATATTTTCAATTTGCCTTATTTAAATGAAAAACCACATTTGCAAGTCTTTGTCTTAACGTTAAAATCATGTTGAGTTTGAAACAACTTCATACATTCATTATGCAATTCATATGCAATTTCAAATTCATATAACATGTCATCAGACAAAGCTTTAATAGATCCATAATCATGAAAATACTTTCTTTTGATGTCATCAAAAGCTTCAGTTGCCATTATCCATTGGATATGTTGTCTGAATTCAATGTCATCAGTATTTTTCATAACTCAACGACGAAGAAGTTCACCAGATCCTGAATAGATAAGTGATTTTCCATTTTCTAGAACTAATGAAACAATTGCATGATTTGGATCATTGTCTGAACCAGAAACCTGTGCATTCACAATATTTGAATTTGTTCTGTAATGTCTGACAATACTCTTTGAATTTGTATACAAATGAGCCTGATGATCTTTGAATGTAATGTACATTTGTTTTTCCCTTTAATTAACTTTTTGAAGCTTCAAATCAGATTGTTTTTCAACTGTTTTGTCAAAATGCTTGTATACATTCACAGTATAATGTTTTTTTCCAGTCTTGTCAAGATATTCAGAATAATACTTGACACATGTCTTACTGTCATTTTTATACATTTGTGATTTTCCTTTCAATCAACAATTTCATATTCCAAACTTTTAACTTGGAATCCATATTCATTAGACAAAATATCAATCAAATCTGAACTATTGAAATTGATTTTACTAAACTGTTCATTTGTCATTTCAAGTTTGGTTGATTCAGGCAATTCATAGACGTCATTGCATGAAGCATTCCAAAAAATATTTTTGAACTTAATAGTTTTCATGATTTTTCAGTTGTTCGATTTACATTAATATTATAACAAAATTCTTAGAGAAAGTTAACTAAAATGTTTTAGAAAAATGAATTGTCCAGGATTTAAACTGTCAATTCTGTTATCTTATTTCGTTTCATTTTAAATTGCAAAAATTTTAGGCCTCATTTTATTAGCTCTGTTTAATTTTAATGATAATTGACTATAAATTCAATTCTGTTATCTCATTTCGTTTCATTTTAAATTGCAAAAATTTTAGGCCTCATTTTATTAGCTCTGTTTAATTTTAATGATAATTGACTATAAATTCAATAAAATTTAACTGTTAACTAAACTTTTTACCATTATTATATCTTCATTTAATGCATCTTCATATGCATATACTATCATATACTATAGGCCTTTATTTAATATTATACTGTGAACTCTATGCCACACTGAAAACGTAGCATCTATCTTGCGAATTTTTGTGTATATTTATATTATGTGCACCACAGAGTGGTGCACATTTATATGCGCATTATACGCAATTCGCTTTTTTAATCCACTTTTTAGTTTTAATATCGAAAATCGCAATTGCAACAGTCGGATTAAATTTCGGATAAATATGTTTGAGCCTATATGCATTTTCATAAATTGTGCAATCTTCGGCTTTATATATTGCTAAAGCACAATCAGAAAGTGTTAGATTATAAAACTCAAGTGTCTGATTTAATTGCCGAATATTAGTTAATTTCCGAACTTTTGCCAAATCTTTAGTTAATGCTTTTGCATCAACTAGCGTATCAGCACTATCCAAATAATATGTCGCAGTGTGATTTATATAAAAACCATCTCTATAATGATCAAAATACTTAGGCGTTTTATTTACGCAAAATATATTATAGTTTTTTAGTTCCATAGAATTATCTCCAGTAGTTGTTCGATTCACATTAATATTATAACAAAAAAGCTAGCATAAGTTAACTAAAATGTTCTAAAAATTTTAAGCAATTGCAAATAACTTCTTCTTGGTTTTCAAGCCAGGCACTTTCCCAAACAACCAATACATCATATCCAGTTTCTTTTAGCTTTTTTAAGCGTTCATTGTCTCTAGTCCAAATCTACTTAGCAATGAAGACTTCTCCATTGAAATTGAATTTGTCATTAGCTTTGTAGAGTGAAGGATTACAATGCCAATAGTCTCCATTGAACTCAATCACTTTGTTTTCTAAAACATAGTCTAGTCTAAAAGTTCTAGACTTTCCATTTCCATAATCAACAACAACTTCTTTTTCATTGTTCTTCACAAAATATTGTGAAGCTAATGCCTTTTCACCAAGTCTTTTGTCTAACTCTTCAAATAGTTCCTAACTTTCATGTGAAAATCCAATTGAAGAGTGACTAAGCAATTTTTTGTATCTAATTTCTCCTTCTTCTTTTCCATATTTTCTGATGAAATTGGTGAGACTATTGCTTTTCATGCTGCAAACTTCATTGTATTTCTTCTCTCCTTCTTCTTTTCCATATTTTTCAATGAAATATCCAAGCTTGCATCCAGCATACTCTTGTTTTTTGCAATAATTTTTGAAAAACTTCTAGCCAACTTCTTTTCCATATTTCTCAATACAATTTTTCTTAGAAACTGCTTTGCTTTTGCAAACTTCATTATATTTCTTCTCTCCTTCTTTTTTTCCATATTTCTCTACAAAATACTCTAACTTGCATCCAGCTTTTGCTTGAAGTGACACATATTCATTGAATTTCTTTTTTCCTTCATCATTTCCATATCTTCTCACAAATGATTGTAGAGAAGCTGTATCGAATTTTTTTCTTTCATTGTTCAAGTCTTCTTCAGAAATATCAAAAATCAATCTGAACCACCAAACTGGTGAATTTGATGAAGGAGGCGGAAATTTGTCTAAAGTCTATTTCAGCTTACAATTTCTCAATAGTCTATCCCATTGTCTAAAGATTTCAAAAGACATTAAATGAAGTGTATTTTGGTTTTCTATAGCATATGCAATTTCTTTTTTCAAGCAATTCCAGCATAAATGTCTGAAATATGTTTTTCCTGAAAGTGTTCTTCCTTTCACACACCATCTGTTTTGTGGAGACTCAATATATGTTTTTTTAAGCTTAGTGTCATAGAAAACATATCCTTTTTCATTTGTCTTCACAATGACATTTTTAACTTCATCATAGTTCACCATTAAAATATAGCAATTTCTGCATGACAAGTCTTTTTCAGATATGCCATGCAAAAGCCAAAAATCAAGCAATGAACTATGCAAATCAGTGAATTGCATTAAGCTTCAAGTTTCTGTTTGATTCGAATTTTAGTCTGATGATTGAAACTATCAGTGTCACCTGAAATGCTTATGACATAATTCTTGTCAATTCCATATTTCTCTTCAAAGTATTTTCGAATAGCATTGCTTGTGCTGATGTTGCAGAATCTTCCTTGACGTGTGATTGATTGAGCAATGTCTGGATTTGCAATTGGAGAAAATGCTGTTCCCATGCAACCATAAATGCTATTGATCATAGCTTTGATGCCTAATTGCATTGAATTGAAATTTTCTTCATCTGTCTCTAACTTAGTTTTTTCTTCATTAGATAGCTTAAGTTTGGTGTCATGAAGCTTATGGAAACAAGCTAACATTTTCTTTTTAGTAGCTTTTCTCATTCCATAGAACACTTCACACCATTTTGATATGACTCCTTGTTTTATCTCATGTTTCAAAAACAATGTATTGTTTGCAGTCCAAATGCATTTTTCATTTATGAGCATTTTAAGTTGATCATTTGTTATTGGTTTTCTTTGTTCATTTGGAAGTTTAAGTTCAAGTTTGACAATATCTGGATCTCCAGCATTTATGACTGTTCTGACTGTTTCACCTAAGTCATTTTTAGACCAAACAGAATTGTCATCACAAAATGGATTATATCTAGATTCATTTTTTATATTGCAGCTTATGTTTCCAGTTGGATCTTTAAGATAAACAAGAATCTTTCCAACATATGTTTCTGGTGAAGCATTTATAGCTCTTATGTTTGAAGGATACAATGAAGCGAAGTCAATGCATCCAATTCCACCTCTGTATACACCAGTCTAAGTTGGAAACACAAATGCTCCTTCAAAACTGTCAAAATGCTTCTTTTCAGCTAGATATGATGTGAAAATTTTATTGAAATTTACTTTTGCGAATGTCTAGACTGAACCAATCAAATATGATATTGAACTATATATAGCTCCATAGTTAGTCAAACCAAATGATGTTATTTGTCTTGCTAACTGAATCATTTTGCATTTGTCATCAATTCGTTTGCAAAGATCTACATCTCTCAAATTGTAAAGATAGAATTTTTGGTAATTCTTCATGTATAGATCTTTGAGAGTTCCAGAATAATGGATTTTTTGTCCACATCCTTCTACTTCACCAATATTGTCAAGCGTGAATCCACCATCTGGATGTGAAATTTGAAATTTGTCTCTATACAGAATCAAACCATCTGCTATGAACAAACCATCAATATTGACTTCAATTTCAGCTGATATATCTGCTCTTTTGTTGTCATGATTGACTTCTTTTATGAAATATTTTCCAATTGGACTTAGTTTTCTTGTGTTTTCTTTTCCAAGAACATTTTCAATTCGTCTTGTCAGATATGGTAAATCATATCCTTTCGTATTCCAACCATATATAATATCAGGCCTATTGTCATCTAGCCAATCTAGGAAATGTTCTAGAAGATTTATTTCATTGTTATGAAATTCAAAAAACACAAATTTGTCTTTTGGATATGTTGAAATTGGTTCTTCATCAAAATCAATTTCTGCATGTTGAAGTGACCATGTGTAGAATTTTTTAGTCTGGTTGTCATAAATAGTCATCATGTTTATGCGATTGCCAGCTTCAGATGGTCTCATGAAAGTTTCAGAAATTTCAGTTTCAATATCAAAATAGAATATTCTAAGTTTTTGTTTGTTGAAGTCTGAATCCATGACAACATCATCCCACATGAAATGCATGAATTCCTGTTCAGGTTTCAAACATTCAATGATGTTTATTCCATTTGCATTTTTTACATATTTGTCCCTATCAAATTTGTTGTTGAAATATTTAGTCTCTACATATCTTCCATAGATATCTAATTCATTTGTTTTGTATTTGACATTGTATTTGATGTATGATTTCCATGGAAATATATAAGTTTTACGATTTCCATTTACGTCAAAACCAAATAAAACTATTTTTCCTTGTTTGTTGTGATCTGTCATATAACAGACAGATCTATATCCTTTTCCAATTCCATAGTTTTTCCATTGAGATTTTGGAACATCATCTAGATAAATCGCGTCATTGAATATATTCATAATTATATTGTATTTTCATAGAATTTTTGTGAACACATGATTTCCACAATCATATATCATATGATAGCCATTGTTTTTCATGTTTTGTGTTTCTGACAAATTTGGCTAAAAATTTTCTAGAATATTTTTAAGTTTATGTTTTTGATATTTCACTCTAGACTCTAGATTTTCTTGTGTATATAATTTGAAATACCAATAGTTTGGTGCACTTGAATGGTCTAATTGAAAATTCAAAGCTTTATAGAGTTTTCCTTGAGACCATCTTCTGTCTGCATAACTGATTATTGATTTTGGATGATAATTTCTTTCAAAATATTTCAATAGCTTTCCAGCTGCTCCAGGAATATGATAACCTAATTTATTGCAAAATCTAAGCAATTCCCATTCATATTTCTTGTTGAATCTTGATTTTCCAAATGTCATCAATGAAATTAGTTCATTTTCAAAATACAAACCAAGATTGATACTTGAATTGACTGCTCCTTGAATATGATTTTGTTCTTGAAAATCTTTGCTTGTCTTTGGATCAATTTCTCTTACTTCACATTTTCTAGCATATATAGTCTTGTCATAAATTCCTAGAAGATTCTTCAGTCTGGATTTTACAATATCCTATTTATATATCCATTCATTTTCAAATATATGAATCAATTGAATTCCTTGTTTTTCACAAAGTTCTGTCTTCTAGAGATGATATCGATGGTTTGTCTAGACATCACTGCAATGCCAATATAGACCATCAAATTCAATAGCTAGTTTCTTCTCAGGAATATAGATGTCAAGTTCTAGATCTTTCAGCAATGATCTATCATTGTGTTTCACGATTGTATTTTTCAAAAGTCCAGACACAAATGCATACACTTCATGTTCCTTTTTGCTAGTCTTTGCAGATGTGATTTGGCAATCAGGACATTTCTTTGTCGTTTGTCCATTGTCCCAAGATGAATAGAATTCATTTCCACATTTTTTGCATTGAAACTTGAAATAGTTCTTGTTGTTTTTGATGCCATCAACATACTCTTGTTCATTGAACAATGGTTTCACATAGTCATTGTTTGAAATGTATTTGGTGAATGCACGTCTGCTTTGTCCTTCATTGCCATGATTTCCAAACATCACCTAATTGTAGTTTTCTCCATATTTGTCTTTCAAGACAATGTCTTTTTTTGACAACCAGTCATCTGATGCCAAATAAGATGATGCATTGTATTTTGTCTTCATATGTTTTTTCAAATCTAATTTGATGTTTTCAGACTTCATTGGATTTGTCACACCAAATTTTTTCAGATTTGTCTAAACAACTTTTGCTTTGTATTCATCTGTCTATGAATAGTATTCAACACCAAATTTTTTCAAATTTTGTTTTTTGATGTCATCACGAATATTGGCATTGTTAGCTGGACATTTGTTTCCATAAGTCTTTTCAAAATATTCATGAATATTTGTTTTCACATCTTGTCTTTGAAATGGATTTTTCACACCATAATGTTCTAGATTGAAATTTTCTCGTTTTTTCTAACTGATTTTTCTAGAACATTCAATTGAACATGCTAATGATTTTGGATATCCTTTGAACAAAGACAATACATTCAAACCAAACAATTTCTTTTTGCAATTTTCACATAATGGAAAATCGACAATATTGTTCAATATCCAATAGCATTTAGTCTATAATGAATAGACATCATCTTTCAAATCAGGAAGAACATCATCAATCCATTTCCGAAGATCAGTCTATTGTCCAGAATTCAAAATTTTTGTGTAATGTCTAGGATATTTTCGAATTAAATTTTCAAGCTACTTGAATTTTTCTTCATTTTTGCTTTTGTATATGTTGTACATTATTTGATATTAAATTTGGTTGATATATAATTTACATTATGATGTTTAAACATTTAGAAAAATATTTCGAATTTTGATTAACTTTTTAAAAATTTTTTGATATAATATATCTGTTGATTGAAATTCAACATTGATCTTTGAATGAATGCATGGAAGCTTGCCTGAGTCTGGCTTAAAGGAACACATTGCTAATGTGTCGATCATTGCAAAATGGTCCACAAGTTCAAATCTTGTAGCTTCCGCCAATTTTAATCAATTTTAATGGAAGTATAGCTTAGTCGGTAAAGCACCTCACTTTTAATGAGGGGAGCGCGGGTTCGAGTCCCGCTACTTCTACCATTTTTAATGAATATGTCTAAACATGCTCCTTATGGCACATGGAAATGTGATTAGTGCAATTTAGTCTTTAAGACTAGATCTTAGTTATATACACATCGATATGAAGTTCATCCTGTCAAGAAAGGATGTGTTTGGAATAAAGGTTTGACTAAAGAAACAGATCCTAGGATCAAAAAATATGTAGACAAATGCAAAGCTGAAGGCAAATATCGTTCTCCAATTAAAGGCTAGAAAATGCCATCTTCTACTAAATAGAAGATATCATCTGCATGCAAAGCCTTCTATCAAAGTCACCCAGAGTTAATTCCATACAAACTGCACCATTCATCCAAAGAAAGCTATCCTGAAAAATACTTCAGAGAGCTATTTGAAAAAGAAACAATTGAAGGCATAGTCTAGGAATTTCCAGTTGGAAGATACTCATTAGACTTTGCCATTCCTTCATTAATGATTGATATTGAAATTGATGGTTCTTAGCATATCAATGACAAACGAATAATTGAACATGACAAAACACGAAACAAATATTTGTCAGACTTAGGTTGGAAAATCATCCGAATCAATTGGAGTGAATGGCAAAAAATGTCTAGACAAGAAAAAATTGAATTTATTTCGAAATTAAAAAATATATCAAAAAAATATTGGCTCAATTGATGGTTCTTAGCATATCAATGACAAACGAATAATTGAACATGACAAAACA
>ERZ808266.483-NODE-483-length-14035-cov-3.983333_pt1 | contig 14035 bp, 8 predicted proteins | sample MGYA00521278_ERZ808266 | MGnify/ENA primary metagenome ERZ808266 (study PRJEB31516, sample SAMN03275591) | gut metagenome | biome: mammalia-associated habitat; material: feces | host: Papio cynocephalus | place: Kenya | collected 2012-08-02 ... | reverse complement strand
GTCGGCCTGAGCCAGACGGAGGCGCAACGCAGACTCGGACAGTACGGTCCGAACGAACTCGCGTCCGCGCCGCCCACGCCGAAATGGAAGAAATTCCTGGCGCAGTTCAAAGACCCCCTCGTCTACCTGCTGCTCGCCGCCACCGGCATCTCGCTTATCGCATGGTTCATCGAACGGGCCAACGCAATGCCGGGCGCGGAAGGCGGCGAGGCGCTGCCGTTCGACGCCATCGTCATCGTGCTCATCCTCATCGTCAACGCGGTGCTCGGCTACATCCAGGAATCGAAAGCGGAGGAAGCCGTCGAAGCGCTCTCCCAAATGACCGCGCCGCAGACCAACGTGCTGCGCGACGGCGCCGTCACCCGCATCAACACCGTGGACGTGGTGCCGGGAGACGTGATCGTGCTCGGCGAAGGCGATTCCGTGCCCGCCGACGGCCGTCTGCTCGCCGCGGCGAGCCTGCGCGTCGCCGAAGCGAGCCTCACCGGCGAAAGCGTGCCGGTCGGCAAGAACGTCGACACGCTCGCTGAAGCCAAGGCCTTGGGTGACCGAGCCAACATGGTGTTCAACGGCACGTCCGTGACGCAGGGCACAGGCCGCGCCATCGTGACCAGCACCGGCATGCGCACGCAGGTCGGCAAGATCGCGGACCTGCTGCAGGCCACGGACGATGATGACAGCCCGTTGCAGAAGGAGATGAACTACGTCTCCAAGATCCTCGGCATCGCGGTGTGTGTCATCGCGGTCGTGGTGCTCGTGGCGTTGGCGCTGACCGAAGGGTTCAACGACATCCACGATGTGATCGACTCGCTGCTATTGGCCGTCTCGCTGGCCGTCGCCGCCGTTCCGGAAGGTCTCGCCGCGATTCTGACGGTGGTGCTCGCGCTCGGCGTACGCCGCATGGCCGAACACCATGCGATCGTCAAGAAGCTGCATTCCGTGGAGACGCTCGGCTCCGCATCCGTGATCTGCTCCGACAAGACCGGCACGCTCACCCGCAACGAGATGACGGTGGAACGCGTGGTCACGCCAAGCGGAGAAGTGCAGCTGACCGGCACCGGCTATGCGCCGGAAGGCAGGATGATCGCGGTCGACGCATCCGGTGGCTCTGCGTCCGGTGGTATCGCGTCCGCCACGGAGAACGCCGAAGCTGCGCAGGCCGAGGCGGTCGTCACGTTGGCCGTGGGCGCGATCGCGAACGACGGCGAGCTTCGCGGAAACACCGTCGAAACCGCGCAGACCGGCGCGGACGCCTCCGCTGCCGTCAAACCGGCATGGGAGGCCGTCGGAGACCCGACCGAAGTGTCGCTTATCGTGGCCGCACGCAAAGTGAAGGCCGATCGCAAATTCGCCAACTACACGCGCGTCGGCGAGATTCCGTTCACCTCCGACCGCAAACGCATGTCCGTCGTCGCGCAGGACAATGCCGATGCCGGACGACTCACCGTCTTCGCGAAGGGCGCGCCGGACGTGCTGCTCGAATACTGCAGCAGAATCGCCGTCGACGGCGCCGTGCGTCCGATGACGCAGGGCGATCGCCAGCAGATTCTGGCCACCGTCGAACGGTTGTCCTCCGAAGCGTACCGCACGCTTGGCCAGGCGTATCGTCCGCTCGGCACCGCATCGCTTGCCGATGTGCCGGGCGTGGCGATCAACGCGGCCGGCCATGTGGTCGACATCGCGGAACAAAGCGACGTGCTGGAACACGATCTGATTTGGGCCGGCATGGTCGGCATCATTGATCCGCCGCGCACCGAAGTGCGCGATTCCGTGGCCGAAGCGCACCGCGCCGGCATCCGCACCGTCATGATCACCGGCGACCATCCGCTCACCGCGGCGCGCATCGCCAGCGATTTGGGCATCATCGACGCTCCTGCCGCCGTGGACGGCACCCGCGCCGACCTTTCCGGCAGTGTGCTCACCGGCACCCAGCTCGACGAACTGCCGGACGAAGCGTCGTTCGACAAAGCCACCGGCGAGGTCTCCGTATACGCGCGCGTCGCGCCGGAACACAAGCTGCGTATCGTCGAATCGTTGCAACGGCAAGGCAACATCGTGGCCATGACGGGTGACGGCGTGAACGACGCGCCCGCCGTCAAAACCGCGGACATCGGCGTGGCCATGGGCATCACCGGCACTGAAGTGACCAAGCAGAGCGCCAAGATGATCCTCGCCGACGACAACTTCAGCACCATCGTGGAGGCCGTGCGCGAAGGCCGTGGCATTTTCGACAACATCCGCAAGTTCCTGCGGTATCTGCTCAGTTCCAACGTCGGCGAGGTCTTCACCGTATTCGGCGGCGTGATGCTCGCCGGATTCCTCGGCATCACCCAGCCGGGCAGCCAAGGCGTGACCGTGCCGCTGCTCGCCACGCAGCTGCTGTGGATCAACCTGCTCACCGACGCGGCGCCGGCCTTGGCGATGGGCGTCGACCCGTCCACCGACGACGTGATGGCGCGCAAGCCGCGCAAGCTCACCGACCGTGTGATCGACGGACAGATGTGGGGCGACATCATCTTCATCGGCATCATCATGGCCGCCGTCACGCTGATCGGCATGGACATGCACCTCGCCGGAGGGCTGTTCACCGACCGTTCCGTGGACGCCATCGGCCACGACGCGCAGATGACGGAGGCGCGCACCATGGGCTTCACTATCCTCGTGTTCGCGCAGATGCTCAACGCGCTGTGCTCGCGCTCGCATGACCAGTCGGTGTTCGTGGGGCTGTTCGCCAACAAGTGGCTGTGGGGCGCGATCGCGCTGTCCGCGCTGCTGCAGGTGGCGGTGATCTACGTGCCGTTCCTCAACACCGCGTTCGGTACCGTACCCCTGTCCGCGGGCGCGTGGATCGAATGCCTCGGCTTGGCGATGATCGTGCTCGTCGCGTCCGAACTGCGCAAATGCGTGCTGCGCGCGATGCATCGGCGGTAGATCCCACCCGATATTCGCGACCCGCCCGAATTTCCCCGTAATTACCCCAAAGTGCGGTAGGCTAAATGATGCAGCAGCGTAGTTGAATTGGGGGGATGGCGGACATGGAACAGTCCGGGCAATCACAGGCAGAATCGATTGAAACAAGCGGGGCTTCTGCCGATTTGAAACAGGAGAATCGCGATTTCCGCCGGCAGGTGTTGAGTATCGCCGTTCCGGCATCCCTGCAAACCGTATTGCAGGTGGCGGTGCTCAGCATCACCGACACGCTGATGGTGGGTCAGCTTGGCAGTGTGTCGGTCGCGGCGGCCGGTCTTGCATCGAAGGTGGTGAGCAGCTATACGACGCTGCTCGCCGCCGTATCGACGGTGGCCGGCATCATGATAGCGCAGGCGATGGGCGGCAACAACAAGCAGAAGGTGTCCCGCAGCTTCACCCTTAATATCGCATTTGGTCTGGGCTTGTCGTTGGTGTTCTACATCGCGTCCGTCGTATTCCCCATGCAGGTGGCCGGCATCTATACGAACGATGCCGGGACGCAGCGTGCGGCCGCGCAATATCTCAGCGTCATCGGATGGAGCTACTTCCCCGTGGCGATAGTGACGTTGCTGGCTGCGCTGTTCCGCTGCATGGATCATGCCAAGACGGCGCTGTATGTCAGCATCGTGGCGACCGTGCTCAATATCGTGTTCACCTACCTGTTTGTCTTTGGAAGCCCCATCACGCCGAAGATGGGCGTGGCCGGTGCGGCGATGGGCACGACGATCGCCGAGACGGTCTCCTGTCTTGTCGGCCTCGTCTTCTACGTGGTGCTGACCCGCAGGTATGGTATGCGCGTCTCTCCGGATTTGCATGTGCACTGGAATGAGCTCAAACGATTCTTCGCCATGATCGTGCCGTCGGTGATGGGCTGCGTCTCCTGGGTGATCGCTGACAACGTGTATGCGGCCTTCTATGGAAACATGGGTACGAAAAGCTATGCTGCGGTTGCGCTTGTGGGTCCTGTGCAGATGATCACGGTGGGATTGTTCACCGGCATGTCTGTGGCCGCGAGCGTCATCGTGGCCAAAACGATCGGACAAGAGCGTTACGACCTCGCCTATCGCGATGCGAAGCGTTTCGTGATACTGTCCATCGCCTTCGCGGTGGTGCTGGGGCTGATCTATGTGCTGTTGCGTGCGCCGTATGTCACTGTGTTCAATGTCGAGCACGACGTGCGTGTGATCGCGCAGCAACTGATCGTGGTGTGGGCCGTGTTCCTTCCCGTGCGCATACTCAACAGCATCGTCGGCGGCAATATCCTGCGGTCCGGTGGCGACACCAAGACGATGATGTTCGTCGACACCGCCAGCACCTGGCTGATCGGCATTCCGCTGGCCTTCATATCCGTGCGCGTGCTGGGACTGTCGATCGTGATGGTCAACGTGGTCGTCGCCTTCGAGGAAGTGGTCAGACTGGTCATCTCGTTGATCGTGCTCGGACGCAAACGGTGGATGTACGCCTCGCGCAACGCCTCGCGTGCCGCCGAAAAGGACGCTTCGCAGACGAAAGATTGATTGGTCCTTGGCGGACGATCATCGCAACCAACTTATTCAAGGTGAGGAGTAGCCAATGTTGTGTATTCATCGTCGTACGGTGACGTGGTGCGATCGCCGGCAATTGACCGCACGGTACGTCTACCAGTATTTCTCCGACATCGCCCATATGCGTGACATCATCATGGTGCATGACCGGGAGCGTTTCAGCATGAGCCTCGCGGCGGAGGAGGTGTATTCGCTTCCCGGTGTCGACGGCATCCAAGCCTTCATCGAAAGCAAGGCGAACACGGCCGCCGTGATTCCGTCGACAGACATGTTCGACGACGCCCGTGCCTTGCTCGCCCACAATCCGGCGGTGCGTTCGCTGCCGGTGATCGCCCCTTCCGCTCCGGTCGACGTCACTTCCACCGGCATGGATTTCATCGTCGACGTAAACATCCCCGGCATCGGCCTGGACATGGTTCGTTACATACGCAATATGGAATTGCAGGACACGCTCCGCGACTGCTTCCGCACCGACTGCGATGACACGCTGGAGCTTGGCTCGTTGAACGAGCTCAATTACCAGCTGTATCTGCTGGGCAGGGAAATCGGTGTGAAAACGGTGCTGCACGGCACGCGGTGGAGCGATTATCTGGGTGTGAAAAGCCTGCATGAGCGCGATTACGAGCGTGGCTTCAGCTTTGAGGACTATCTGAACCGCAACGCCCGTTGGACGTACGATGCGGTGAGCGAGCTTTGGGCCGCGCATGTCGTGTACAAGGCCTCCTGCTATCGCGGATTGGTCGAACGGCTGCATGCGCAGGGCGTGCCGGTGGCGTGCTGCAATATCGACGCCGGCCGTGTGGCTGATACCCCGGAAACCACCAGTCTGCTGCATAAGCTGATGTATTCGATCGATCTGCTTGCCACGCCGGTCGGTGACTTGTACTTCAAGCCCGCCATCTACAACTGCTCTCCGGCGGAATTCGCGCGCCGGATGGAATCGCGTTCGCCGATCCGTCCGCTCGGCTCCGGCCCGCGCAACCTGTATCTGCTCGGCCCTTGCACGATCGGCGCCGATAACAATTTCGAAGGCGACCGCATGTTCGAAGTGCTGGCCCGCAAACTCGAGGATGCCGGAATCGGCTACCGCGTCGTACCGGTGTTGATCGGCGTGGATGCGCCGAATGATTTCAATGAGCTGCTGTCCCGTGATATTCAGTCGGACGATTTGGTACTGATTCTCGACCATGTGGACGAAGCCACCCAGCGGATGGTGGGGGAGCGGCGTTGCGTGGACGCGACCAAGGTGTTCGACGCATGCTCCGACACGGACTGGTTGTTCACCGATACCCGCTTCCACACCACCGCGCACGGCAACCGGGTGTTGGCCGAGGCGATGATGGATCGGCTGATCGTCCCCGCGTGGGGCGAACGCCCTGCGCATGCCTTGGCGCATGCCGCTGAACGCAGGGCATACCATCTGACGCCACGGCATCGCCGCGAACTGCGGGAGTATCTGGACCGTTACCGGGATCTGAAGGTGTCGCCGCAGGACGGGCTTACGGTCGGTTCCATCTCCATGAACGCCAACCCGTTCACCAAAGGCCACCGTCATCTGGTGGAATACGCGGCGTCGCGCGTGGATCGGCTGCTTGTGTTCGTGGTGGAGGAGAACGCTTCGGCCATTTCGTTCCACGACCGGTATGAGATGGTCCGACGTGGCTGCGCGGATTTGTCGAATGTGGTCGTGCTGCCTTCGGGCAGCGTGCAGCATACCTTGCTGACGATGCCCGACTACTTCCGCAAGGAAACGATTGATTCGACGGAGGAAGGCAGCTTCTGGCGGGACGTGTACGTGTTCACGCATGAGATTGCGCCATATTTCGGCATCACCAAGCGGTTCCTCGGGAAGGAGCCGACCGATCCGGTCACGGCGGAATACAACCGGGAGCTTGCCGCCGCGTTGCCCGAATGCGGCATGGAGGCGGTCATCATCGACCGCAAGGGAGTCGAAGGCGTGCCGATCTCGGGCACCGCCGTGCGCGAGGCCGCCAGAAAGCACGATTGGGCCGCGTTGGAGCCGCTGGTGCCGTCCACGACGTTCGAATACCTCAAGGAGCACGCCGACACGATGTTCTCGCAGGAACGGTCGCGTCGCGCCACCAAGGCCGGCTTATAGTGTCGCCGCGTTAGACTGGACAGCGGTTGGCGGGCGTGCGTCGGATCGTCGCGTGCCCGCCGTCATGACGATTGTTTTTGGCGATGTTTGGAGGAATTTCGATGCTGCTGTCCGATCGCGACATTCTCGCCGCACAGGCCGACGGTCACATTTCACTCGATCCGTGGACCCCGGAAATGGTGCAGCCGGCGTCGATCGACGTGCGTCTGGACCGTTTCTTCCGCCTGTTCAACAACCATGCGTACACGTATGTGGATCCGGCGGAGAACCAGGGCGAGCTGACCGAGCAGTTCGAAGTCAAGTCGGACGAGCCTTGGATCCTGCACCCGGGCGAGTTCGCGCTCGGATCCACGTGGGAGTACGTGAAGCTCGACGCGACCATCGCGGCACGACTCGAAGGCAAAAGCTCGCTCGGACGCCTCGGCATCCTCACCCACTCCACCGCCGGATTCATCGACCCGGGCTTCGAAGGGCACATCACGCTGGAGCTGTCCAACGTGTCGACGCTGCCGGTGAAGCTGTGGCCGGGCATGAAGATCGGCCAGATGTGCTTCTTCCAACTGAGCTCGCCCGCCGAGCATCCGTACGGCTCCGCCGGCACCGGCTCGCACTATCAGGGCCAGCGCGGACCGACCCCAAGCCGCTCCTACGTGAACTTCTACAAGGCCGACGTCACCGACTGATTCGATTGCCGCCCCGCGCGGGATTCACAGAATCCCCGGCGCGATGTCATGCGCGGCGAGCCATCCGCGCAGGTCGCTGAACTCGTCGAGACTGACGGAATGGTCGAGTCCGCGATAGCTTTTCGCGGTGAGGAACGTGTGCTCGTCCAGCCAGGCGCTCATGGCGAAAAGCTCCGGCTTGGCGATCACCGTATCGCTGTTGCCATAGCCGAAGAACGTGGGAATGTCGAGTGGCGCGATGCGGTCATCGGCCGGAGCGGTCCCGCGGACGATTCCCGGCGCGAGGAAGCCGGACAGTGAAATCGACGCACGGTAGCGTTCCGGATGCACGCGCAGCAGGTGGATCGCCAGCAAACCGCCCTGGGAAAAGCCGATCGGTACGACGGCACGGTTTTCGGGAACGTTCTGCGACACCCAAGTGTCGATCGCCGTGGCCGCTGCGAACGCGTCACGATCGAGGTCCTCTCCGGTCGGTACGCAATCATGGAACCAGGAATACGCGCCCGGAGCGAATGTGCCGGCCGCCTGCAAAGTCAACGGCGCGCGCAGCGACGCGTAATCGTTGTATGGCGCGATGTACCGCATCATATCGGCCAGATCGGCCTCGTTCGAACCCCAGCCGTGCAGGCACAGGAACAGCGGACGATTCGGCGCCGCGTTGCCTCCGCCGCGCGAATACTGGACGCGCGTCACCTGCAACGGTTCGCCGAAACGGCCCGGCACCACGTCCGATTCGCGTCCGACCAGCTCCGTCCCATTGCCATTCGTGTCATTGCCTGCGTTTTGCGGAATTTCGTTTTCGATTGCGTCGCTCATACCTTCCCAATATAGCGTGCGTCGATTGCGTGGAAAGATTGCCCGGAAAAAGAAGACCCCGGTGGGATTGGCCACCGGGGGAGAGAAAGGAGAGAGAAGAAGAAAGGGTTCAATTGTCGGGAACTGTTGTGTTCCTGGTCGGCTCGTTGTGCTGACAATTCATATATAAACACCTGATGCTGGGCACATGTCTGGTGTTTTCTGAAAACTTCCTGAAAATCCGGCAATGGCTCCGGTCGGGGGTGATTTCGGTTGGGCGTGATTCCAATCGAACACGGTTTTGGCTGGACGTGATCCCGGCCGCTGCGTGCGGTTTTGGGCACAACGGCCTCCGCCACGCGATTCAAACGCCGGAAACCGAACGTCAGATCTGCGCGTCGGCGTCCACGCTCATCACATACACGTTGCGTCGCAGCTGCTTGCTCTGCGCGCGCGTGATGTCGCCCGCCTCGTACATGTCCTGGATCACGCCCAGTTCGATGCCGTAGCTTTCGCGCTTGACCTCCTCGGCCTGCTCCTGTGCTTCGGCGCTGATGCCCATATTCGGCCGCGCCCGCAGTGCGGATTCGCTGCGCCGGTAGTCCAGCAGCAGTCCGGAGCAGTGCTCGGTGTTGTATGTGCTGCGTCCCATCTCCTCATACAGCCGGTCGATCACGTGCTCGATCGCATCCACCTGGACCGCCCGCGTATGCGCGAACAACTCATCGTCACTGAACAGCGGCGTCGTGCGCCTGATACGGCTGTTCACACGCTTCACCAACGTGCCCATGCGCCGCTGCAGCGCCTTGTACCGGCCTTTGACGCGCCAAATCATGCGGCCGGAATTATGCGCGGTCTCGATGTGGCGCAGTGAGCTCATGATCTGGTCGAGCAGGCGCTCGCAGGCCTCGGCCTCCAGATCGTTTGCGGCACGGTTCTCGGTCGGATTCGCCTTGATCGCCGCGCGCACGCCCGCCAGACGGTTCTTGACGTACTCCTTCTCCCAATTGAGCGCGTCGATTTGCAGCTGCATGTAACCCTGCGGATCGATTTCGCCGGTGCGCTGCTTCAGCCGTGTGATGCGCTTCGTATACGAATCGATGACCATGAGCACCGCACGGCGGTTGTCCGACGTGACGCGTCCCGACAGTTCCTCCACGGTCCGCCGAAGCACTTCGATGGTGATTTCCATCATTTCCGTCGACGTGTCCTTGTTGCGGTTCGGCGCGAGCAGCGGCAGCAGGAAATTCGCCAGCAGCAGCGTCACCACGATCACGCCGGCGGCTATGAAGATCAGCTCGTCGCGCATCGGGAAGTCCGCGCCAGCCGCCAGCGTGTACGGGATCGTGAACATCAACGACAGCGTGATGGTGCCCTTCGGGCCGCCGAACGTCATGACCGCGGCGGACCGCCAACGCTTCGCCGTCATCCTGCGCCGCTTGCCGGTGGTGGTATCCCTCGCGAGCCGCAGCATCAGTGAGATCCACAGGAACCGCATGACGATGACCACGGCGGAGACGGTGAGGATCGCGACCATCAGCAGTCCGTTGCTGATGTGCGGATCGTCCCAGCTTGCGGACATCGCGTTCGGCAGCAGCATGCCGAGCAGGATGAACACCGCGCCGTTGAGCGAGAACGACAGCACGCCCCATACGCTCGACGATACGATGTTCGTGCGCGCCACGTTCGGTCCGATGCCGGTGCGGTCGAAACGGATGATGAGGCCCGCGGCCACGACCGACAGGATGCCGGAGACATGGACTGCCTCCGCGCCCAGATACAGGATGAACGGCAGGAACAGCTCCATGAGGATGCGACTGGTGGTCGTCTCCCAACCAAGGGAGCGGAACATCTCGAACAGCATATCGGCCACGGTTCCCACCACGAGGCCGAAGATCGCGCCGCCGAAGAACGAGAACACGAATTGCGTGGCCGATTCCCCCACTTCGAACACGCCGCTGACCGCCGCCGCTATGGCGAACTGGAAGCCGACGATGCCAGAAGCGTCGTTGAACAGCGACTCGCCCTTCAGCACGCTCGTCTGACGTTCGGTCAGCGCGGCCTCCCTGCCGAGCGATGACACCGCGACCGCGTCGGTCGGACCAAGCGCCGCGCCGAGCGCGAGTGCCGCGGCAAGCGGAACCGCCGGCCAGACGGCATGCAGCGCGAAGCCGACCGCCGCCATGGTCGCAATCGCCAGACCGATCGCCAAAGATAATGACAGTTTGACGGATTTCAGCAGCTCGGTCTTGTCAATCTCATGCGCCTCCAGATACAGCAATGGCGCGATGAACAGCACCATGAACAGTTCCGGATCGAGCGTCACGCTTGGGAAGAACGGCAGCTGCGAGGCCAGCGCGCCCAATGCGATCTGCACGAGCGGCGTGGACACTTTGGGTATGAAACGACTTAGGAACGAGGACAGCACTACGGCGGCGATGATGCATAGAATCAACTCGAATACCGCCAACGTGCCTCCTTCGCGCGTGTTTCCAACCTTTTTCAGCCTATCAAGAGGCGGTTATGAGCGTGTTTCGCAAGGGCCGTCATTACGTTGACCGCTACACTGTGGCGTATGTGACGAGAGTGGCGTATGTGAGGGGAGTGGCGTATGCGATGGGATGATGAAATGGAACTGGCGATTGCGCTGGCCCGCGAAGCCGCCGTGGATGGCGAGGTGCCGGTCGGCGCCGTCGTGCTTGATGCGGATGGACAGGTGGTCGGCCGTGGACGCAACCTGCGTGAGACGCATGCCGATCCGCTCGCCCACGCCGAAGTGCAGGCCATGCGTGCGGCCGCTGTGCGGCTTGGCTCCTGGAATCTCGCCGATTGCACGTTGGTCGTCACGTTGGAGCCATGCCCCATGTGCGCCGGCGCCTGCCTGCAGACGCACGTCGGGCGCATCGTTTTCGGCGCGTGGGACGCCAAATTGGGCGCATGCGGTTCGGTGTGGGACATTCCGCGCGACCCGCACGTCGGCCATGTGCCGGAAGTCATCGGCGGTGTGCGCGAGGAGGAATGCGGACGATTGATGACCTGTTTCTTCGAAAATCGCCGATAATTACTTTCTGAAAGAAAGAAACACGCTGGGCGACGTCAACAAATAACGATTGCCGTACCATCTATGCTGTCGGTAAAAATATTAACTATGTAAGGATGTTGCAATGACGCTCATTCAGGTCTTCCACGGCACCGCTTCCAACGGCACTCCGCTCACCGCCGTCTATGCCGAACAGCCGGCGGCGGACGTCGCTTTCGCTCTGGTGCTCCCCGGCAACGACCTGCCGAGGTTCGTGCATTGGGGTCGTCCGCTCGCCGCTCCGGAAACCGTGATCGACACCTTCGACGCGCTCGCCCCGCAACGCGTCTCCGGCGCTCTCGACTACACCGCGTGGCCAAGCGTGCTGCCCACGCAGTCCGAAGCGTGGACCGGCGCCGACCGCTTCGACGTGCGCCGCGACGGCGTGGAGCTTTTCTGCAAGTTCCAGGTCACCGACATCAAAGCTGAAACCGTCGCCGCCGGCAAAACCTACACCATGGCCGAAAAAGACGGATACCCCGACTGGCACGTGGCCGCCGAACCCAAGCAGACGCCTACCGTCACCGTCACCGCCGAAGACGTGGAACAACGCGTGAAACTCACGTGGACGTGCGAGCTCGACGAAACCGGCCTCATCCGCCAGCACGCCGAAGTGACGAACACCGGCAAAGGACGGCTCGAGATCGGCAAGGTCGAACTCGCCTTCACCGTGCCCGCCGATGCCAACGAAATCCTCACCACCACCGGACACCACCTGCGCGAACGTTCGCCGCAGCGCCAGGACTTCACCATCGGACGCTTCGCCAAAGCCTCCATGATCGGCCGTCCGGACTTCGATGCCACCCTGCTGCTCAACGTCGGCGAACACGGCTTCGGCTTCACCCACGGCAACGTCTACTCCGCGCACGTGGCATGGAGCGGCAACAGCGTGCTGTCCGCGGAACGACTGCCCTACACCACCGGCGTGATCGGCGGCGGCGAAGTGCTATTCGGCGGCGAAATCGGCCTGGAGCACGGCGAAAGCTACACCACGCCATGGCTCGTCGGCTCCTACGGCGAAGGACTCAACGAAGTCGCCTCCCGCTTCCACGGCTACATCCGCCGCGTGCACCGCGACTGGCTCGTGGACCACAGCATCGCGCCCAAGCCGCGTCCGGTCATCCTCAACACGTGGGAAGCCGTTTATTTCGACCACGATTACGACACGCTCACCGCGCTCGCCGACAGGGCCGTGGAAAGCGGCGTGGAACGCTTCGTCGTGGACGACGGCTGGTTCGGCGCCCGCCGTGACGACACCGCCGGTCTGGGTGACTGGCAGGTCTCCCAGGACGTCTGGTCCGACGGAGACAAGTCCCTCACCGCGCTCGCCGACTACGTGCACGGCAAGGGCATGGAGTTCGGCCTGTGGTTCGAGCCGGAAATGGTCAACCCGGACTCCGACATGTTCCGCGCACATCCGGACTGGGTGCTGAAGCCCACCGCCAACCGCATGCCGATGCAGGGGCGCACCCAGCAGGTCGTCGATCTGACCAATCCGGATGCGTACGCGTACATCTACGGCGCCATGGACAAGCTCGTCGGCGAACTCGGCATCGACTACATCAAATGGGACCACAACAAATACGTCACCGAAGCGGTGTCTCCGCGCACCGGACGCCCCGCCGTGCACAGCCAGACACTCGCCGTGTACCGGATCTTCACTGATCTGAAAGCCGCCCATCCCGGTCTGGAAATCGAAAGCTGCTCTTCCGGCGGCGGACGCGTCGACCTCGGCATCCTCGAAGTCGCCGACCGCATCTGGGGTTCCGACTGCGTCGACCCGGTGGAACGTGCCGACATCCAGCGCTACACGTCGCTGCTCGTGCCGCCGGAGATGATCGGCGAGCACGTGGGCGCATCCCCGGCTCACTCCACGCATCGCGCCACCTCCCAGGAGATGCGCATGGCCATGGCCTTCTTCGGCCACATGGGCATCGAATGGAACCTGCTCAAGGAACCGCAGGAGGACATCGACAAGCTCGCCGAATGGACGGCGGAATTCAAGAAGCATCGCGAATGGTTCGCCGTCGACACCGTGGTGCATTCCGACGCCGCCGATCCGGCCGTGCGCGTGGACGGCGTGGTCATGCCGAACAAGGCCGCCGCGATCTACCGCTTCACGCAGCTGACCACATCGGCCACCTACCCGGCCGCGCCCGTCCGGCTGCCCGGCCTCGACCCGGACGCCGTGTACGTGGTGTCCCCGCTCGACGTGAGCCTCGACCTGGCCAAGCAGGACATCGGCAACGGACAAACCCCGCTCGGCTGGTGGACCGCCGACGGCGTGAGGATGACCGGCCGCGCGTTTGCCACCTACGGCATCCGTCCGCCGGCGCTGCATCCCGCACAGGCCGTCCTTTTCAAGGTCGTCCGTGCGTGATGCCTTCGCGCGAGGCGCTCACTTCGCCTACGGAGGCTCCACTGGGCCCTCCGTTTGACGGCTCAGCCTGTACAGGCCGTCCTTTCCAAGGCCGTCCGTGCGTGATGCGCTGATATCTAGCGTCTTCAGATGCAAAAATCCCGGGTTCCATACGGAATTCCGGGATTTTTCGCATATGGGGGGCATGTGCTCGGCGCGATTCAGCCGGAATCGTATCCCCGTACGTGCGTTGACGGCCGTACTTCATCGCAAATCGCGTTTTTTCGCGTACGGGGGCAATGCGCATGTGTCACGATTCCATTTTTTCGACGGTTATTTCCGATCGTGACACATTCCGACCGGCACAAATACCCCCGAACCATGGTTTCCATCCAAGAAAAAGCACTTCGGGGGTATTGGGGATCTGGAAAATGTGTCACGATTCCATTTTTCATTGCGAAATCAAAATCGTGACACATTTTTTCC
>ERZ808266.479-NODE-479-length-14145-cov-3.507523_pt1 | contig 14145 bp, 10 predicted proteins | sample MGYA00521278_ERZ808266 | MGnify/ENA primary metagenome ERZ808266 (study PRJEB31516, sample SAMN03275591) | gut metagenome | biome: mammalia-associated habitat; material: feces | host: Papio cynocephalus | place: Kenya | collected 2012-08-02 ... | reverse complement strand
AATGTCGAGTCCTTGCCGTTGTTGAACTGCATCGTCACATCGAAATAATGACGATTGTTCAAGTCTGCCGCCCTCACCTCTTTTAAAGACTCCGTATAAGCTCTGGTGTCGAGGCGGCTCGGATTGATTTTCGGAATGCCGAAGGTGAGTACCTTGCCTCCGATGATATCCACCTTCTCGCCATCCACATCCAAATCCTTCTTCATTCGCATATTGAAGTTCACCGTGATGGCATCCGAACCTGTCACGCCCGTGTTGAGCGTTACCGAACGAGCCATGCCGCTGAGGTTGGCGTTGCCGTCGATGGCGGTGATGATGCGACCGTTGCGGTTGTTATGATGTAATATCACCTGCAGCAAGTAGATGTATGTCATCGGTTGTAGCACCATATCGAGTTTCTTCACCCAACAGTTGCGGTCGGCATCGAAGGTGAATCCGTCTAACTGCTTGTTGATCTCTATCGCCTTCTCATATCCTGCGAAAATTTCCTCAGGCTGATAGAAGGAGCGGGTAAAGCGAGTGCTATAGTGGGGTGCAGCCATCATCGTCTCGCCCGTGTGGGCTACCACCTCGTCGTAGGAGCTGCTCTCGTCAATGCGCACACTCTGTATGCCGTCGGGGGTGTCGATGTAGTTCCAAGCCAAGATGTCCCAATAGCCAAATTCGTAGTTGGCGGTGAGGTCTTTGCCGTAGATGGTATGCTTGTAGGGAGCGCTGTGAGGTCCGTTCGGGGTGTCGCCCGTAAAGTAGCGGCGAATCTCGAAAGCCTCAGGCTCGTTGTAGCCCAACTTGCCGAATAGCTCCACGTCGGTAGCGTCCCATTTGTATTTCCATGCCGCTTGCCAGTCATATACCACGTCGTACTCCAGCTTGTAGTCCCAGATGGCTTTCAGCTCCACGTCGATGTTAGGCAGGTCCAAGGTGGCATCCTTGCCCTCCTGGTGCAGATAGAGCATCGGCTCTCGGGCACAACCGGCTAGCAGGGGGCTGGCAAGTATCAAAGCCCATATATATAGATAGAATTTGCGCATTTACTTAGTTTGATTTCTTTTACGATAGAGGAGGTCGTAACTCAGTGTCACCTCCACTCGGGTGGGACCCATCCATGAGTATCGGTGCTGGCGCTTCTTGAAGTCCTTGGCATCGCCGTACCACTTGTAATAGTAGCGTTCTACATCGGTGCCGGGGTCGATAGGGCAACGCCACTGATATGGGTCGTAGTCGGTCTGAAGGTATCCTGCCTGTAGGCCGAATTCCAATCGCCAGTGCTCTTTCTTTCCGAGCGGAAGCACGTATCCGATGCCCAGTCCGGCACCCCAGCCTTCACCTTCCCATCCTCGTTTTTCTCCGAAGCATATATTATATAGGTACGCGTGCGCGTATGCACTCACAAACCAGCCCTTGTAGGCGGCTCCTTCGCCAGGTTTCCGCAGGCTGATGTCGCCATTTCGAAAATAGTAGCGGGAGTGGAGCTGATAGTTGTGCAACTGGAAGTACTTGTGTGCCTCGTAGTGTTGCCACCATGGTCCATCGAAACTTGCCCCGTAGGTGAAATGACCGTGCAGGGGATAATATTCGATTGCCACATTCGGGATGGGGCAGAAGCGATTGTAGCCCGGCATATAGGCGAAGTCGAAGAGCAGGTTGGTCTTGATGCTGAGCAACTCACGGCGGGAATTCTCAGTCCTAGTCTCAGCCACGGTCTCAGTCTTAGGCTCCGTCTTCGGGGGCTGCTGGTGCAGTGTGTCGGTTTTCGCCACTTGTGGAGCCTGTACGGCTTGGAGTAGGTCTTCTGCCTTGATAGTCTGCTTAGGCTCCTCGATGTCTGTCAAGGGATTGCCGTCGGCTATCCGTTGGTCTATCGCCATGATTCTCACGGCTCTCAACTTGGGGAAATACACCTTGAGGATGCGTTTCCAGAATCTTCCATCGTCGATTCGCTTCATGGCTTCCTTGAGTTTCGTCGTGTTTTTGCCATATTGCTTGATGAGCGAGTCGATGATGGAGAGCTGCGTGTCGTGCTCCAACCACATCAGCGAGCGAAGCAAGGGATAATCCTCTGCCACCACGTCGTAGCGAATGCGCTGGGTGTTGATGCCGTAGCTGCCGAGCAAGGCATCCATCGAAGCTTTGCGCTCTTGGGCAAGGCGACGGTTGTTGGCTGTCGGACCTTCTGGCGAAGCGGCTGCTCGCCCCAGGATGATGCCTTTGTCGCCCAAGGCTTGTAGCTTAGGAATCAGACTGTCGGTAATCCAGCGCTTGTCCTTTTCGCTGATGTTGATTTTGTTGACCACGAAGGGGATGGGGCGTGCGTGCTGGATGAAGGTGCTGTCGGTGGTTTTTACCTGAGCACTGGCATCCATCGTGATTCCCATCATCATCGCCAACAAGGGAAGGAAGTATCGCATGTACTGATGTTTTGTTTATACGTTTTCAAGGAATGCCTTGGGTAGATAGGCGGTAGTGATGGTGAAGGCGTCTTCGATGACGATGCCCACTCGCTGCTGACCTTGGTAGCGTGCCACTCGTCCTATCACTCCCTGGAACTTGCCTTGGGTAACTCTTACTTTTTGTCCGGTCTTGAATTTCTCCACTTCCTCGGGCACGAGAAGAATGTCTTCTGCCTCCGACTCGCAGATAATCCTCAGACTTTCTATCTGCTGCTCGGGCACGATGAGTGGAGTCTTGAGAATCTTGGAGCCTTCGTGGAAGTGTCTGTAGTAGAATCGGAGGAAAGGAAGGTTGACGTTGTCATAGACGTATTTCTCCATTTCCTTTTGGGTGCCATAGGCGAAGAATATATTGGGGAGGCGTGACTGGGTGATGTTCTTGTGGGCTCCGTTTACTTCTTTCACCACTTGGATGGTGGGGCAGAAGGCGGTGACTCCTTTGGCTGTGAGATAGGCGTAAGCTTTCATTTCCCTGCCGTATGTGGTGCGCAAGGCGTACCACTGGGGTGTTTCCGAAAGGGTGTTTTTGGTGGACACCCCTGTATGTGAACTCTCCTCCTTTTTCGTAGGATTTTGAGCTTTGGGGAGGACGCTGGGGGTAAGCCCAACGCTGGGAGAATCTACACCTTCTCCATCGGTGTGAACATCTTTAGCAGTCAATGTTTTCACATTTTATTCACATTCATATTCATTCATATAGACCTATTCTAGACAGAACCCGGTTCTTTACGGCTACAAATATACTACATTTTTTTGAAATAAATACAAATAATATAAAATGCCCCCCCGATTTATACTTTTTTAACGATGAGGGCTGGGCGCAAAAGAAAAAGTTATTTTACCACTTTTCAAATATGTCTTCTACTTTAATATCTTTCAATTCTGGCGTTTCCTTGAAAGTATCCTGCATCATGCTCATCCAACATGTCTTGTAGTATATTGGATTGCATTCGATTGTCCAAAGTTCGCAGATGTCGTCTACAAGTGCTTCATCCGGACAGTTCAATAGTGCTAATAACTCCTCTTTACTATCATAGAGTCGTTTCAGAATTTGAGGAACTGCATGGTCGAAATGGTGCGTGCCAATTTCTGTTACTTGCCCTCCTGCAGTGAAAAAATCACGGATGTTTGAGCATATGAGAGCTTGGCGACTACAGAGCCATAAGGCTGCACGCTTATATTTCGTTTTGCCTTGGTTGCTGAAAAGCTCAGGGAAAAGCACGAACATACGGACTGTGATTTGCTTCTTTTCTTCAGGAGAAAGGTCATTTAAGAATCGAATGGTCATCGGTACAGAGGCTTCTGATTCCTCGTCGCCAATCCACCATTGCATTTCCTTGCCTTCTTTGGCGATAGAACGAAAATATCGTTTTACTTTTTGAATCTTTTCTTTTTCGTTTAAAACACGGAATGTATTATAATCTATTTTCATCTTTTGGAAGATATTCTCACGTTTCTTCTCCTCTAATTCCATGTCTATCTGATAACGAGGTTGGTGAGTGAGCGAGATATTATCCAAACAGTCTTCGTATGGCTTGCAGCGGAACTCGGCGAAGTCGCCTCCAAGTTTTGCAAACAACATATAAATCATTGATATATCTTCTATGCGAGTGGATTCCACGATGCTGCTGCCCACAGACTTCCAAGTGTTGCTTGCCGTTGTTTTTACCTCTACGCCATAGTATTGTTCTGCTTGAATGTCAGGGAACTTTGCACCCGATACCAATTTGATTTCTTCTGGGCGGAAAGGTGTTTGTGGGGCAACCTCATGCAAAGCATTCAAAGCAACAGTCTCCATTTTCTTTCCTCCACAATCCTTGTATAGCTTATGGTTGTTCTTTACTTTGTCATTTAGGCATTTCTCAGTCAATGACATGAAATCAGCAAAGGCTTCATTAGCCTTGCTGATGTCTCTTTTGCGGATAGCAATGATGTTTTCTGCTACTTTGTCCATATTCTTAGTTTTTAATTGTTACTCTTAAAATACTTATCCCATACCTCTTGTATGCGCATGGCTATATTAAAAGCCAAAACAGGAGGAACGGCATTTCCTATCACCTTATATGCACCCGAAGAGCTCAAACGAAATCCTCTTCCGTTGGCTTTTTTCATCACAAAGCGATAATCAGGTGGAAAGGTCTGTATCAAGGCACATTCCCTAGGAGTCAAACGTCTTTCTTGAAGTCCCGCTTTCAGTTCTTCTATATGCTTACCACCATGCTCAAGTGAGAGTCTTCTGAACTCAATGTTGCCATGATGTTCAGAACGGATGGTAGGGCCGAGATTGTCCAGTTTTATCTCCGTCTGTCCCTGACCTGTTGCCAAGAACTTTGCCTTTGAATATAATTGTTGGGAGGCATCAATGGTTTCTTCAGGTTCTTTCAATCCCTCCAATACATCTTGTGTTGTAACAATACCAAGAAGATTACTTCCTTTGATGGTTGCTGCATGTGTAGGCTTTGGATATGGGTTGTACTCGTCTGAAATTTCCTTTGCCATCAATGCTTCTAAGGCATCGAGGCGCAAAGCATCCTTACGAATTCCGATGAAGATGACACGCTCACGACTTTCTGGTACGCCAAAATTACCAGCGTGTAATACTTGTGGTGGCAAAACGATATAACCATTCCCATCTGCACTTGCAAAGTCTTTTTGAATGATGTCTTTTACATCTCCAAGGTTCACAAGTCCTTTTACATTTTCTGCCACGAAAATCTTTGGTTTCACAATGTCGATGACTTGCTTCATCCAATAATAAAGCTTGCCACGTGTCTCTTCAGATGGCTCGTCCCCCTCTCGTTTTTTGCCGTAGTCATCTTTGTCGGAATTAAATCCCTTGCGCTTTCCTGCTACACTGAAATCTTGGCATGGAAATCCGCCAGTTACTACGTCAATGTCTTTTGGAAAAATGTCAGCTCCTTGTTTATGCATTTTTACCAAATCTACAATACTGATGTTATGGTACATTTCGGGCTGATATCCGAAGCGAGACATATAGGTAGTCCATGCCACTTCTGCCTCATTCAGTATGTCATTTGCAAAAACCGTCTTAAACTTTGTCTTCTTCAACATCACCCAATTCTTGTTGATGGCATGGTCGATATATGGACTGTCTTGTGGAAAAGATTTGCGATTGGCAATGAAGCTACCCTCAAATCCTAAGTCCATTCCTCCGCAGCCAGAGAACAATGACAATACACGCAACTTCCCCTTTGTATCACGCATCTCATCATGATACACTATTGGTATTTGCGCCTCCTGTAACATATCTGATTGCTCTGGGGGAAGCACATACGGCTTTACGTCACTATGTTTGTCTCTTTCTATTGTCATATTTTGCTTATTTTATGCAAAGGTAATAAAAAAAGTAGAAAAAGAGTAAGAAAAAGGATAAATAATAGATCTGAGCTATATTTTTGAGTTAAAAAACATATCTGACCTATGCTCAGACTTGATAAATATAAATCTTTGCATTTTGTTACTACCGTTACCACATTATGATGTAAATTTCTGATTAATAGATATTTATCGTGTGGTAACGGATGGATTTTTGTTACCACCCGTTACCACTACTATTTTTTCGAGAAGCACGATGGTAGCGTCTCTATACTTTCTTAACTACCAGATACTCAGTACCGTACCTTGTTTTCTTGCTCTTGAGACCTTCGATGTTCTGGAGTTCTCTTCCGAAGTTCTGGATGCTCGATGCTTGCAGCGAAGAACCGAATTTCGACTTCAAAACGTCGAAAATAGCGGCTGCACGCATGTATTCTCCGCCATTTTCTTCCTTTCCAGGCGCAAAAACCTCCAAAAAACACTGCTTGATGACGGATATTTGCTGAAATTGCAGGTTGCTCTGCATAATCTCTGCCGTTTCCGTGGCGTCGAAATAAGACTTCTCGCCCTTTTCCAAGGCTTGCATCGCCTGGGCGTAGAGCTGTTCGTAGTTCAGGCGACCGCTTACGTCGATGGGTCCCGTGAGTTCCACGCCCAGGAAACGGCGACTGCCCGATGGGTCGCTGAGGATGTCGGTCATGTTGCTCGTGGCGATGAAAGATGCCAGGCGAGGAAACTCCTGCACATGGCTGCCGTAGGGAGGCTTGATTTTTACCGTAGGCAACTGGAGGAGATTCTTCAGAAAACCCTGTTGGACTTGGGGTGAAATCTGGTTGAACTCGTCTAGGTTGATGAGCAGGAACTGAGCCATCCCTTGCAACACTTGGCGTTTCTCCGACAAAATCAGGTTGTCGGTGTAGCCCCAAGACAGTGACGGCGGAACCAGACGACGACAGAAGGTGCTCTTGTTGTAGCCCTGTTTGGAGATGAGCAGCGGCATTGTGCTGTTGCCATACTGCTGGCGATAGACCCCTCGCCACTGGTTCACCATACCGAGAAACCAAGTATAAAACCAGTTTTCCCAGTGCGGGTTGTCGGTGGGCACGGTGCGAGCCAAGGCCCGGATGCGGTCCTTGCCGTCCCATTTTCCCACGCAGTCGTAGAGAAAGGTCTCTATCGGGTTGTAGCTCTTGATGTAATCCGACTCCAGAAAGTTTTTCACATCCTTGATGCTCACCCGGATGTCCTCCAGTTGCACCTCCAGCGTCATGCGCTTTTGCACACGGGCATCCACGGGATTGAAGTCGCCCACCCACGAGTTGTTGGCTCTATATTCCGTGAATTTCATCACGGCATTGTATCTGAACACATAGCGACTTTTCAGGAAGTGCATCATCTGCAAGATGCTGTCTCGGCTCTTTCCCGAGGTGGAACCGGACTTTTTCGCCGAGTTTGCTTTTTGGGGCGAGGTTGCTTGGGAGTCGTTGGCGTGCGCTTCGAAGGCGGTGCTCACAATCTGGCGGAGCTTTTCTTCCTCCACATCATACCAGTGGTTGCGGCGGGTATGCACGAAGGCTTCCTCCTCGCTGAATCCCATCTGGCAGAGCTTGGCGGACAGGGTGGAAAGACTGGCGTAGAGGCGGTCTTCCTCGTTGTTCCAATGGGTGTCCGACTGTGCCAGTTCTGTGCGAGTCTCGTTGGCGGCTTTTCGGTAGAGAAACTCGTAGTCGTTATAAACTTTGAGGTCGTCGATGGGTTTGGGCTCTTGGAGACTCTTCTTCTTGTTCTGTATGCGCATTGCCGTCGCCTTGTTATTATAATAAGGTGAAGGGTCGAGTGTGAGGAGGAAGTTGGAGCGCAGGGAGGGGTGCTCGGGTAGGAGGGTGGCGGAGAGTTGGGCTTCATAGATACCTTTGGCCTGAGCGTATGCCGTCTGGTAGAGCAGTTCCGCTTGTGGCTCTGTGTCGGGCAAGCCGCCTTGCTCATCGCAGATTTTTACGAGCACGATGAGGCTTCTGCCGTCGGCGCCGTCGATGGCGGCGAATGTCATGGGCAGCAAACTGGCGGTCTTCTTGGCTTCGGCGAGTTCTTCTGGCGTTAGCAGGTTGCCGAAGGTGAGCATCACCAGTCCGTTCATCGTCTTGAAGAGGAGGTTGTCGCTGTCGTCCTTGGTGAATTCTGCCGCGGGGTAGATGTGTTGCCACTCATGGATGCCGTTGTAGTACTGGTAGTCGCCGTTCATCAGCGGCACGCTCATTCTGAAGTTGGCAACAGTCTGCTTGGCGTCGTCTTTGGCGATGCGTTCCCAGAATCGGTCGATGGTCTTTGTGCTGACGCACAACTTGTTTTTCTTGTTTGTTCTTGCGATAACTAATTTCATGCGGTTGTTGTTTTTAGGGTGTTATATTGATATTTTTGACTTCTGTGAAGCATAGTTTCGATTCATCGGAGACGTTGTGGCGAATCGTCGGAGACGTTGTGGCGAATCGTTGGTGACGTTGTAGCGAATCGTTCCAAGCGTAGATACGAAGTGTTTTAAACGTCTGTACCAAGTGTTTTGAGCCTTGGAACATTTTGTTTCTGCCCAAGAAACATTTTGTTTCTGCCCGAGAAACATTTCGTTTCTGCCCGAGGAACACTTCGAAATGCTTGGAGCGCCGATTGTCGTTTGCGGGTGGCAACGGTGGTAACGGTGGTAACGAGGTGGTAACAAAATGAAGCTCGTTACCACCACTTAACTATCAGTGCTACTGATGGTTAAGTGTGGCAGTGGTAACGGTGGCAACAAAACAGAAAAACTTTTTCTGTAATTACCTTTATGTTCTTCAGTTCCTATCCTCTTTCACCTTCCACCCATCTATGGTTCCAGTCTTGGAAGAGAAGTTGCAGCCTATCAAGAAAATGTGTCTTCCATCTGTTTGATATTCTCGGGCATAGCCCATTTTCTCGATTTGGTCGAGCGCAATATCGGCAGAACCGTCACGTTTGAATTCGAATATGTAGATAAATTTTCGGGTCTCGACTACGCAATCTACTCGTCCTTCGCTTTGCTCTTTCTCTATGAAGACGGTAAAACAACTAATCATCCTGAGAATGAGGTAAAAGGTGTATTGGAAATAGCGCTCCTTCTCTCGTTCGTTGTCTTTACGTCGTTGATTGTATGGGATGCTGGCAAAGAAAGATGTTAAAAGATTCTCTAGCAGCTTGCAGTCTCCATGCTCCATTACATCTATTACCTGTACAACCCAAGCGTCGGCTGGTTTCTTTGGCTTCAAATAACTTGCAGCCAAAAGAGTCAGGAACCCATTCTTTACCTCGTCGTTTGGAAAATCCAAAAGATAAGAATCGGTGTTCATGTTCCAATCTTTGATGGTGAGATAACCACTTTGGTAAATCATAGGTAAGGGAGCTTCTTTATCTGCCTTGTAATCTATGAAACTGCTCGCAGGATAATATTTGTTGACAAGTTCATTGATGTTCTCATCGAAATGCGCTAGCAGTCGAACCAGGTAAGTGGGAGATCCCGTTCTGAACCAGTAATTTTCCAGTCTTTTCTTGCTCAAGGCATTCAGTATGCTGAATGGATTGTAGATGTCGAGCATATTGGGGCTGAAGTGATAACCGTCGAATTTTCTTTTCAGTTTGTACTTCATGTCCTCTTCGGTAGTTTTGTATCTAATCGCCATCTCCTTGATTTGCTCCTCAAATACAGTATGCAATTCTTTTTTGGTGATTCCACAGAGAGCCTCGTAACGTTCGTCCATACTGATGTCGTCTGGTTGATTGAATCCGCTGAACACACTCACCTGTGAGAACTTGGTGACACCCGTGAGGAACACGAATTGTAAATCGCCGTCGGCTGCCTTGAAGGTGGAATAAAATGCCTTTAGCGTATCCCGATTGTAATCTTCCAATGTAATAGTCTTGCCTTGATATTCCAAGGTATAGTCCAAGTCCATCACGTCAAGAAGAGGTTTGTCGTATTCATCCACAAGCACAACAGCACGCTGCCCCGTCTGCTGATGAGCAGCTTTTATGACATTCCAGAATCTCAGGCTCAGGTCGGAGAAAGAATTATCCACTTGGTATAGTTTCTCCCATTCTATCAATTTGTTTTCCAGCGCTTGTTGTAAGGTGTCCTTGTTGGTAAAATCGCCCGCGCCAAAGTCGATGCGGAGCACAGGATATGGCTTCCATTCCTTTTCAAGTTTTCCTATGGCAAGTCCTTCGAATAGTTCCTTCTTTCCCAAGAAATAATTCTCCAGCGTGGATATGAGAAGGCTCTTTCCGAATCGTCGAGGACGACTTAGAAAGTAAATGTTGCCAGTATGTACTAAATCATAGATGAGTGATGTTTTGTCGAGATAAACATATCCTTCCTCTATGATTTTTTCAAAACTCTGTATGCCAATAGGATATTTCATATTGCTGTCTATTTTTATATTTTCTGCAAAGCTACAACTTTTTTCCGAAACTTCCAAACTTTGGGGAATCTTTTATATAAAATAGGTGCTAATAAAAAAGAACCGGATATAACAGAAAACGTATAAAAAGAAAACGGATAAAAAGAAAACGGACTCGCAAGTTCTTTTTTAAAAGAATCTGCGAGTCCGTACTCTAGTAGGGTGGAGCTGGAGGGATTCGAACCCTCGTCCGCACAAGGAAACCATACGCTTTCTACATGCTTATTCCAGCCTTTGATTTTCGAGGTGTGACAAGACCTGGACCACCAATCATACCCTTATCCTCTAAAGTTTCATCGGGGCAACGAGGCGTACCCAGACTATTTCCGATTTACCTGCACCGCTTGACCAACAAGATTCGGAACCACATCCGTTGAGCGATGTCCCGTTCCAGCACCTTGTGCCGGAATAAAGCTAATCTACTGTACTTCGATTAAGCAGCGAGAGCGTAGTTATTTTCGCCAATTAATTTTTTGTTCACTAAGATTTAGGAGGTAGCCAACGAGCCTCCGCATGCTTACGTACCATTTCATCTCGCCGTCAAATCCAGTCAACCCCGAGATTTCTTTGATACTAGGCTGCAAAGTTACGGCGAAATTTTGAAATCTCCAAATTTTTAGGAGAAAAAGTTTGATTTAGAACTGTAAATAGCATGTTTTTTCTCAAAAGTCTATATTTTTTCTTGCTACTTGTCATTGTAATGCTTATCGATATCAACAATTATTACCATAATGGTTTCATCATAAATATCGTATATTATTCGGTTATTGGCAGTGATACGTCGTGAATATGTTACTTCATTACCACCGACCAATGGTTCCGGATGCCCAATTCCTTCCCTTGGGTGTATCTGTATATCATACAAAAGTTTCTCTAACTTCTTATAAACTTGCGGGTTGGATTTTTTATATTTTGCAATGACTTTTGATACAGATGGAACAAAGTCTATTTTATATATCATAGTGAGTCAAGATATTTTTGAAGTTCCTCCCTATTTGAGCATCTAACAAAGTTGCCATTTCTATGTTCTTTTCTTGCGCTTTCTATTCTTTCTTGCAAGTCAGAATTAAGTGTCGTACCAGCCATATTATTGGCAGAAGGATGCAAGATACTAATGAGAAGACTTTCAACGTAATTGTTCAAACTACGATTACTAGCCTTTGCTTTTGCTTTCAATTCCTCTAGCAATGTATTTGATAGCCTAAAAGATGTTGGCGTTCTAAGTGGCATTGTTTCCATAATCTTTCCTTTCTTTTAGAAGTTTTCTATTTTTGTGAGCAAAGTTACGATATTTTTCTGAAACTTGCAAAGTAAAAGCTTATTTTTTCATTTATAGTTGCTTGTTTATCAGATATCTCCGAAGATTTCGCCCAATTTCTTGGCCATGCGCTCTGCGAGCACGGTTCTATAAGCCACTTTGCCCTCTGGGTTGATGAGATACATGGATGGCAACCAAGAGATGTTGTAGTCCTTGGAAACCTGGGTTTCCTTCCACTTCTTGAACTCGCTGTACTGCTCCCAATCCACGCCGTTGGCCTGGGTGTAGTTGTCGAGCTTTGCCTTGTCGGTGTCCATCGAAACCCCGATGAATTTGGCGCGGGTGCCATACTTCTTGTACATCTCCTTCACAGTAGGAATCTCTCGGCGGCAGTCTGGACACCAAGTAGCCCAGAAGTCGAGCACAATCCATTGGCCTTTCTTGAGGGCAGGGAAAGCTGGAGCCTCAGTGCCTACAGCCAAGAGGTTCTTGGCATAGAGTGAATCTGCATCCTGCGAAGCCTGAGGGGTGGCAGGGGTATTGCTCTGAGCGTTTGCTCCCATGGCACATACTGCCATCAAGAGCAGAGATAAAATCTTTTTTTTCATTTTTGTTGCATTTTTATATCTTGTATATTCTTATCTTGATTTTTTGTCTTGTATTTTCATTGCAAAGGTATCATTTATTTTTCATATTCGCCTCTTTTTTTACTAGTTTTTGCATTTATTGATGAGATAATTGGCCTAGTTTCGGATAAAAGTTGTATATTTGCATCGTTAATTGCAAAATAACGAGGCTATGATAGAAGAAATGAGCGGAAGAAGACTGCCTGTAGGCATTCAGTCTTTTCAAAAGATAAGACAAGAGAAGTCAAGCTTAAAGGTATGTGATTAATAAAGATAAAATCAGATGGAAGACAAAAATATGAAATGCCCTAAGTGTGGCTCGCAAAATGTGCAGTCTGAAGGCATGATTCATCTTTGTATGGATTGTGGCAATAAATGGGAAGATACTCCTCAAATGGATTTGGGTGAGATGATTATCTATCAATCGGATGAGGGAGTTAAACTTGATGTCCGTTTGGAGAATAAAACCGTATGGTTAAATCAAGAACAAATTGGAGTTTTGTTTAATAAGAGCAAAGCTACAATTAGTGAACATATATCCAATATTTTCAAGGAAGGGGAGTTGGACGAAAAAGTGGTTGTTCGGAAATTCCGAACAACCACTCAACATGGTGCAATAGAGGGAAAAACGCAGAGTAGAGAGGTGAAATATTACAATCTTGATGTTATAATCTCTGTAGGCTATCGTGTAAAATCTATTCAAGGTACCCGATTCCGTCAATGGGCTACAGAACGCTTGAATGAATATATCGTGAAAGGATTCACGATGGACGATGAACGGTCGAAAAATTTGGGTGGTGGAAACTATTCTTGAATCCATCAATGCATTAGGAAAGTTAGCACGGCGAAAGGGAAGACAAAAGGGTGAACTATAAAAAGGAATAGACAATAGTAGATAAGTGGGCTAATGACAGCGCTGTCATTAGCCCACTTGGCTATTATACAATCAACAATTTTACTTCACACTCCACTCAAACAAGCCGCAGGAGTATTTCTCTGGCTGCTTCAGTTCGAGTTTCACCGCCTTGGTCTTCACAGGGTCGAAGTTGACGTTGCAAGCAGTTCCCTTCAAGGTAGGGTAAGCGTCTGCGCCCGGAACTTCCTTCCAGTTGCCTGCCTCGTCCTGATAGTAGAGCTTCCAACTGTCTGGTACCTTGCAACCACCCCATGGCTGGTCGTCGTACCAATAAACGGTGCTGGTCTTGATTTCCTTTGCCTCTGGGAAGGTGTAGGTAATCCACTCGGTGGTGTTTTGCTTAGGCCACCAGTGGCAGTAAGGAATGCTGCGGTCGTTCTCGTCGGCTGGTACAAGACCGTCGGTGATGCTGCCCTTGGCTGGTACAGGAGAAGAGAACTCTACCTTTGCCTGTGCGGCGAGGGTGGCAGGGGCGGTAGGCTTGGCAGCCTTCACATCCTGTGGCAACCATACCTTCATGTTGCCATTGCCACGATGTGCCCAAGCGAAGTAAGGAATCAACTCCAAGGTCTCGTCCTTGGTGGTGAGCTTGCCTTCCTTGTTGTAAGCGAGGGTCTGGACGTTCTCTGAGAGTGTATCCAAATTCTGTCCCTTGTAGAGTGTCAATACATTCTTATATTTTGGGTCGATGAAACCATCGTAAGAGAGCTTGCCCTCGGTGAACTGTGGGTCACGGTTCTCCAAGATGCTCATGATGTCGAAGCCCTTGTTGTCTGGCCACTCTGCGCAATAAACGATAGGACCACGCTCCACGCTGATGCAACCACGGTCTGCCTCCACCTTGTTGTTGGCACGAACGGTGCGAGCCTCCATGTCGAAGTGAACACGTACCACGTCGCCCTTCTTCCACTTGCGGTTGATGGTGTAGTAGCCATCGGCTGTTACCTGGGCTGCAGCCTTCTTGCCGTTTACGGTGATGGTGTAGCCGAGACGCTTGCCGTCGCTATAATAATATAAGTCGGAAGGCACAGGCTGCCCCTTGACCCATCCAGGGATGCGAATCTTCATGCCGAACTGCCCCACCTTGTTGTCATCC
>ERZ808266.476-NODE-476-length-14179-cov-4.906684_pt1 | contig 14179 bp, 7 predicted proteins | sample MGYA00521278_ERZ808266 | MGnify/ENA primary metagenome ERZ808266 (study PRJEB31516, sample SAMN03275591) | gut metagenome | biome: mammalia-associated habitat; material: feces | host: Papio cynocephalus | place: Kenya | collected 2012-08-02 ... | reverse complement strand
AAAAATAAGATACATGCAAAAAAGACATACAGACAGAAAGATGTATTTCCGTGACTTGGAGATAACATCTAAGGAATTTTACATCAGTTACTTGTCAAATTTCACGGAACTGACACCAAAGAGAAGAATCTTGGAGGTTGGCTGTGGCGAAGGAGGAAACTTGGTTCCCTTTGCACAGTTGGGCTGTAAGGTGACGGGTATAGATGTTGCGGAATGCAGAATCAAAGATGCCAGGGCATACTTTTCAGAAATCTGTAACCATGCGACATTTGTATGCTGTGATTTCATGCAATATCCTGTTCCGAGTAATGAAGAGGATAAATATGACGTAATACTATTACATGACGTGATAGAACATGTTCCGTCAAAAGAGCCTTTTCTTGCACACCTAAAAAAGTTTCTGAAACCAACAGGCGTGCTGTTTGTGGGATTCCCAGCATGGCAAATGCCTTTTGGAGGACATCAGCAGATTTGCAGAAGCAAACTTTGCTCACATCTGCCGTTCATTCACTTGTTGCCAAACCCTTTATACAAGTTGTTGCTAAAAACTTTCAATGAAGGAAAGGGTACGATAAATGAACTGATGAGCATAAAAGAATGCAGAACAAGTATAGAGTTGTTTGAAAGACTCATACACCAATGTGATTTCTCGGTAACTGACCGAAAACTTTGGTTCATCAATCCTCATTACAAGCAGAAATTCCACCTTACCCCAAGGCTCTTGCCACATTGGGTCTGGAGAGTGAAGTATATCAGAAATTTCTTCACCACTTCATGTTGGTATATATTAAGTTTAGGCAATAAAAAGAGAATATGCGCTAATGAATAAAAAAAGTCCATAGGGTTACTCTTATTTCACCCTATGGACTTTTTTTATTCATTAGCGCATTCTTAGGCGTAATTTTGAAATAGGTAATTATTTCAAAATTACGCCTATTTCTATTAATCTCTGTTAATCGTTATTCTTAGTATAGTGAAACATTTACTCCTCTGCGGGCTTTAGATTGGTGTAAACGTTTTGCACGTCATCAAAGTCTTCAAGCTTCTCTACCATTTTGTCGATGGTTTCTCTCTGGTCAGCAGGAATGTCTGTGAGGTCGTTTGGTATATAAGTGAACTCGGCTGATGTTATCTCGTAGCCCTTGTCCTCCAAATACTTTTGTATGTCACCAAAACTTGTTGGTGCTCCGTAGATAGTTGTTTCTCCGGTTTCCTCGTCTGTGTCATACTCGTCTTCCACTCCGTAATCTATGAGGTCAAGAATAAGTTCGTCCATTACGGTATCGGCTTTAGGCTTGAAAGTAAACACTGCCTTGTGGTCGAAAAGGAATGATAGTGAACCAGTGGTTCCCAGATTGCCGCTAAACTTGTTGAAGACTGATCTTACATCAGCTACGGTGCGCGTGGTATTGTCAGTAAGCGTGTCTACCAGTATGGCGACTCCGTGAGGGCCGTATCCCTCGTAAGTCACCTCCTTGTAGTCACTTTGGTCTTTGCCCATGGCGTTCTTGATGGCACGCTGGATGTTGTCCTTAGGCATGTTCTCACGCTTGCAAGTGGCGATGATGGCACGCAGACGTGGATTGTTTTCAGGCTCAGGACCACCAGCTTTCACTGCAATGGCAATCTCCTTGCCAAGTTTCGTAAATGTACGAGCCATGTGGCCCCATCTCTTCAGTTTTGTAGCCTTACGGTATTCAAATGCTCTTCCCATTTGTTTGGTGTATTTTTGTTTTGTTATTTCTGTTGTTTATCTCAACTCTGCGCCCAACTGTTTTTTCAAGTTGGCTATGAGTTTCTGCATTATGCTTTCTATCTGCTTCTCAGACAATGTTTTCTCTTCGTCCTCGAAAACAAAGTTCACGGCATAGCTCTTTTTGCCAGCTGGCAGGTTCTTGCCTTGGTACACGTCGAACAGCGTAACCTTGCGCAGAAGCTTCTTTTCTGTTTTGCGTGCTATCTGCTCAATTTGGCCAAACTCTACATTGTCATCCACAAGCAATGCGAGGTCACGGCTTACTGATGGATATTTAGACAGTTCTTTGAATTCAACCTTGTTTTTCTTTGTCGCTTTTACGATGGCAGTCCAGTTGAGTTCAGCATAGAACACGTCTTTTTCAACACCGCATTCGTGAGCCACCTTTTTGGCAAGTTTGCCATATTCTGCAATCTTTGTGCCTTGGCGGGTCTTGAGCGTAAGACCGTAAGCAAACAGGTTATTTGTGGTCTTTTCTTCCACAGCCACACCTTGTTTTAGTCCGGCTCTATGCAGGATATTTATTACGTAGGCTTTCAACTCATAGAAAGATGCGTCCTCGTCTGCATGAGCCCATGAGCCTTCCACGCGCTTGCCTGTGAGCCACAATGCCAAATGATATTGTTGTGTGTATGCCTTGATTGGCGCATCGTGGTCATCCTTCTCTGGTGCATAGTGATAAACATTACCTACCTCAAAAAATCTCAAGTTCTCACGCTTGCGGTTTATGTTGCGTGCAAGCGACTCCAAGCCACCGAAAACCAATGTTTGGCGCATCACGCCGAGATCGGCAGAGAGCGGATTCATTATCTTTACGGTGTTGGCCCAGCGGTAGCTGTTAAGCTCGTCGTTGCTGTAGTAGGCCTCCTTTGTGAGAGAATTGTTCAAGATCTCGTTGAATCCACAGCCCACGAGTTGTTCAGAGACAATGTTTTCAAGTTTGTGCTCCTTGTCTTCCTCGTTTTCAGTAGTGAGTGATGACTTTAGCTGTGTTGGAATCTCAACATTGTTATATCCATAAATTCGCAATATGTCTTCCACGACATCGCAAGGGCGCTTCACGTCAACACGATATGCAGGTACCGTAAGGTTGAGTCCGTTCTCGTCTTCCTCGTTTATTTTCATCTCGAGGCTTGTCACGATGCTCTTTATGGTTTCCTTTCCAAGTTTCTTTCCTATCAACCTGTCGCAATACTCATAGTTGAGGCGAACGTCGAAATTTGGAAGAGGTTGAGGATATACGTCTTTTATCTGCATTGACACTTTTCCGCCTGCAAGCTCTTGACAAAGTATGGCAGCTTGCTTGAGGGCATAGATGGTGCCGTTTGGATCCACGCCTCGTTCAAACCTGAAGCTTGCATCGGTAGACAGTCCGTGGTGGCGTGCGCTTTTTCTTATCCATGTTGGATGGAAATATGCAGCCTCCAAAACAACATTTTTAGTTGTCTCGTATGTTCCAGAGCCTTTTCCACCGAATATGCCGGCTATGCACATTGGTTCTTCGGCATTGCAGATGCTTAGGTCGTGTTCTCCAAGAATGTGCTCTACTCCATCGAGGGTCACGAATTTTGTGCCCTCAGGCTGCGTGCGGACAACTATTTTGTGGCCAATCACTTTGTCAGCATCGAAACAGTGCATAGGCTGTCCGTATGCCATCATTATGTAGTTTGTTATGTCTACAATGTTGTTGATTGGTCTCAATCCTATTGCTGTTAGCTTTTCCTGAAGCCATTTGGGGCTTTCCTTAACATCACAGTTTGTAACGCTAAGGCATGCGTAGCGCTTGCACGCTTCCGTGTTTTCAATTTCCACGTCAATTGGCATGGTTTCATTGTCGACATGGAATTTAGAGCAGTTTGGCCTATGGAGACTTGTCTTGTAACCACGCTGTGTAAGCCAGGCGTAGAGGTCGCGTGCCACACCGTAGTGTGAAAGTGCGTCGGCACGGTTGGCTGTAATGTCTATGTCTATAACCCAATCGCTGTCAAGGTGATAGTATTCAGATGCAGGAGTACCCACCACAGCATCATCTGGAAGTACGATAATACCGTTGTGGTCGTTGCCCACTCCAATTTCGTCTTCAGCGCAAATCATGCCGAAAGAATCGACACCGCGCAAGCGACTTTTCTTAATTACAAACTCCTTGTCACCATCGTATAGCTTGCAGCCAAGGTCTGCCACTATGACCTTTTGGCCTGCAGCCACGTTTGGAGCTCCGCAAACTATTTGTTGTGGCTCGCCTTTTCCAAGGTCTACGGTGGTAACATGCAGGTGGTCGCTGTTGGGGTGAGCCTCACAAGTGAGTACCTTTCCGACAAACAGACCTTTCAGCCCGCCTTTGATAGCTTCAACCTCATCAAGTGCATCCACTTCAAGACCCGTAGAGGTCAGCGCGTCGGCTGTCTCTTGGGGAGTAAGGTCAAAATCAACGTATTCCTTAAGCCACTTATAAGATATTTTCATTTTGAATTATTGATATTTTGTGCAAAATTAATAATAATCTATGAGCCAAGCAAAAGCTATCAATATTTTTTGTTTGTTGGGTTATTCAAAATGTGGGTTAAGATGCAGCAATCTTGTTTTGGGAAAAATAATTAGTGTCCACTGAATAAATAGCAACTACAAGATATTCAATGATTTATATTGCATTATCCTTGGTTGTTTAACATAAAATTCGTACCTTTATAGTGTTAAATCACAAACGGGATGAAATACACTTCGCATTTGAAACAGCTGTCCGTTGACATGTTCCGCTCGTCTTTTGATGACCTGGACAAGAACAATCGCTGGGTAAGGCTCGGCGACCTTCTTCCATGGACTGAACTTGAGAAGGCATATAACTCCAGGCTTGGCAATGGGTCCAAAGGCGCTGGCAACAAGCCGGCCCGCATGATTATCGGCGCGTGTATCATCAAGCACAAGTTCTCCCTTTCAGACGAGGAGACCATCTCGATGATTCAGGAGAATCCGTACATGCAGTACCTGTGTGGCCTGTCGGAGTTCACCGCCAAGCCGCTTTTCGACCCGTCCCTGTTCACGACCATCCGCAAGCGCATCACCATTGAGGAGATTAACCTGTTCACCACGGAGCTCCTCAACAGTGAACTTACGGCCAAGGGGACACGCCAGGCGGAATGGCAGAGGCGCGATGATGACAACGAAGAGCCGCCCGCAGACAATGCGGCAGACAATGGCGCGGAGTTTACGGACAGTCATGGCAGGACGCATAAAGGCACGCTGAAAATCGACGCGACCTGTGCTGACGCCGAGGTTCGCTACCCTGTTGACGCCGACATCATCCATGACGGGTGCAAGGTAGCGGATCGTTACATCAGGAAGATCTGCGAAGAGCTTCATATCAAGAAGGTCAGGAGTTGTTACCGTGAGGCACGCGGCTTCTATCTGGAACTTGTCAAGCGCAAGAAGAAGGGCACGAGACTCATTCGCTCCACGATATCAGCCATGTTGAGCTACCTGAACAAGGACCTCCGTAAACTCGCGGAGCTCTTCGTGGAGTACAGGGGCTGCAAGGGCATCTTGCTACCCCACGAGCAACGAATCCTCAGGGCCACCTTTGACATGTATTCCCAGCAGTTGGAGATGCATGAAGGGAAGAAGCATCAATGCAAGGATCGAATAATCAGCGTCTTCCAGCCGCACGTGCGGCCTATCGTCAGGGGCAAGTCGAAGGCTCCGACAGAGTTCGGGGCAAAGATAGGCGCGGCCGTTTATGAGGGATACACTTTCATAGACCACCACAGTTGGGACGCCTACAACGAAAGTTCCGACCTCTCACTGCACGTCCGGCTTTTCAAGGAACGTTTCGGATGCCTTCCCGCCACCATTCTCGCGGACAAGATCTACATGAGCAAGGCTAACAGGAAAATTCTCAAGGAGTATGAGATAAGGACTTACTGCAAACCGCTGGGCAGACCGCCAAGGGAACCCCGGAGTCCCGAGTATCTCGAGAGGATGGCCAAGGCCGTCGGGGAAAGAAACGAGGTCGAATGCTCTTTCGGCACTGGCAAGAGGATATATCGAGCCAACAACATCAGGGCCAAGCTTCCAAATACGGCAGAATGCTGGACGGGAATGTGCTACTTTGTCAAGAACGTGATGAAGTTCCTTAGGGGACTTTGTCTTGTCCTTTTCGAATTTTTGCTCAATTTACGGATGGACACCATTGCAAAGCATGGCGGCCGTCGTTTTGAACTCGTGACGGCTTATTTATTCAGTGGACACTAATTATTAAAAACCGTTTGTCAATATGAACAAAAACAAGACATTCCCAGTTGCATTGCTCATGACCTCGCTTGTTGCCTTCCCAGCAAGCGCGTCGCCCGACAATGCCACAATAAGTAACTTGGCAACGCAGCAACAGACATCCTCATGCAAGGGCGTCGTGGTTGACACAAGTGGTGAGCCACTTGTTGGCGTATCCATAGTGGTAAAAGGCACTTCCAACGGTACCGTGAGCAGTATCGACGGTGACTTCAGCATAAATAATGTAAAGGAAGGCACCCGCCTTGTAGTTTCATTCATCGGTTTCTCCTCTAAAGAAGTGGTATGGAACGGCACACCTTTGAAAATAACCCTTACGGAAGACAACAAAACCCTTGACGAAGTTGTGGTCGTGGGCTTCGGCACACAAAAGAAAGAGAACCTTACGGGTTCTGTCGCGCAAGTAAAGATGTCTGATGTGCTCGGCGACCGTCCCGTGACCAATGCCGCAGCCGCCTTGCAGGGGGCTATGCCTGGCCTGACAATTGGCGGAGGAACGGGGCCTGGCCAATCAAAATCGTTCAACATACGTGGCACGCTGTCTATCAATGGGGGCTCACCACTCGTGCTTATAGATAACGTTGAAGGCGACATAAGCCTTCTCAACCCCGACGACATAGAAAGCGTGTCGGTGCTGAAAGATGCCGCATCATCTGCAATCTACGGCGCACGCGCGGCTGGCGGCGTAATTCTCGTTACCACAAAACGCCCGAAAGACAAGGCAAAGCTCAATCTCAACTATAATTTCAACGTGGGTTGGGAGCGTTCCCTTAACGTGCTTGAACAATCGTCGCTCACCGAATATCTTGACGCATACATCGAGGCTGGCTATACAAATTCTTACTGGGCTGGTAACGGGGACGTGTCGAAATGGCGCGACTACCTGCAAGAGTACAAGCAGAACCCAGGTTCGCTCAACACCGTTGGCGACGGCATTCTGAAAGATGATGATGGCCGTGTATATTGGCTAAGCGAGAAGAACATGTATAAGAACATCCTAACAACAGGCGCACTTAACAACCACAACATCTCTATTTCAGGCGGCGGCGATCGTATTCGCTTTCGAATGTCGGCAGGATACAGCCACGAGAACGGACCTCTGAAAACCAGCAAGGATACATACACGCGCAAGAACATATCAACATTCGTGTCGGCAGATGTGAACAAGTGGTTCACACAGGAGGCTAACCTGCTCTACACCGATGCCGACAAGAAAGAGCCAAAGGTGGTAGGCAACATGATGGGGTTCTACACCACGCGTCTCGTGAGCTATTATCCCGAAGGTAACATACCAGGTGAAATCCTCGGAATAGACGAAGACCTGCCTTCTCAGACACCAGGCAATATGCTCAGGCTTGCGCCTGTGCAATACACCAACACCGCCGTGACACGAATATCGACACGCTCCATATTCAAGCCACTGAAAGACTGGACTATAACCGCCGAATACACTTTCGACAAAAAAGACATCGATTCACACTTCTACTCTGGACGGTTCCGCTTCGCAGACACGCAGCTGGCTGCCAAGTGGTCTGTGGAGCAAGGTCAGGACTACTACCAGATGCAAGACCAGCAAAAACGCTACAATGCGCTCAACATATTTTCCAACTACGAGCACCATTGGGGCGAGCACTCATTCAAGGCAATGGCTGGCTTCAACCAGGAAAGCTATTCTTACAAGAACTTCTTCGGACAAGTGAAAGGTCAGACTACTCCCTCCGTGCCGTCTTTTGCTGGCGGCACTGGCGACAAGACCATCACTGACAGCTACTCGGAATATTCTATCCGTAGCGGCTTCGCACGTCTCAACTATGCCTTCAATGACCGCTACCTACTTGAGCTGAATGGACGCTACGATGGTTCATCGAAATTTCCTAAAGACGACCGCTTCGGTTTTTTCCCCTCTGTGTCGATTGGTTGGCGTCTCGGCCAGGAAAAATTCATGGACTGGTCGCGATCATGGCTCGACGACATTAAATTCCGTGCCAGCTACGGCTCCATCGGCAATCAAAACATCAACCCCTATCAGTTTCTGCCTACAATGTCGGTAGGTCAAAGCACCGTGTGGCTCGACAAGAACGACAAGGTGAATGTCATCTCATCGCCAGGGCTTGTCAGCAGCAGCTTCACGTGGGAGACTGTGAAGACCATCAATTTCGGTGTTGACCTCACGGCCTTAAACAACCGCCTACAACTCACATTCGACCTTTATCGTCGCCGTACCAACGGTATGCTTGCCGCTGGCATAGAGATACCTTCCGTTGTAGGCGCATCGGCTCCCCTGCAGAATGTGGCAGACCTCACCTCCAAAGGTTGGGAACTCAACCTCACATGGCGCGACCGCATAGGCGAATTCGCGTACAACATCGGTTTTAACATCTATGACAACACAGCAAAAATAAAGAAATACAATAATGAGTCGGGGCTCCTCAGTGACTACTATGTGGGGCAGAGACTCGGTGAAATTTGGGGCTACGTGTCTGACGGCTACTACACAATAGACGACTTCGTGCTCGACGACGCTAAACGTGGAGTATGGACATTGAAAGAAGGCGTAACGTCCATCCAGGGCGTGAAGGTACAGCCTGGCGACGAGAAGTTCAAGGATCTCGACGGCAACGGTGTTATCGACAGTGGTGCCGGTACCTTAGACAACCCTGGAGACCGCAAGATTATCGGCAATAACCGCGCACGCTTCCAGTTCGGCGCAAACCTTGGAGCAAGCTACAAAGGCTTCAGCCTCGACGTGCGCCTGCAAGGTGTAGGCAAGCGCGACTACTGGCTATCTGGTTCTTCAATATTCCCATTTGCCGGCTCTGGTTCGTCTGACGCAGTGTTCCAACCACTGTTTTCCAACCAGACCAATTATTGGACAGCCAAAAGCTATGACCCCGAAAGCCCCGACTACATGGTGGCAAAGAACCCTAATGCCAAACTGTTCCGAATATACGACCAGGGTAACAACGTTGGCTCGAACACACGCGTGAGCGACAAGTATCTGCAAAACGCCGCTTATCTGCGCATAAAGAACATCACTCTCGGCTACACATTGCCGCGCAACTGGGTGAAGTGCGCACTCATGGAGTCGGCACGCATATACGTGAGCATAGAGAACCTCGGCACAATATCCGACCTGCCTAAGGGTTACGACCCTGAAGGCAACACCCAAAACGCCATCGTATGGGATTATCCTTACTACCGCACGATATCATTGGGCGCTAACATAACATTCTAAAAAACTAAAACGACCATTACAATGAACATTAAGATATTCGCCACGGCAGCACTTGCCGCATCGCTCACCATGACAGGCTGTAACGACGACTTTCTTGAGAAAATACCCAAGACCGACCTCACCGAAGCAAATGCTTTCCTGGAATACAACAACTTCAAGGCCTTCATGTATCCATGCTACGACCTCTTCACCAATACGACCATACGCACCAACCTTAATAGCAATGTGGTGAGTTCGGTGTTTTACGGTGACTGGTATGGCGGGCTCGTAACAAGCCGCGACAACGCACGAAATCCATACGCCTATCAAGCCATCACGCAAACCTCATCTGGGGGTGGTTGGGACTTTTCGGTCATCCGCCGCATAAACATCATGCTCAGCCATTTAGACGACGGAGTGCTCAACGAGGCCGAGGCCAAACACTGGCGTTCGGTGGGATACTTTTTCAAGGCGTGGTGGTATATGGAGCTGATAGACCGTTTCGGTGATGTGCCATGGATAGACAAGGTAATCAACGAGAACAGCGAGGAGACCTACGGTCCACGCACGCCGCGTGCAGAGGTTGCACAGCGCATTGTCGAGTGTTTGGAGTATGCCGCGCATAACCTTGGCAATTTCGAGGACGGCGACAACACCATCACAGCAAATGCGGTGAAAGCCGCACTGTCACGATTTCTGCTGCGCGAGGGAACGTGGGCGAAGTATCACGGACTCGATGAGCCTTACGAGCAGTATCTCACGAAGTGCCTTGAAGTGTCGCAAGACCTCATGAACCAGTACCCTACACTTTACAAAGGCACGGAGAAGTATCCCGCTGCTGGCTATGGAGAGATGTGGACTACGGAGGATCTTACAAACGTGCCTGGCGTAATTTTCTTCAAGCAGTACTACGACGGTATACTGATGAACCGCTTCAACGACTTCGAGCACATCGCCGCACACTTTGAAGACGTGCCGCAATACACCGTAGACATGTTTCTGATGAAAAATGGCTTGCCTATCGCTAACCCAAAATCTGGTTACAAAGGCGGCAAAGGCAAGGACATGTGGGACACGTTCGACAGCCGTGACCCACGCCTATACTAGAACATACAGCCGCCATACGTGGTAGCAACCAATGGAGGCGCGGCTGACGGCATAAACTCGTTCAAGACATGGAAATACCTTAAAGAGGGCGACGTTGTTGAGGGACATACCGTGACGGCAGAGGAAGCTACAAAGTACCGCACATACATGGACTACCTAGGCGCGAACACACAATGCCTGCGCGGCGGCTCGTTCGGTGGCACTGGCATGAAGAGGGTGCCAGGACAGAATTGGGGCGCGTCCTTGACTAAGAACAGTCCCAACCTTACCGACAACTCCACTACCGCTTATATGCGTTGTCGTACAGGCTACTACACATGGAAGCACTACGACATGTGGGAATTCTCTACTGGATCAAGCGCATACTGCACAGCCGACAAGCCAATCTTCAAAATTGAGGAAGTGTTGCTCAACTATGCAGAAGCCGCATGGGAACTCGGACGCTTCGATCAAAGTGTTGCAGACAAGACCATAAACCTGCTACGCGACAGGTCGAACGTGGCACGCATGAAGGTGGCTGAAATAGATGCTAACTTTGATCCAAACCGTGACAAGGGCAACGCACCTTGGTGGACAGGCAAGGGTGGTAAATTCGGCAACTACGAAGTTGACCCTGTGCTGTGGGAGATACGCCGTGAGCGTCAGATTGAACTTTTTGGCGAGGGATTCGCATTCTACGACGTACGTCGCTGGGCAAAGGCTGCATATTACGTGAACCGTCAGCCATGTGGCATGTGGATAAAGGCAGATGACAATCCTTATGGGACTGCAAAGAGCAAATACTCGGGCAGTTTCGTCGACTACGACGAGATACAGCGCACTGGCAAGGCCAATGGTGAAAACAATTCAGCAGGCTCTGGTTGGATATACACCTATCCAAGTCCATTGACCGATGGAGGTTGGCTCGATACATATTATCTCATGATGGTGCCTACAAACCAGATTGTGCTCAACCCACAGCTGACACAGAATCCTGGCTATAATGAATTGTTTGGACTCAACGGCAACAACGATTCAAAATGACAGTTTGATGTAGCATAATATGAGGCTATGATGCTTTATTTTACCATCATAGCCTTTTTAAGGTTTTTTATATCAAGACGATTAGTTTATACTTCATCACCAAAAGCTAATCGTTACGAGAAAAGTCTGTAACTTTGCAAACAAGAATACATACAAGACTATGGACAGAAAAATTCTATTTATTTCGGCCGGCCTCGCCTGCATGCCTGCATTGCTTGCAGCCAAGCCAAGCAAGGCGCGAAAAACTGGCCTCGCACGCCCTAACATACTTTTCATAATGTGCGACGACATGGGTTATGGCGACCTTGCCTGCTATGGCCAGCCGTTCATCTCCACGCCCAACATAGACCGCATGGCCAGTGAAGGCATGCGCTTCACTCAGGCATACGCCGGCTCGCCAGTGTCGGCCCCGTCGCGCGCTGCACTCATGACAGGCCAACACTCAGGACACTCACACGTGAGGGGCAACAAGGAATACTGGTCATATAACAAGACCGTGCGCTATGGCGACAACGTTGACTTCGCCGTCGTGGGCCAGGAGCCTTACGACCCGGCGCACAAAATTCTTCCAGAGATGCTGAAAGACCGCGGCTATCGCACCGGAATGTTCGGCAAATGGGCAGGTGGCTACGAGGGCTCGGCATCGACACCCGACAAGCGTGGGATAGACGAGTTTTACGGATACATCTGCCAATTCCAGGCCCACCTCTACTACCCCAACTTCCTAAACCGCTACTCACGCTCGCTTGGCGACACAGCCGTGGTGCGCGAGGTGCTGGAAGACAACATCAAGCACCCTATGTTTGGGCCAGGTTATTTCAAGCGCACGCAATATTCCGCTAAGATAATCCACGACAAGGCGTTGGAATGGATTGGCAATCAAGACACGCGCCACCCCTTCGTGGGCTTCTTGACCTACACCCTGCCCCACGCAGAGCTCGCGCAACCTGATGACCAGATACTCGAAGGATATAAGAAGAAGTTTTTCGTGGACAAGACATGGGGCGGACAGCAGGGCTCACGCTACAATGCCGTGGAGCACACTCATGCGCAGTTCGCCGGCATGATAACGCGTCTCGACTCTTACGTGGGAGAGATAATGGCGAAATTGAAGGAGAAGGGGCTCGACAAGAACACACTCGTGATTTTCACGTCCGACAATGGACCTCACGAGGAGGGCGGAGCCGACCCTGAATATTTCGGACGCGATGGCAAGTTGCGCGGACTGAAGCGACAGTGCTACGAAGGCGGCATACGCGTGCCGTTCATAGCGTGGTGGCCGGGACACGTGAAGGCCGGAACGGTAAGCGACCTGCAGTTCGCCTTTTACGACATCATGCCCACGCTTTGCGACCTGGCTGGGATAAAGAACTTCCGCAAACGATACATCAACCGCACGCTGCCAGGCGACGGATTCGACGGACTCTCCATCGCCCCGACGCTGCTCGGCGACACCACCAAGCAGCAGCACCACGACCATCTGTACTGGGAATTTCACGAAACCGACCAGATAGGCGTGAGGCAAGGCGACTGGAAACTCGTGGTGGTGAAGGGCAAACCGCGACTCTACAACCTCGCAACCGACTTGCATGAAGACCACGACTTGGCGGCCGAGCACCCGGACATAGTGAACCAACTCGTGGAAATCATAAAGAAGGAACACACCGACAGCCCTGCATTCAAGGTTACATTGCCCTACTGAACATCATGAAAGCGGATGCGACATGGATAAAAAAAGTATGACATAACGTATCGCCACGTGAAATGTTTTTCTTAATTTTGCACCCACAAAAACTGATTTCACACGATGGAATACATGTCACAAGAATGCTACGACAAGCTCGTGGCAGAACTGCAACACCTCATAAAGGTGGAGCTGCCCAAGGCTCAAGACGAGCTCTCAGAGGCTCGCGACAAGGGCGACCTGAGCGAGAACTTCGAGTATCACGCCGCGCGAAGGGCGCACGGGCGATTGCTCGGCAAGATAAGGTACAAGCAAAATATCCTGGCAAACGCCCGTGTGCTCGACACCAAGCAGTTGTCGCCCGACACGGTGCAACTGCTGTGCACGGTGGAAATAACCAACCTGCGCGTGGGTCGCAAGTCCACTTATACCATAGTGAGCCCGCACGAGGCAAACATCCACGATGGGAAAATATCCATAAAGTCGCCTATCGGCCAAGCCCTTGTCGGGCACAAGCCAGGCGACACCGTTAAGGTTAAAGCACCAGCAGGTGTCGTAGAGCTCCACATAGAGAGCATAAGACTGTGACCGCAAGCAGTTCTCACGAACCATGCCGAAACGCCCCATACCCTTGCGATATGCAAGGGTATGGGGCGTTTCAGAGGCAAACCTACCTTGCGACTTATTATCCGTTGCCGGAATTATCATTCACTGACAGGGAGAATGCCGCGGTTTCCTGCATCAAACGACCATTGAACCTGCCACGATTTCCCATTCACTTTGTCAAGAAGAATGAAGTTATAGATATTTTGAGTTGGATAGAGTTCAAAACGGCCATTCACTTTTTTCACATCTGCAATAAGTGGATTAGGATTCAAGACGCATTCAAAACGCTTATCATCATCACCTATGCTAAACTGCACTTGCCAGATTTGCCCTGTTTGCGTGTCAAGTTTAAGAAACGTCCAGATATTTTGCGTTGGAAAGAGCTTGAACCGTGCCACATCACAAGTTTTTACAAGTTGCTCTTGTTCCTCTTTCTCCGTTGATTTAGACGTGCTATTTTGACACCCACCAATAACTAAAAGAAGAAACACAAGAAACGGCAGTAGAA
>ERZ808266.475-NODE-475-length-14197-cov-3.043629_pt1 | contig 14197 bp, 13 predicted proteins | sample MGYA00521278_ERZ808266 | MGnify/ENA primary metagenome ERZ808266 (study PRJEB31516, sample SAMN03275591) | gut metagenome | biome: mammalia-associated habitat; material: feces | host: Papio cynocephalus | place: Kenya | collected 2012-08-02 ... | reverse complement strand
GGTCGTCGACAGGCTCACCATAGTGATTGAGGTCGAGCAGGCACACCAGCGGCAGCACGTCGCACTCGTGTGCGAAGCGGAGCGTGGCCCCCGGGTGGGGCAGCCTGACGCAGGAGTCGGCCGTCTCGGCGATGTTCCTCACCAGGTTGAGCTGGGTGTACATCCCCGCGCCGCCGTTGAGCTTGTTGGGTCCGGTGTAGGTGTACCAGTTGGCGGTGGCCATGAGCCACTGGTTGTAGAGCTCCTCGTCGGAGAAGATGTCCCAGATGGGCTTGAACTGGTGGCGCAGCTCGGTGTTCTGCAGGTCGATGGCGATGTCGTAGAGCTGCGTGGCGAGCGCGCTCTGGTCCACCCCTGCGGCATACTCAGGGTCGTTGAAGAGCACTTCCATCATCCTCGGGGCCTTGTTGTGGCGCGCGTAGAAGGCGTCGAGGCTGTCGAGCGCGTCGGCCGTGCGCACCATCGGGGCGTAGGGACTGGTGTCGAGGTCGTTCATGTAGTACATGTCATGGTAGGAGGCGTCGCTCGTGAAGCGGAGCTTGGGGTTCATGGCGGCGAGCTGCAGCAGCTCGTTCTCCATCGAGAGGATGCAGCGGATGACCACCGTGGAGCGCGCGTCGACGTGGGCGTCGCCGGCAAACACCTCGGGGAACCGCTCATACATGCGCCGCGCTATGCCCCTGTGCTGCTCCGCGCCGAGCTGCGTCAGCTCCCCCTCGCGGCTCATTCCCTGCGCGCGCATCGCCCGTGCGAGGGCCAGCACCTCCTTGCCCCGGGGGGTGAGCTTGCCCAGGGAGTCGGCCCGGGAGAGCGTGAGGAAGGGCTTGTTGAACGCGTCCTTGCCGATGAGCCAGCGCGACCCGTGGCGCCCGTAGTGGCTGATGTAGAACGGCGCGTAGCCCTTGGGCGCGGGCGTGAGCTGCCGCGTGGGCACGGGATAGTCGCGGTAGTTGTTGGCCGCCAGGTTGGGGTCGGCCTTGATCTCCTCCCTCGTCCGCTGGGCGTGGAGCCCCATGAGCGGGAGGGAAAGGAAGGCAAGCAAAAGAATGTCTTTTCTCATTATATAAGGTTTTGGTTTACTGTATCCAAGGCTATTGTCTGCTGCATATAAGTATTTTGTCTGCCGCATCTAAGAGTATGGCCTGCCGCGTCTAAGTATTTGGCTTGCCGCGTCTAAGTATTTGGCTTGCCGCGTCTAAGGGTATGGCCTGCCGCGGTGGGAATGCAGCCTATGGTTTACCGTCGGCAAAGGTAGCAATATCCCCAGAATAGGGCTGTGGGCGCCGCCATTATTTAAATATTTTTTACTTCCCCGCGCCCCTTCTCCGCCCTCTCTCCGCCCCCTCGTCGCGGCGCGCGCCGCCCCCCCTCGTCCTGCCCTTCCCCACCCCGCTTGCCAAAGGGGCTGAATCAGCTTGCCAAAGGGGCTTTATGACCGCGCAATAGAGGCTCTATCGGCGCGCCAAAGGGGCTGAATCGCAGCGCCGTCTTGCCGCCGCCCTTTTGGGCTGATTTTGCCCTGGCGGCGCGTCGGGGCGGATCCGGTAAGGAGAGCTTGCGGAGGACGGAAGGAAAAAGTTAGGGGGATGGAAGAAAAGGGGACTGTGGATGGAAGGAGCGGGGGCTGGAGGAGGCAGAAAAAAAGGCGGGACGGCGGCACGCCCCGTGCCCTTGCCGTCCCGCCGGATGGTGGATGGTGCCGCCCCCAGGCTACTTGGTGGGTAGGAAGTCGGTGCGCTCGCTCAGGCGGCGGAGCGTCTCGGTGTGGCGCTCCACGGTGGAGGTGGCCTTGTCCTCGTCGCTCTGGTAGTGGATGGTCATCTCTCCGTCCTTGCAGGAGATGATGCGCATGGAGCGGAGCGTGCCGTCCTGGAAGACCGCCTGCCCGTTCTGGATGGAGAACATCGCCTCGCCGTCGGACTCAAAGAAGGTGGCCGTGCCGTTCTCCTCCTTGGGCTCCATGAGCGACGCGCGCCCGTCGGCGTGGAATACGAAGTACTCGTTGTCGGCCTCCGCGTCCCTGTCCCACATGTGGGAGACCGTCCCGTTCTGCAGCTCGAGCCCTTTGCTGTGCACGATCTGCCAGGTGCCCTTCACGTCCTCGAGGGCAAGTCCGGTGGCCGAGGGCGCGTTGTCGTCCCACAGGTCCTCGGGCTTCAGGGTGCTGGGGTCGAAGATGCTGAGCACGTCGGTGCGGCGGCTGGTGAGGCGGAGCGTGTCGGTGTACTGCTTGACCTCCTTCGTGTCGCCGGCCTCGGTGATGGTGTAGGTGATGACCATCTGCGTGCCGTCGCAGGAGACGATGCGCGCCCCGGCGATGGTGCCGTCGCGGAAGGTGGCGGTGCCCGAGCTGATGGCGAACGTGGCCTGCCCGTCGGCCTCCCACTGGCGCATGTCGTCGTCGTAGTCGAGGCGCAGGCAGCGTCCGTCGGTGTAGAAGACGAAGTAGTCCTGGTCGTCCTCGATGTTCTGGTCCCAGGTGTCGGTCACCGTCCCGTTCTCCGTCTCCGTGCCGCGGCTGTGCACGCGCAGCCACGTTCCGCTGACCTTGTCCATCGTCAGGTCGGTGGCCGTGCCGCTGGGGGGCGGCACCACGGTGGGGTTGTCGTCGTCGTCGCCGCACGAGGCGAGCGCGAGGGGCAGACAGAGCAGGGCCGCCAGAAGCAGCGGAAGGAGGGGAAGTCTCTTGTTTTTCTTTTCCATAGTATGCGTTGTTGTTGGGTTTCTCCGGCGCGCTGGGTCGTCCTCCCCCTCCCCTTCGGCCGGGGTGGGGTCGTCCTCCGTGGGGCGTGGCGCCGTACAGCCGCCTCCACGGACATGGCCGCAAAATTAAGACGGGGCGTGCGGCGGCGCAAATTTTTTCACGTTTTTTTGCTTATCCACCGGCCTTATGCCCTTTTTTCAAACGAATTTGGATTTCTTTGATGAAAAAAATCGCTATATTTGCAGCACGATAAAACAGAAAGCGATGGGCGACAGCAAGTATATACGCTTCGACTGGGCGATGAAGCGCCTGCTCCGCCAGAAGGCCAACTTCGGCATTCTGGAGGGATTTCTCACCACGCTGCTCGGCATGCGCATCAAGATACGGCGCATGCTCGAGAGCGAGGGCAACCAGGAGGACGAGAGTGACAAGTACAACCGCGTGGACATGCTGGCCGAGAACGACAAGGGGGAGCTCTTCCTCATCGAGGTGCAGAACAACACCGAGTACGCCTACTTCCAGCGGATGCTCTTCGGCACGTCGAAGCTCGTGACGGAATACATCCGCAGGGGCGAGGGCTATGAGCACGTGCGCAAGGTCTACAGCGTCAACATCGTCTACTTCTCCCTGGGCAAGGGCACGGACATCGTGTACCATGGGAAGACGGAGTTTCGCGGCATCCACACCGGCGAGCTGCTGGAGCTGAGCCCGTTCCAGCGGCAGAAGTTCAACGTCGGTGCCGTGAGCGACCTTTACCCGGAGTACTACATCCTGAAGGTGAACGACTTCGACCGTGTGGCGAAGAACTCGCTCGAGGAGTGGGTGTACTATCTCCACACGGGCGACGTGCCCAAAGGCGCCAAGGCCCCGGGCATGGAGGAGGTGAAAGAGCAGCTGACCGTCGACCGCATGAACCCTTCGGAGCGGTCGGCCTACTACAAGCACCTCGACAACCTCGTCATCCTGCGCAACAACATCTACACCGAGCGCGAGGAGGGCAGGCTCGAAGGCCGCAAGGAGGGTCGTGAGGAAGGCCGCGCAGAGGGCCGCGAAGAAGGCCGAAAGGAGGGCCGTGAGGAAGGTCGCACTGAGGAGCGGAAGGAGAACGCCAAGAGGATGAAGGCGTTGGGGCTGCCGGCTGATACGATTGCGAAGGTGACGGGATTGCCGCTGGCTGACATCGAGAGCTTATAAAATAAGGTGTGACCGCGGCATCTCACCCTACGGACCCTCAGCCAAAAGGGGTGGATGCCTTCGGCATAAAGCGTTAATCAACAAAATATTTTACTCCAAATCGGTCATTAGCACTCGGTATAATGACCGGTCGGAGATTATTTTCGGTATCATTTGTTGCCTTCCCGCTGGGCGTATGGGGCGTGCAGGAGTGGAGACTGGGAAGCCACAGCCGCCCGGGACGGCACGCAAGAGTAGGCGTATCGTCCCGGGCGGCTGTGGTGTGTGGCGTCTTTGGATTAGTCATTAACAACGTCCAGCGCGTCCGTCCGGTTGGTCACGCGGTGGAGCGTGAGCTGGTTGCGCTGCCCTTCATTGCCTTCCATGGATGTGGCGGATACCACCATGTCGTCGCCGTCCAGGCTGACCAACTGCACGTCGCCGAAGTCACCGCCAAGGCAAGTGAGCTTCCCTTTCTCGATGATGAACCGCACTGTGCCGTCGGCATGCCATATGTTTCGGCTGTCGCTGTACTCCATATAGACCGCCCTCCCGTCGGAATAGACGACGATGTAGTCTTTCTCGGCCGTGAAATCCTCCTCGTAGCTTCCCACGACCTTCCCGTTCTGCAGGTACTCCTCCTTGATATGATTGATTTTCCATGTGCCGACAACCTTGTCCATGGTCAGCCCGTTGTCGGTCTTTGTGCCGTCCCCGTCTTCTCCGCCGTTGGGATTTTCGATGTTCGTGGGGTCGTCATCGTCGTCGCCTCCGCAAGAGCAGAGAGCCGTGGTAGTGAAAATGAGGCAGAGGGCCATGAGGGCAAGCTGCGCTTTTTTGAATAAATCTTTTTTCATTGTGTAATGTTGTTTGGTTTTCGCAGTGCATCATTTAGGGTAATATTTTGACACGCGCACGCACTTCTTTTCCGTATGGGATGTGATTGGCCCGGCGTTTTTCCATCGGGGGGATGCCTTGGCACTGCGTTGCAAGGCATGTTCCCCAGTTGCAAAGTTGTAAAAAAAATATCAAACACGCAAGTTTCTCGTGGTTTTTTCTCGTTTTCCTACGCCGTTATGCCTTTTTTTCAAATGAATATGGATTTGCTGATGAAAAAAATCGCTATATTTGCAGCACGATAAAACAGAAAGCGATGGGCGACAGCAAGTATATACGCTTCGACTGGGCGATGAAGCGCCTGCTCCGCCAGAAGGCCAACTTCGGCATTCTGGAGGGGGTTCGCGAGGAGGGCAGGCTCGAGGGCCGCAAGGAGGGTCGTGAGGAAGGCCGCGCAGAAGGCCGCGAAGAAGGCCGAAAGGAGGAGCGGAAGGAGAACGCCAAGAGGATGAAGGCGTTGGGATTGCCGGCTGATACGATTGCGAAGGTGACGGGATTGCCGCTGGCTGACATCGAGAACTTATAACAAATAAGGTGCAACCGCATGGCCGGGATGCCGATGCGGAGGGGGAACAAAGATAGGGTTGTTTTTGCATTTGTTTTCCTTTTTATCCTTACTTAACGGATAAAAATGCTTAAATGTGCACGGATGATGAATAGACTATATAACTTTGCATGAGGAATCAACAAACAATTCATTTGATGATGAGAAAGAAAATAGTCTTTTCTGCTGCTTTGTTGGCAGCAACGTGCGCGCTCAACGCGCAGACAACGGCAGACAATGGCTACACCGCCATCCCGAGTCCGCAGAACGATCAGGCCATCATGTTTGTCCTGTCGCCCAACGGACGGTACGTGGGCGGATACACCTACGTCGACCATCAGTTCTATATCTATGACGCACAGCAGAAGACCGCCAAGACGTTTGGCGACGCCAGCGCGGACAACTTGGTCGACCTGCGCTCCATATCCAACGACGGCAAGGCGGTGGGCATGCTCAGTACGGGCGAGCTGACCGACGGAGTCGTCTGCAATTTTGCCGACGGGACATCGAAAACCGTGAAGTCCACCATCACCAAGGGGCTCACCCCGGACGGCAACTTCATCACCGGGGCCAAGCTCGACGGCAGCGGGACCTACTGGAACGCCGTGTATTTCGACGGTGACGACATCGTGTCCCTGCCCGAGCCTACCACGAAGTGGGCGGGATGGCCCTCCACCGACCCCGACGACCCGAACGTGATCTTCGGCAGCTCGGCCGACTTCGTGTCGGCGGACACGTCCGTCATCGCCGGATATGTCATCGACCCGGCGAGCACTTACCCCGCGGTGGTGTGGCGGAAGAACCGCGACGGCAAGACCTTCTCGGTCGACTTCATCAGCCGCCACTACTTCTGCAGCAACCCCGACAGCATCAAGGGCGAGGGGAACAGCTACGCCCTCTTCACGCCAACGGCCCTGAGCGAGAACGGAAAGTGGCTCGCGCTGACCATCGGGAAGTACAAGGCCGACGGCTGGAACTTGAAATACGGTCTGGGAAGGTACAACCTCGACACCGACGAGCTGCAGGAATACTGGTATGACGACTCCGTGGCAGAGTGCAGCTCGGCCGGCATTGCCAACGATGGCACGATGACCGGCTGGACGGGATCGTCGAGCAAGGAGGTCAGTGCGATATGGAAGGCGGGCGAAGACGCGCCCCAGACGCTCTCGGAGGCATTCCCCGGAGTGGCTGAGTTTGCCGAGTTCGACGCCACGCTCGGCCACAAGCCCTGCGCCATCTCTGCCGACGGCCGCTACATCGCGGGCTACGGATACCACAGTGGCAGCACCGGCGACGACGCCGTCACGGCGGGCTACGAGTCCTACATCTTCGACACCACCGCCAAAGGGGCTACCGACGGCGTGGCCGCCGCGCCCGTGGTGGACAAGAACGCGGTCGGCACGGCGCCCCTGTTGCGCTACGACCTGATGGGCAGACGGCTGCCCGGAGCCGCACACGGCATCAACATCCTCAAGCCGCAGGGCGGCAGACCGGTCAAGGTGCTGGTGAAGTAGAGCGCATTTCCAGGCGGTAGGGCCTCTCCCCTTCCGCCACAACATCATAGTAACATAGCTGTCCGGGCACATCCGGGCAGCGCTTCCTCCCCCGTCCGCAGTGTCCTTCCTTGGGCATTGCGGACTTTTTAGTTTTCTCTGCCCCACCCCGTCGCCTTTCCTTTCTACTCTTCCGCCACCGCGTCCGCTGCCCCACCCTCTTGCGCTCCACAGGCCATGGGGGCACATTGGGGAGTTGCCTCCCCTCGGTGGCCGCCTTTATGCCTTAGTAAAATGATGGGCAAGAGGGCACGGACAAGGGCGCACGGCTTGGCGGCCACGCTATGAGCACCGCTCGGTCATGGGACAAAAATCGACAAAGAAAAGGAGAGACGCACCATATTCCCGACGGAATCCAATGACCGACCGGGAATAAAGATTTTTGACTTTAGCGCAAGAAAGACGGGAAAAAGCGAAGAAAAACTTGCTGGTTTCTTCGGAATTGACTACCTTTGCGAGCAGGAACTTACTGTAGAAGCTTTCGACTACTACTTTTTTATTTTATATCATGGAAAACATCAATGACACTTCCCGCAGAGACGGGAATCGCCCTGAGAAGGGCAACCAAGAGAGAATGATCAGCTGTATGCTTGCCGACGACCTGGAGGAGCTGTTCCGCCACACGCCCGAGGAGGGCTATGGGTGGATGGACTCGCAGGCCGCGCTCGTCGAGGCGTGCCACATGGCATGGACCACCGGGCGGCTGCACGACGCGATGGGGCGCAACACGGGCTTCCACCACATCGTCAGGATGGCGTGTGAGCGGCTGCATGTGCGCATGCCGGCCAACCCCAGCGCCGTGGTCTACAAGGCGCGGCAGCGCAAAGGGGTGCGGGTGGGCCAGTTGCTGGGCCGCTACCTCATCCTGCAGGGGCAGGGCATACGCGACCCCTTCCGCTTCTGCGTCAGGCGACGCCGCCACGGAAAGCGCCAGCAGGAGCCGCCCAAGGCGCAGTAGCCGGCCGCCAAAGACTCTGTGGCCGGCCGCCAAGGCGCCGGGGCAGGGGCGCCGGGGCGGGCTATTCGCTCACAGAGCGCTCCACCTCGGCGGCGTGCTCGCGGAGAAACTGGGCCACGATGGCCGAGAGAAGGGCCGAGGTCGACACCCCGATGGAGGAGGCGCGCAGGAGGCCGAGCTGCCGCTTCAGGTCGCGGTCGATGTAGACTGCGCCGAGGTTGGAGGCGCGGTGGTACTCGCGGGCCAGCGTGAGAAACTCCTCCCAGCGGTCATCCGGGGCGGCCGACGGGGTGCCCGGGGGCGTCGGAAGGGGCCGCTCGGGGGTGGAGGCCGACTGCCGCGAGGGCTTTGTCGTGGCTGCCTGCGACGGTGAGGGGTCGGCCTGGGGTTGCCGTTGCGCCGCATGGACCAGCCCGGCCAGGCCGCCGGGGAGCGCGACGCTCGTATTTTTCTTTGTCATAATCTGCTGCTAATGAATCGTTTATGGCGTGTATTGTCCACTATTTTTTATTGCGGGGAATGTGCCTACCATCTCCATCGGTCGTTAGGCTTCGTCGGAAAGGCGGAGGATTTCTCCTTTTCTTGTCGATGCCGGCGTGTTGACCGAAGGGGCCTTACCCTTTCCTCTGCCGCCCGTTGGCGTGCCCTTTGGTCATCTCCCAGAGCATGATCTCGAAGCAGTCGCGCACGTAGCCGCGCTGCCTTGGCGTGATCTCGAAGGTGTCGGCGCGCCGGAGGTTGGCCCTTGCGGGTATGGGGGGCAGCACAGTGCCGTGGGCAGAGAGCACCGCGGCGGCCTCCGACCACATGCGCTGCTCCTCCTTGGTGCCCACGCGGGGGTCGATGCGGTTGGGCACGAAGAGCAGCCGGGCGGTCATGCCGGCGACATGGCTGCGGATGGCGGCCAGGACGGAGACGAAGGTGCCCGTGGAGTCGAGGGTCTTGTCCTCGTAGTCGAACGGGCATACGATATAGTCGGCACCGGCGAAGAGGGGCACGAGGCCGTCCTGGGAGACGTTGCCCGGGGTGTCGAAGAGCACGAACCCCTCCACGGCGGAGGCCGACTCGACGAGCCGCTGCATCGCCTCGGGGGCGGCTACGTCAAACTCCTGCACGCCGTAGGGCTCGTCCTCTCCGGCGTGTTGGGCGGCATCCTTGCGCCGCTGCATGAAAACCGACTTCTGAAGGTCGGTGTCGATGACGCACACCGGGCGGTCCTTCCAGGCCAGATAGTCGGCCAGGAGGATGCAGAGCGTGCTCTTCCCCACCCCACCCTTCTGGTTGGCGAAGACGACTTTGATGTTCTTTTCCATAGTTAGCTTTCTTTTCGCGCGCCCGTCGGTGGCGGACGGCGGTATGATGGTGTGGATTATTCCTGTTTATCGGTGGCTTGTCACCCTGTGCGGCGGCAGCTTTCTCCTTCTTGGAGATGCTGCTTCTTCCGCTGGCGACGGCCGTTTCTCCTGATTGTCCTGTGTGCTGCTGCGTATACAGTGCGGCTTTTCCACGGGCATGGCAGTGCTATTGCTCGTCCTCGTCGCCCCCGGCGATGCACCGGAGTGCCACGGCGGGCAGGAGGAAGAGCACCGCCAGGAGCGTGCCCAGCAGCAGTCCGGCCCACAGGGAGGGCTGCTCCCGGAGGTCGTTGACCATGAAGGCGATGGTGGCGGGCACGAGCAGCGCCATCGACACGGCACTTGAGACGCACCACCGCCCTACCCTTCCGCCGCATTGCGCGCAGAGAAGGAACGCCACCAGGAGTGCGACGGGCACGACGGGGAGCAGAATGTCGGCCAATGTGTTGAGCAAGTCGGCGGCCCAGTAGCCGTCATCGAGCGACAGCGGGCCGAAAACCATCGTGGGGAGCTTCGAGGCCACGGCATAGAGGAGTGTCAGCAGCGCCGCGAGACCGAATCCACAGCGTGCCCCACGGCCCACGCCGCGCCCCTTGCGCAGCAGCCACAGCAGGGCGGTGAGCGCAAGCAGGGCCACGGCCTCGGCAGAGAAGGAGATCCAGTCGGCCGTCTCGAAGACCGAGATCGTGGCGGCGGCATCCTGAAGCAGCCCCGACTCTGCCACCACGGCACACAGGTCGGCCACCAGGGCCAGCACCATCAGCAGCCACAGTGCGCGGTAAGCCCGCCACAGTCGGTCGGGAAGAATAATCTTCCGCATCGTTTTCTTTTCTTTATTGTCCATATCTTGTTTCTTTATTGTCTATATCTTGTAGGGCCTTAGCCCATATCTTGCTGGCCCTTAGCCCATCGCTTGCCGGACCTTAGCCCATCGCCGGCTGTTTTGTTTCCGCCTAATATGCCTATCCCCATGCCTATTATGCCCATCACTCCCGCCTAATATGCCCATCCTCCCTGCCTATTATGCCCATCACTCCCGCCTATTATGCCCATCCTCCCCGCCTAATATGCCTATCTTTCCTATCTCTCCGGCGTCCCCGCCTCACTACCTCATGCCACGTCCGAGTCACCCTCGGCAGGCCGCACGTCCACCCGCGTGCTCATCGTGCGGCGCAACAGCACCGCCGGGACGATGGCCATGACGGCCTGCACGGCAAAGTAGCTCAGCAGAATAGCTGTCGATGGTGCGGCGAGCGAGGTGCTCCAGCGGTAGCACAACACCCCCCACGCGCTCCAAAGCAGCGGGCACACCATCGCCGCAATGCCATACCACCGCACACGTCCGCGGTAGAGGCACACGCAGAGCGCAGCCACCACGAGCAGCGTCAGCCCGGAGAGCACGGCGCCATTGGCGAGAAACGTGTCGCGGAAACTGTCCCAGGCAGTGGGAGTATGCGCGTAACTGAAGCGGCCGCCGCACCCCGGAATGGCCTTCACCACCGCCGAGAGCACCACGAGCAGCTCCCAGAATGCCACGACACACCACGAATGGTCGCCCAGGCGGCGCATTCCACGGCGCAGGAAGTCGAGCAGCAGCACCTGTCCGCCCCCAAGGAGGAGGCAGACCAGCCCGCTGCCCACCGCGCTGCCCACAAACGCGCTCAGCCCACGGCCCACCATGCCGCCCGGAGCGGTGGTCGACACCGCGAAGGTGTTGCCCCATGCCGTCAGCACATGGCACACCACCACCACGCAGAGCGCAGCCGTCAGCCAGCGGCTCACCGCCTGACTGACCTCAAAATAGCTTTTCTTCTTCATCTTTCTCAATTTCATCATTGCATCGTCCCCCACCCCGCGTCCGCCAGAACCATCTCTTGCGGGCCGGCATCCATCTTTTGTAGGTTGGCATCCATCTCTTGCAGGCTGGTTTTCCATATCTTACTGGCCGGCATTCCATCTCTTGCGGGCTGGCATCCTGCGCCTCCGCGCGGATATTATCCTACAAGCCCACTATGCCCATTATGCGTACTATGCTTATTATGCCCCCACCCATTGCGCCCATTATGCCCATCGCAACGCCCATTATGCCCATCACCCATTGTGCCTATCATGCCTAATGTGCCCCATCCTGCGCCTCCGCGCGGGCCAAATCGCCATCCCACTCCTGCCCCCTGCTGCCCCATCGTCGGGACACGGCGGCGGAGAGGACGCGGCGGAAGGGACGTTGCATGCCGCAAAGTTAAGCAAATTATTCAACAATCACAAAGAAACCGCTATCCAATTCGAAACCTTTTTCGTCATTTATTGATTTCTTCATTTCTCCATATAATAATTTCCATACATCCATATATCATCATCTCAGTATATAAATAAACCATTATATCAATATTTACAGATATAACGACATCACAATATCAATATATCCACATATCCTTATATCCATATCTTCACCGCCGCCCAGTCTCTCCCACTGCCTGCACAGCCCCCAAAATTCACTCCAACCTCCCGATCCTATCTGATGATAACACCGATCCTCTCGATGTATTGATATCCATAAATCCACACTTATTGACATCGTCATTTCTCCATATCTTTATTTAAGGATTTCCATATATCAACATTTCGCTACATATTGATTTCGTTACATCCATAGATATGTAATTCATCATATCACTATATAGTTATTTACGGATTTCATTACTTCGTTATTTCGTTATTTGTTGATGCCACTATATACATATATACAGATTTCATCTTATCTTCATATCGCCATTTATGGATTTCCTTATTTCCATATTTCGGCATTTATTGATTTCGTTATATCCACAATTCCGAATGTCTTGCTGCGCCCTTTTGTCCCTATCCGCTGCACGACCCCACAGCATACCGACCTTTATAGCGGCCAGCATGCCGGTCAAAGGGGGCGAAAAGCCGTAACTTTGCGCCAACAAAGGATAACGACAACAAAACAAATCAGAAGATGAACAACACCATGAAAGACCATCAACACAACGGCGACGGCGCACAACAGACGCGCCTCTCGCCCCATTTCACGCTAAGGGAGATGACCCTATCGGGCACCGCCATCCGCCGCCGGCTCGACAACCAGCCCACGGCGGAGCACATCCGCCGCCTCCGAGCACTCTGCGAGCGCGTCCTTGAGCCGCTCCGCCGCCGCGTCGGCAGGGTGGGGGTGACGAGCGGTTTCCGCTCCAAGGCCGTCAACGAGGCTGTCGGCGGTGCGCCAGCATCGCAGCATTGCCTCGGCGAGGCGGCCGACCTGTACGTCTCCTCGACCGAGCAGGCACGCAAGTGGGCCGACATCATCGAGCGGCTCACCGACTTCGACCAGCTCATCCTCGAGCCGCGGGGCAGCCGGACGAAGCGTTGGCTGCACGTGAGCTACACCCTCCGCCGGCGCAACCGGCGGCAAAGGCTCCAGTAGCACGCCCCATCCGCCGCCCAGCACCCTCTCCCCGCCCTGCCCGTGCCGCCGCGGCGGGGTGGGGGAGTGGCCGCCAAATCCCCTCCCTTCTGCTGGTGTGGGGTGGGGGAGCATCCGCGAAGCTGCTTCCTTTCTTCTGCGGCATGGTGGGGCAGCGGCCGCTAAGCTCATTCCTTTCTGCTGATGTGGGGTGGTGGAGTGGCGGCGAAGCCCCCTCCTTTCTGCTGATGTGGGGTGGGGGAGCAGCCCACATCCTGTCCGCCATTCAGCCTGTATTGCGTTGCAAAACAGGCCCTATGGGCACGCCATTCAGCCCCTATTGCGCACTGATTCAGCCCTTATTGCGACGCCATAGAGGCTGAATGGGAGCTACATGTAGGAGAGTAGCTCAATGGGCTGTGGACCACCACATTATACATAGCGACGGGAATGTCTACAGCAAGATAGTCGGAAACCGGTTGTTATGACGAAGCCGGCAATAGAATGATAGGCTTTACATCTTTTCGGAAAAATCTAATGGTTGGGGGCGATGCCCAAAACAAAAAGACAGCAGGGAAGCCAGTCTCAACAAATAAATGCATCACCCTCTACTGTAAGCCTTGAGATTTCGCACAACAGCACGAAGTCTGGCAATGACGTTTGGAACAAAGCTCATGACAGCGCCATTCTTGCCATGGCAAGGAGAAGTATCAACTATCTAATTATGGCAAAGCTGAAAGGGCACAAGAGGGTCGTGCAGCGTGCCGACACGGCATGGAGGCGGCTGCCATACAAGAAGGACTTGAAGACGCTAACGACAGACAAAGGTTGTGAGTTTTCCGCGCATGGATGGGACTACGGAAAAACTTGGAGTGCCGGTATTCTTAACTGACGAATATTCGTCTTGGAAGAAAGAAGCCGTTGAAAGCACCAACATACTGTTAAGGCAACAAATACGATTCGGAAGGAATGGTCTTTAGCCGCATGACGGATAAGAGAATTGCCTCCATTCAAGCGAAGACCAATAGAAGACGGAAAGAACAACTGAAAGTTTCCACACCAAAGGAAGAGTTCAGCAACGTTTATTCTTAATATCGCACTTGCTGATTGACCCTATAATTTCGTGTAAAGGCACAAAAATCATCCAATCATTTATTTTCCCTTTCAAAATGTTTAGTACTTCAAAAAAAAAGATTACCTTTGCGATGTCTAACTGCCATCAGGCTGAAATGGAGGCGTTAAACCAAACAGTAAGCCCGGAAGCCCTCAAAGGGTAGGGGTAGGGAAGACATACATATTGACAAAGGCGTTTTTGTACGCTTTGGTTTTGACGATCGATGAACTTCGCAAATTCAAACTTCTTGTCAAAAACAAAGCAACCAGGACGTCTCATGGAGGTGTATTATATACTAACTTCACCTTGCCGTCAAAAGTTTGTGCTTTTGCAAATAAGTGAAGTGAATTATATATTTACACTGGCGTGGGGCTTTCGGCGTTGCTCGTTTCGACAAGAAGGGCAATGCGAAGGCCTATCGATCGTGGAGCGGGCGGCAGACAGACTCCACGTCTTTTTCTTATGTATTCAGAAC
>ERZ808266.471-NODE-471-length-14266-cov-12.384280_pt1 | contig 14266 bp, 10 predicted proteins | sample MGYA00521278_ERZ808266 | MGnify/ENA primary metagenome ERZ808266 (study PRJEB31516, sample SAMN03275591) | gut metagenome | biome: mammalia-associated habitat; material: feces | host: Papio cynocephalus | place: Kenya | collected 2012-08-02 ... | reverse complement strand
ACGGGTCAGCGCGGACGCGACATGGCGATGCGGCGGGCACGGTCGGCGATCTCGTCGATGCGGCGGAGTTCCGCCTTCTGCTCGGCGCTTTGGCCGGCCGACTCCGGATCGAACGCGCCGTAACGGCGTTCCACCGCGGTGCGGATCAGAAAATCGGCGATCGCGGGGTTCTTCGGCAGCAGCGAGCCGTGCATGTACGTGCCGATCACGTTGTTGACGCGCGCGCCCTCCGTATGGTCCTCGCCGTTGTTGCCGGTGCCGTCCGCTTCAACCGTGCCGAGCGGCCGCACGCCGTCGCGCAGGAACGTCTGGCCGGAATGGTTCTCATAACCGATGATCTTGCCGAACTCGTCGGAGGTTTCGGTCAGATTGCCGATCATACGCTGGTCGCGCCCGACCGTGTACGCGCCGATCACGCCGATGCCGTCAAGCCTTGAGCCGTCGACGGTTTCGAAGTATTCGCCGAACAGCTGGTACAGGCCGCAGATCATCAGCATCGGCACGCCGTCCGCGGCGAGCGAGCGCAGAAGGTCCGCGCGGCGGAAGAAATCGTCGATGATCTTCTTCTGGCCGGTGTCCTGTCCGCCGCCGCCGAGGATCACATCGACGTGTTCGGGCCATGCGTCGCCCTGGTTGTAGGCGTGCACGCGCGGCGTGTAACCGTAGAGGGCGAGACGGCGGCTCACGGTGAGCACGTTGCCGGAATCGCCGTAGATGTTCATGTCTTTCGGATACAGCGACACGATGTCGATCGTCTGGCTCATATCGTCTCCTCGTTCCTTTGCCGTGCCGCCGGTCATCGGCCCACGCCGGCGTCGGCGACATGGGCGATGGTCCCCAGCGCCGCGCGCGCCTTGAGCATGGCCGTGTAGGTGCAGTAGATGTGCTTGGGCTTGCCGGGATTCGTCTTCACGAATCGTTCCACGGACGTCTCCAATTCGGTGTCGACGGTTTCGACCGGCACCTGGTCGTATTCGAGCCTCAGCGCCATGTCCCATGCGCGCACGCCCGACACCATGGCCACGCCGGTGCCGCGCAGCGAGGTGAAGTCCACATCCCACAGCCAACTCATGTCCCGGCCGTCGGCGTATTCGTCGTTGATGCAGATCATCGTGTCGCAGCCTTCCGGCGCGAAGGACGCGAGCGACAGGCGGAATCCCATCGGATTCTTGACAAGCAGCAGCTCCACCGGCGAACCGTCCACGTCGATGACCTCGCCGCGGCCGAACGCCGGCGTGACCTCGGCGGCCGCGTCGATCATGGCCTGCGTGCCGGAGTGGGCGAAATCGATCATGCGCTGCGAGACGCCCGCCTGCCTGAGCAACGCGGCGGCGTCCGCGTCGGAGAGCGACTGCTCGAAGGGCAGGAACATCGCCTGCGCGTCGGCGACCACGGCACGCACCACGGCGAGTGCCGCGGCCGCGTTGTACAGGTTGTACACGCCTTCCAGTTTCACGTCGGTCGCGTAGGATTCGCCGTCGATGCCGAAGCTGGCATGGTGGTCGCCCACGGCGAGCAGCGTCACGTCGGCGGGCAGCGCGTCGGCCTCCTGCGCCGGCTTATCCACCGTGCTTGGTGGATTGCGGTGCGTGGCGTTTTCCGTGGATTCCCCACATTCCGTCGTGCTGGACGCCGTGGATTCCGCATCCGCGGATAGTTCGTCCGCTTCCTCGGCGACGGTGGTTTTCATCTCGTCGTCGGAGGGGAAGAACCGTCGCAAGGATTCGTCAAGTCCGAAGTAGCGCACCTCGACGCCGTCCTGTGTGTTCACCACGTCGGCGAGACGCGCGATGCGCGGGTCCTCGCGGTTGAGCACGACCGTGCCGGTGGTGGCCGCGGCGGCTTTGCTGAGCAGGCGCGCGGTGTTGTCGATCTCGCCGAAGCGGTCGAGCTGGTCGCGCATCACGTTGAGCAGCAGACAGTAGTCGGGCTTCACCTGCCTGACGAAGTGCACGGCGTAGGCTTCGTCGAGCTCCAGGACCGCGATGTCGGCGTCGAGTTCGCCGCCCAACGTCACTTCGGAGAGCAATGCCGAAACCACGCCGCGGGTGAAGTTCGAACCGGTGGGGTTGGTGAACACCTTCAGGCCGAGCGAGCCGAGCATGCTGGCCACCATGCGGGTGGTGGTGGTTTTGCCGTTGGTGCCGGAGACCAGCACCACGCCGAGCGGCAGCTGCGCCAAGGTGCGCGAAAGGAACTGCGGGTCGATGCTCTCCACGATCTTGCCCGGGAACGCGCTGCCGCCGCCGTGCGCCAGACGCGAGGCCTTGCGCACGGCCTTGCCGATCAGCGGCGTTGCGAATGAGTTCCACGCCATGTCACACCTCCTGCTGGTTCTGGTAGTCCTGCGGCATGTCCTTGAACTTCGAGTATGCGCCGAGGAACGCCAGATGGAACGTATCGGTCGGACCATTACGATGCTTCGCCATGATGATATCCGCCTCGCCCGGACGGTCCTCCTTGTCGTAGGCGTCCGGCCTGTGCACCAGAAACACCACGTCGGCGTCCTGTTCGATGGAGCCGGATTCTCGCAGGTCGGAAAGCTGCGGGCGCTTGTCCTGGCGCATTTCCGGACCACGGTTCAGCTGGCTCAGCGCCACGACCGGCACTTCCAGCTCCTTGGCGAGCAGCTTCAGCGCGCGGGAGAAGTCGGAGACCTCCTGCTGGCGGCTTTCCACTGCCTTGCCGGAGGTCATCAGCTGCAGATAGTCGATGACGACGAGCTTCAGATCGTTCGTCTGCTTCAGACGACGGCATTTCGCACGGATCTCCATCAGGCTCATGTTCGGGCTGTCGTCGATGAACAATGGCGCGCTGCGTAGTTTGTCTTGCAGGTCGTTGAGCACGCTCCACCGTTCCGGCGTGATGTCTTCCGCGCGGCGCATGGCGGCCAACGGAATGTTCGTCTCGGCGGAGATGATGCGCTGCGCCAATTCGGTTTTGCTCATCTCCAGGCTGAAGATCACGGTGGTCATGTTCTGGTGCAGCGCGGCCGAACGCGCGAAGTCGACGCCGAGCGTGGACTTGCCCATTGCCGGTCGTCCCGCGACGACGACCATCTGGCCCGGCTGCAGGCCCAGCGTCGTCTTGTCGATGTCGCGGAATCCGGTCATCACGCCTTTGGAGACCTCGCCGTTCTGCTGCCGTTCGATCTGGTCGAGGGTGTCGGCGATGACGGGGCCGATCGCCGCGTAATCCTGACGCACCTTGCCGGCCGACATCTCGTAGACCTCGGCCTGGGCGAGGTTCACGACGTCTTCGGCCTGCGAGCCTTCCGCGGAGTAGCCGAGCTGCGCGATTTTGGTGCCCGCGGCGATGACGTTGCGCAGGATGGCGCGCTGGTGCACGATGTCGGCGTAGAAGGTCGCGTTCGCCGCGGTCGGCACGGAGGCGACGAGGCTGTGCAGGTAGTCGGAGCCGCCCACCTTTTCCAAATCGCCGTCTTTGAGCAGCTGGTTGGCGACGAGCACGGCGTCGACCGGCTGGGACGCCGCGAACAGGTCGATGATCGCCTCGTACACGGTCTGGTTGCGCGGCTGGTAGAAGTCGGTGACGTCGAGCATCTGCGACACCTCGCCGATGGCGTCCTTGCTCATCAGCATGCCGCCGAGCACGGCCATTTCCGCGGCGTCGTCGTGCGGCGGCACGCGGTCGAACAGCGGGTCGCGGACGACGCTGCCGGCCGTTCCGGCGGAGAACTCGCTTCCCCGCGCCGAATCGTTGCCCCACGAATTGCCCTCAGCCATGCCGCTCCCTCAATCGTCGATCGATATACCGTGTTTCTTCACGCACGCGCGAGCGCGTGTTTTCCGAAAGCAATCGTATAGCGTCGCGACGCCATCGCCGGATGGCACATCGATTTATGCACGAATTTCCCCAACATCGTGTCGCCGGAGAAAACGACACGCTCGGAGCGCGAAAATGTGGATAAGCAATCAAGAAAAACCCGAGTTATCCACATATTGGGGATAACTGTGTGGAAAACAATCCGAGTTATCCACCAAATGGGGATAACCGAGTGGATAACTTGGGGATTGCCCTTGCATATCCGTCGATTTCCCCATTTTCGATTTGCCGAAGTGAACTCAAGGTGATATGTTCCCCACATTTCCGTGAAGCGCCGATGGACTGTGCCGCGACACGGACCGCCGACGACTCCACGCGACGGTCCATTCGAATCCGGCGCGCGGAGCGTTCAACACCGACTGCACGACATCCAGAGCGGTGCGCGAGGCCGAATCACATGTGGTAGCGGGCCGCGTCGTACATGTTGCGCACCAGCGTCTCACGCCATGCGCTCCATCCGTAGCGCTTGGAGATAGTCTCGCCCGACGTGGCGCCGAGCGACGAGCCATCGGCGCGGGTCAGGTCGAACAGCATGTCGAGCAGCAGCGGGTCATGGTCGAGCCGGGCCGCAAGGTCGTCGCCGACCGCGGGATCGCGGGGATCCCTGCCGGTGGCGAATTCCGACAACGTCAGATGTTCGCGCACCAGCAACGTCACCCACCGGGCGATGTCGCGGTCGAACCCCATGCGTTTGACCACGGCGGCCGTGTGGCGCGCGCCTTCGGCGGCATGGTCGGCGACACCGGGACGTTTGCCGATGTCGTGCAGCAACCCGGCGAGCAGCAGCGCCCGGTAACGCCCGTCATCGTATTGTTCGCCGCGCGGCGAGACCCGGCCGAGACGCGTCACCACCTCGATGGAATGGCGGTCGATGGTGTATCGGTGCGCGGCCGACGCGCTTGGACGGTTGCGGATCGCCAGCCATTCGGGAATCAGCCTGCCCGGAATGTCGACGAAATCGATTTCCTCCCATACGCGCAGCAGCGCCGGCCCCGACGCCAGAAGCCGCAGGAACAGCGCGCGCGATTCGTCGTCCCAACTGCGGTCGTCGACCGGGCACTTGCCGAGGTTGCGCAGCGTGCCCGGCGCGATCGGCAGATCGGATTGCGCCGCGGCCGTCGCGACCCGCAACGCCAGTTTGGCGTCCTGCGACGGTTCGGCGCCCGGCGCAAGCACGATCTGCCCCTCGTGTTTGACCACGCCCGGCGCGACGGATTCGAATTTCGGCGCCTGCCGCTTGCCGCCCGCACGGGGCTGGAACACCTGGAAGAACGCGAAACGCGGTTTCTCATGCGTCAGCGAATGTTCGGCGCGCGACGCCGTGGAATCGAGTGAGAACGCAATCTGCCTGCCCAATCGCGCCAGCATCGTCTGCAGGTCATCGATGGATTTCGCCTCACGCTCGCCTTCCGGCAACGTCGGATCCGCCAATCCCAGCATCGCCGCAACTTTCGGCTGATATTGCGACAGCAGCATGTTCATGTCTTTGTTGGCGACCAGATGCACGCAGTCGCGCACATCGAGCAGACGCTCCACCGCGTCGTCGTACCGGCCGTGCGGACGGTCGGCGAGCCAGGACGCGGCCAATGCCGAGACCAGCACGGAATCGCGCAATCCGCCGCGCGACTCCTTGATGTTCGGCTGGTTGATGTACGCCATGCGTCCGAACTCGTCAAGCCGCGATTTGGCGGAGTCCAGCAATTCCGGCAGACGTTTGCGGGCGGCCTTGCGCCAGCGTTCCAGAATCGACACCGCCGTGCGTTCGATGAGCTGCGTGTCGCCCGCGATCGGCACGACGTCGAGCCACCCCATGGCGGCGGGAAGGTCATGGTCGGTGACCGCCTCGCATTGCGCGACGGTGCGTACCGACTGGTCGAGGTCGAGACCGGAATCCCAGATGGGATACCACAGTTTGTTGGCGAGCTCGTTGAGCTGCTTGTCGTTCAACGCATGCGGCTCGTACACCACCACCAGATCGAGGTCGGAGCTCGGCCCGACCTGTCCACGGGCGAGGGAGCCGACCGCGCCCAATCCGATGCCGGTGGACGGCACGTCGAACGAGACCTGCCCGCAGGCGTCCCGCCATAATTGCCGAAGGCAGCGCATGGCGAGATCCGTGCGCGCCTTGCGCTTCGCCGCGCCATTGCGGTACACGCCATCGGAATCCGGCTGGCTCAACGCCATGAACCGTTGTTTGAGACCATCGACTGCTGAAGTCATATGCACGCGATCCTTGCCCGCGGCCCGATGCAGCCCACGATGCCCGCGACACCCTGCAATGCGAACGGGCGTGCGGACCATCATGCGAAAGACCGCGAAATATAAAACAGAAGGGAGAAAACGCTCCACGAAGGCGGAACCGACCGAGATCACAGGGCGAAAGCCATAAAGAACACAAATCGAAAAGGCGCGGAACGAAAATCCCCGCACGGCGCAAAGCACGTGCGGGGATCCGTCCTCTTGGCGTCCGGGCTCGTCAAAGCCCGGGAAGCCCAAATCAGATGGCCGCGGAGCCGGTCTCGCCGGTACGCACGCGGGTCACCGAATCAAGCGGCGTGACCCAGACCTTGCCGTCGCCGATGGTGCCGGAGCCGGCGGACTTGACGATCACGTTGACCAGCGTCTCGGCGTCGGCGTCGTCGGACAGCACCTCGATGCGGATCTTCGGAATCAGGTCCACGGTGTATTCGGCGCCACGGTAGACCTCGGTGTGGCCGCGCTGACGGCCGTAGCCGTTGGCCTCCGACACGGTCAGACCGTGCACGCCCGCGGCCGCGAGGGCCTCCTTGACGTCGTCGAGCTTATGGGGCTGGATGATGGCGGTAATGAGCTTCATCTCACTTCATCTCCTTAAGAACGGAGCTGGCGGTGCCAGCGAAATCGTAAGCGCGTTCGCCCTGGTCGGCCAGATCGATGCCGCCGACCTCCTGGGCCTCGGTGACGCGCCAGCCGATGGTCTTCTCCAGAGCGAAGGCGATGATGCCGGTGATGACCGCGGACCAGATGATGGCCACGAGCGCGACGACCAACTGCACGGCGAGCTGCCTCCAATCACCGCCTGCGAACAGGCCGGTGCCTTCGGCGAAGAAGCCGACGAGGATGGTGCCGAGGAAACCGCCGACGCCATGCACGCCGACGACATCGAGGGAATCATCATAACCAAGCTTGAACTTCAGACCGCAGGCGAAGCAGGTGGCGACGCCGACGATGGCACCCAGCACGATGGCCCACAGCGGGGAGACCACATCGGCGGCAGGGGTGATGGCGACCAGACCGGCGACGATACCGGAGGCGGCGCCCATGGCGGTGTAGTGTCCGGTGCGGATCTTCTCGGTGAAGCCCCAGGAGAGCATTGCGGCGGCGGAAGCGGCGGACGTGGAGACCCACGCGTAGCCGGCGGTGCCATTGGCCGCGAACGCGGAACCGGCGTTGAAGCCGAACCAGCCGAACCACAGCAGGAAGGCGCCGAGCATCACGAACGGAACGTTGTGCGGACGGAACGGCTGCGTGCCGAAGCCCTTGCGCTTGCCGATGATGAGCACGATGACCAGCGCGGCGACTGCGGCGTTGATGTGCACGACCGTGCCGCCTGCGAAATCATGGGCGGCGGCGCCGATGGCCTGGGAGATCGCACCGTCGGCGGACAGCAGGCCGCCGTTCCACACCATGTGGGCGAGCGGCGCGTAGTCGAAGGTGATCCACAGCGCGACGAAGATCATCCACGTGGAGTACTTGACGCGCTCGGCGATGGCGCCGCAGATCAACGCGACGGTGATCATCGCGAACGCGGCCTGGAACGCCACGTCCACGCTGACCGGATAGTGGTTGGAGTTCAACGACGCGGATGTGAACGTGCCGTTGTCGGCGACCATGGAATCCTTCAGCAGGAAGCCCGTGGCCGGATCGCCGAAGATGCCGCCGACAGACGTTCCGGCGTAGGAGATCGACCATCCCCACAGCACCCAGATGATCATGGTGACGGACAGCGCCGCGGCCTCCATGATCATCATGTTCAGCACGGCCTTCGCGCGGACCATGCCACCATAGAAGAACGCCACGCCCGGCGTCATGAGGAACACAAGGGATGCGCAGGTCAAAATCCACGCGGCATTTCCAGAATCAAGCTGGCCCATGTCACCCTCTCTTTCTTATCTTTCCGAATTCACAATTCCTAACTCCATCGTGTGGAGCTAACACCATGGTATGGAACGCCGCGCTCGTTTTGAAAACGTTACGAAGTGTTACGGCAACGTAACGCGATAGTGGTCCGCCACCTAGTAGAACACGGTAATTATTGCGATAAGAAAGCCATGACGCCAGAAAAGGCACATTGCCGAAACGGTTGCGGAATATCACGATATGGAACATGGGCAATCAGCGGCGACCGGTCGTCAGTCCCATATCGCGATTTTTGGAATTCATTCGATTCGGCCCGAAGCCAATTCGTCCGGTACATCCCATCGCGGGTCGTCACCGGATGCCCGAAGGCATCGTGACGACCCGCTTCCGGAATGGCCTTCAGTGTTTCAGTCCTTGATGCCGGCCACCTTCTTTTCGTAGGCGTCCTCATCAAGCTCGATCTTGCTCGGCGCGAAGTCGGCGTAGGCGCTGGCCAACGCGTGCTCCGGCAGATCAAGTCCCTCGATCTCCTCCTTGGCGGAAACACGCAGTCCAATGGTGTGCTTCAGCACCCAGAAGGTGATGAACATGGTGACGGTGGTCCACAGCGCCACACAGGCGACGCCCAGCAGCTCAATGCCGAACAGCTTGATGCCGCCGCCATAGAACAGGCCACCGTCCGTGGCGAACAGGCCGACCATCAGCGTGCCGCCCGCGCCGCAGCAGCCGTGGGCCGCGAAAGCGCCCACCGGGTCGTCGATCTTGAACTTCCTCTCGACGATTTCCGCCGCGAACACGTAGATGAACGCGGACAGCAGACCGATGAAGAACGCGCCCACCGGATTGACCGCGTCGCAGCCCGCGGTGATGCCGATCAAGCCAGCCAGCGCGCCGTTGATGGTGATGCCGACATCAGGCTTGCCGTACTTGGCCCAAGCCAGGAACATGGCGGTCAATGCGCCGACCGAAGCGGCGAGGTTGGTGGTGATGAAGATGTTGCCCATGGAGTACCACGTGGCCTTGCCGTCCGCGGTGATCGTGGAGCCGGGGTTGAAGCCGAACCAGCCGATCCACAGCAGGAAGATGCCCAGGCAGGCGAGGGTCATGCTGTGGCCGGGGATGTCGCGCGGCTTGCCGTCCTTGTCGAACTTGCCGATACGGGGTCCAAGGAAAATGGCGCCAATCAACGCGGAAATGCCGCCGACCATGTGCACCACCGTGGAACCGGCGAAATCATGGAAGCCGAGCTGGGCGAGCCAGCCATTGGAATTCCAGCACCAATGGCCGGAAATCGGGTATACGACCGCGGAAATGATGGCGCTGTAAATCAGATACGAAGCGAACTTCGTACGTTCCGCCATTGCTCCGGAAACGATGGTGGCGCTGGTCGCGCAGAACACCGTCTGGAACATCAGGTACACGGGCGTGGGCACGAAGCTGTTGTACTGATAGGTGCCCATCACGAAGAAATCAGGGTGTCCGATGATGCCGCCGATGGACGGGCCGAACATCAGACCGAAACCGATGATCCAATACAGAACCGAACCGATGCAATAATCGGTCATGTTCTTCATGGCGATGTTTCCTGCATTCTTGGCACGGGTGAAGCCGGTTTCCAGCATGGCGAAACCGGCCTGCATCATGAATACCAGAACGGCGGTGACCAATGTCCAAATTACGTTTGTCGAAGACATGGTCGTCACTTCCTTCCTCTCTTAAGGCCAAACGCCGCATCCATGGCCGCCAGGCGGGCATCAGCTTGATGCCGGTCGCGCCATATTGGAACGGGTTTGAATGTGAACCGTTGGTTCGCATCATCGAATCGGTTTGTTTCCTTCCGACGCGGTTCAAGTAAGCTCGGCATTACCAAGTCATGACGAAAAACGATTACCCGTAATATGGGAAAAATACAGTGATGTTGTTTTCGGATGCCCGATTATATGGTTTGCGGCCCTGTTGCATTCACGGCTCACCGCCATGCAACGGCACGCATAGGTTCGTCGCCCCGCGCTACCGTCTTGCCCGTATTGTTGAGCGCGGAACAGGAGACATCGGCGGAAACCGATACGGATAAAGGAGAAGAACATGGCGACGTTCATCATTTCGCTGTGCGCCATTTTGATGCTGACCACGGTTTCCGGGCTGGCATGCCGGAAACTGCAGCTGCCGGAGGTCATCGGGCAGATCCTCGTCGGCATCATATGTGGTCCGGCATTGCTGAACGTGCTGCATATGAGCGATTCGCTGTCGCTGTTCAGCGATCTCGGCATCATCATCCTCATGTTCCTCGGCGGCGTCGGTTGCGACCTGCAATTGCTGAAAAAGTATTCGAAGGCCGCCATCATCATCGCGTGCATGGGCGTGGTGTTCCCCGTCGCGGTGATGGGCGGGGTGAGCCTGCTGTTCGGCTTCAAGCCGATTCCGGCCGCGTTCATCGGCGTGGTGTTCTCCGCCACGTCCGTGTCGATCTCCGTGGCCGTGCTCAAGGAGGCCGGCCTGCTGGATTCCCGCGAAGGCGTGTCGATTCTCGGCGCGGCCGTTGCGGACGACGTGATCGGCGTGATCCTGCTGTCGGTGATGAGCACGTTGGTGAACACCGGCAACGTGGACGTTATGGGACTTGGGCTGATTCTGCTCAAGCAGGTGCTGTTTTTCGTCGCCGCGGTGGTGGTGATCGTATGGGTGGCACCCGCGCTGATGACCTTGGCCGGCGTGCTCAAGGCGCCTTCCGGAATCGCGGTGATGGCGGTGATCATCTGCCTGGCGATGGCGTGGGCGTCGAATCTCGCCGGATTGAGCTACGCGGTGGGCGCGTTCTTCGCCGGCATCGCCGTCAGCAACAGCGATTACGCGGAGGAGGCCGACCGCTGCATCGAGCCGGTCGGCGACACGTTGTTCGTGCCGGTGTTCTTCGTCGGCATCGGACTGAACACGACCGCCGTGGATGATTCGCGCATGATCGTGTTCATCGCCATCATGACGGTGCTCGGCGTCGTCACGAAGGTCGTCGGCTGCGGATTGGGCGGCCGCATGGCCGGATTCGGCGGCGCTTCGTCGGTGATGATCGGCGCGGGCATGGTGCCGCGCGGCGAGATGGCGCTGATCACCGCGCAGATCGGATTCAGCGAGCATGTGCTCGGCAACGAATACTATTCGACGATCATCTTCATCATCTCTTTGGTGACGCTGGTCGCGCCGCTGCTGCTGAAGCTGACGATCCGCAAAGTGCCGGTGGCGGACACCGCGGCCGGTGCGACGGTCGCGCAATAACGCAAGATGCGAAAACCGCCGTTGCCGGATGACCGAGGGAATCCCGATTCCTGAATGTCCGGTTCCGAGGCATCGGACATTTGATTGTCTCGATAACGCGACAACGCCTCCCGGTGTCGGGAGGCGTTGCCGCTGCGGAATGGAGATGGACGTCAGGCGAGGATGCCGTCGACGAAGCCTTCCGGATCGAACGGCGCGAGGTCGTCCGGACCTTCGCCCAGGCCGACGAGCTTCACGGGCACGCCAAGCTCCTTCTGCACGGAGATCACGATGCCACCCTTGGCGGAACCATCGAGCTTCGAGAGCACGACGCCCGTGATGCCGATCGCCTCGGCGAACACCTTGGCCTGGGTCATGCCGTTCTGGCCGGTGGTGGCGTCGAGCACGAGCAGCACTTCGTCCACCGGCAGGTTCTTTTCGGTGACGCGGCGGATCTTGCCGAGTTCGTCCATCAGGTTGGACTTGTTCTGCAGACGGCCGGCGGTGTCGATGATGAGCACGTCGGCGTTCTCTTCCTTGGCCTTGGCGCTGGCCTCGAACGCGACGGAGGCCGGGTCTGCGCCGTCCTTGTCGGAACGCACGACCGGCACGCCCACCTTGTCGCCCCACGTCTCCAGCTGGTCGGCGGCCGCCGCGCGGAAGGTGTCGGCCGCGCCCATCATGACCTTCTTGCCATCGGCCACGAACAGACGGGCGAGCTTGCCCGCGGTGGTGGTCTTGCCGGTGCCGTTCACGCCGACCATGATGATGACGCTCGGTTTGTTCGCATTCTCCTTGTTGGCGTTGAGGCGGCGGTCGGTATCGGTGCCGACGAGCTTGAGCAGCTTGTCTTTGAGCGCCGCGCGCACTTCGGCCGGATCGGACTGGCCTGCGATGCGTGCGTCGTTGCGCAGCTCGTCCACCAGCTGTTCGCTGGCTTCCGCGCCCACGTCGGCGAGCAGCAGGGTGTCTTCGACGTCCTCCCAGTCGGCTTCGGAGAGCTGGTCTTTGGCGAGGATGTTGAACAGGGCCTTGCCGAACGGGTTGCCGGACTTGGACAGGCGCGCCTTGAGACGCTGCATGCGCGTGCCGGCGGCTTCCGGAGTCTCGACGGCCGGAGCCACGGTTTCGGCCGGCTTGGAAGGTTCGGCTACGGCAGGTTCGACTGGAGCCGGCTTGTTTCCCGTCGCCTCGGTTCCCGAGGGTGCGGTTCCAGCCGATTCGGTTTCCGAAGGTTCGGATGAAACCGCGGAAGTGGTGAATTCAGCGGTTTCCTCTGCGGCTGATTCGGCGGTTTCCTTGGTGCCCGCGGCGCTTTCGGCGGCGGCCCTTTCCGCGGCGAGACGGGCGTCGGCCTTCGCCTTCGCGGCTTCGGTGGACTTCGCCACGGCGGCCTTGCGGCTCTTGCCGAGCCACCATCCGCCGATCACCAAAACCGCCGCGATCGCAATGACGGCGACAATCGCAATAATCACATTCGTATCCATGATTCCAGCCTAAAAAGCGCAACGGACACGGCAGTCATACCTTCTTGACCATCCCGCGGATAGTCCAATGCCCACGGAATTCGACGCGCGGTCGCGCAATCCGACATCCCATATCCCCGGTCGCGCGGACGCGGAATCTTGCACTACGCAAAACCCTGGAATGCGACATGCTCATTCCATGCAAAGTTCCATAGCCGTGCAAAAACATGTTCACTGCGGTTCCATAATCGCCGATGCCCGATTCGGGAAGGTGGAATCGGACGTATCCACGGGGCGTGAAAAACTAGGCGGCATGGCCAGTACATCCAGAATGACGTCGTATCAGAGGCGCGAACAGCTCATCGAAATCGGTCGGTCGCTGTTCGCGGCCAAGGGATTCGAGGCGGTGAGCGTGGAGGAGATCGCAGCCACCGCCAAAGTCTCGAAGCCCATCGTATACGAGCATTTCGGGGGCAAGGAAGGCCTGTACGCCGTGGTGGTGGACCGCGAGATGCGCGCGCTCACCGACACCCTCATCAACGCGCTGTCCGATCCGCAGGCGCATCCGCGGCAGATCGTCGAACGCACCGCCCTCGCGCTGCTCACCTATGTCGAGGAGAACGCCGAGGGATTCCGCGTGCTCACCCGCGATTCGCCGAAAACCGATCCCGCGGGATCATTCAACTCGCTGCTCGGCGACATCTCCATCCGCGTCGAAGACATACTCACCGAGGCGTTCAAGCGGCAGCACCTGCCCGCCAAGGGCGTGCCGTACTACGCGCAGATGCTCATCGGCATGACCGTCTACACCTGCCAATACTGGGCCGACCAACGCAAAATCAGCAAGGAGCAGCTCGCCGCGCACATCGTGAATCTGGCATGGTACGGTCTGAGCCGCATGGAAGCCAAGCCGGAACTGCGCTTCGAGAGCGCGAAGGCCGTCAAACAGGCACGCCGGCAGGCGGAGCGCGAAGCCAAGGAAACCAAACATGAGGACGTGAGCAAGGAACACGAGATCAGGGAAATCGCGCGCCGCAACCAGAATGACCGGGATTCCGCGGAATCCGAAGGGCCTGCGGAGTCCGCGGAATCACAGGAATCCTGAAAACCGCGGGATCCAAAAAATCCAAGAGTCTTAAAAACACGGGAATCCACGAAACCGAGGAACACGGGAAGTCGGGGAAAACCAAGAAGACAGAGGAATACGGAAATCCAGAACCGAGGGATTCCAAAGAACACAGGAATCCAGAGAAACCAAGGAATCCGAGAAGTCCGGAAAACGGACTCCAAGGAAACCAGACAATAGGCAACCAGACAATCGAAGAAAGCCGAAAACAACAACCGACATAACGGCCAACGAACCATAGGCAATCTGTCCGTAAGGGAAATATCAGGTGCAGATCGCGTTTTTCAGGGTATGAATCATCCAACATTCATTCCCCTCGCGCGAACATGGTGCTACGTTAGTTTCGTTATGCTTTTTGACCGTCGAGGCGACACCCCCAGCCGCACGGACCGATCCGAGGAACATTATGCAGGAGAAGAAGACGCTCACCTTCGTGGTACCCGCGTACAACATGACCGAA
>ERZ808266.469-NODE-469-length-14276-cov-6.511497_pt1 | contig 14276 bp, 8 predicted proteins | sample MGYA00521278_ERZ808266 | MGnify/ENA primary metagenome ERZ808266 (study PRJEB31516, sample SAMN03275591) | gut metagenome | biome: mammalia-associated habitat; material: feces | host: Papio cynocephalus | place: Kenya | collected 2012-08-02 ... | reverse complement strand
TCGAACAAGGCAAAGCTTTCCAAGTATCGTATAGTATCCAAGACCCGACCACTCGTGAGCGTGAGACGAAAGCATTGATTGCTTACGCAAAACGCTATGACGGCTCCCAGTTATATATCATCACCATGGACGAAGAGGAAGAAATCAAGCTGGATGGATGCACTATTCAAGTAATACCTATCTGGAAAATGCTCTTGAAAGGAATTTAGGACAGGAGTTGCTGTACAGACAGAAATACGAAAATAGACCGCACACCGCACAAACAGCTCATAACCACCTGTAAACTAACAATTTGCGAAGTGCAATCTACTGCAACCACCGCACGGAGACCGCACGTCAACAGCACGTCAACAGCATAGGCAATACACAAGCTTCCGATAGCTCAGAAATGCGTGCTGTCTTGTGCTGTGTCTGTGCGGTCTGGCGCAAACACCGCACAGGTATAAACGCATTGTAACACAATAAGTTACATCTACTTTCGTGCTGTGTGCGGTCTTAAACGATAATCGGATGCAGGAGAAAGGTATCCCGAGCTATGAATAAAGATGAAGAAACTTCCCCAAAACTCCATCGGGAAGTACTTCTCACTGTCTGGCGATGAAAGTCATCCTGTCTCGGCTTGACAGGCTGCCTTTCCTCGCCAGACAGTGTAGGCTACGTCGGGAGATTGATTTTGGCAACTCACGTAGTAATCTTTTGAGTGTAGAGATGCAATATTAGTGATGAACTCCATCAGCAACTATCGCTGCTGACAAGTTTTCTTGTGGCAACTGATAGCCATTGTAAGCATTATGAATATATTTGCGAATATCCATAAAACTGTCATTCTCATCTAACAAATGATTATGAGTTCCAGTATTCACTACATACACAAACGATTTCTTTGTATAAAAAGTTTCCCCATGCTCATGGATGTAATCCTCTATAGTCTTTGACTTAGCCATCAAACAAATCAATTGATATTCCTTATCCACCAATTGAAATTTGCTATTAGGATGAGCCTTTTGGCGATGTTGACTACTTGTCAGAAGAATCAAGTTCTCAAAATAAGAGGCTAGCTCTGGGTATTCTGACTTTGGAAAAATATGATGCACTTCCGTTGCAACTCCCATTGCCAACTCATCTTTCACCTCACTAACAGTACCTTGTTTCTCACGTACCATACGAATTGCTTTGTTGACTTGATAATTGATATAGTATCTCTCATTGATAGTTTCAACCATAACCTTCTTTCCCTCACTACGAGTCAAGTTTTTCTCCTTGCGATTGATGTCACGCATATTTACCTTATTATACATCAAGTCATTCAAGGACAAAGGTCTTCCCTGACTACCAGGAAGCATTTCGTGAAAAGCAAAGACATTAAAGACCTTATGGAATATTCTATCCACATCCGTCTTTGACTTAGAAGGAGTATTGCCCGAAATAAAACGATGATACTTCTCATAAATGACTGCACGGGCAGATTTTGCATTAGAACTACAGTTTTCCTTATACTCTTCAAAGAAACGCATAATGCCACTGTTTCTTGCTATTCGCATAAAGAAGGAATACATAAAATTATAAGCATTTCTTTCTCGCATGGATATGAAATCCAGCATATCCATATCAGCCACATGAAAAACTAACTCTCGTTTTCTCTTCTCTACTTCCAACACATGAGCATAAGCTAATAACTTCAAAGGTTGTGACAACACCTTATTATATTCATTCCTTGCACTTGGATCTTCTGGTGATGGTTTGCCAAATATGACACGACAATTCTCCGAGAAGTATTTCTCGTCCCACAAATCATTTACCGTAAACCGCTTATTGGCACAAGAAGTACCTACGATACAGTCTGCTATGAAGCAAACAATATCGGGAGTACACTTTTGGTCAACGTATCGTGCATCATGTGTAACACGAACATCAAAGTCAGAGGCTTGAAACTTGTCCAAGAACTCATCTACATTTATACCTTTCATCATAACTTATCTTATTTTCTTTCCAAAGAAAAACACCGAATTATTATCTATATTCAGGGAACGAGTTCCCATATTTCTTGCAATCTTATAAAAGGCTGAAAATTCCTCTGTACCATAATAAGCTAAATCTTCCTCTGTTATTTTGATATGGGAATCTTTCAACGTCAATATCGCTACCGAACCATCACAAATTGAATTTCGTGGCATAAAGCAGGCTCGCGGATAATAGGTCAAATTAGGAACCAACACACAGTCTTGTCGGTTTATGTACTCCGACACGCCAAAATCATCCGCATTATCCACATAGCAGTCATAACCATCTATATCCAATATCTCATTGCTTGCAATGTTGCGAGATTTTAGCACACGAATTGTTCCACAGCTTTGCGTATGTTTCTTCGTAATACTTCTATCCCGATAAGCAGTAAATATTCCCAACTGCATCTTTTCTGCTACAGCATCGAAAGTCTCGTTTCTATAGATGAGCCAATAAGGGAAACGATGGTCTGTAATGTAAGTCTGTTTATGCGCATACACCATATCGGTTATATATGACTCGACTTTTGTATCATTTGGTTCTTCCTTAGTATTCACTACAAAAGCAACCGTTTCGATTTTCACTCCACGGAAAGCCTTTTCTCCAAAATCCACAATTCGAGCAATCTTATGTCTTTCCATCACATGTCTAGTCTCATTAAACTCAGGAGCACTAATCAAACTCTTTGGTACAATTAGTGCTGCCACATCCGCACATCTCAAAGCTTTCTCAATGAAGAAAGAAAACAAATTATTGGTTTCCTTGTTCTCCGCCTTCTCTTTATAGAGCCTCAACAAAGCTTGTTTACCTGCTAATTTCTTGTATGGTGGATTCCCTACAACTATATCATAACGACAAGGGAAATCGTACAACAAACTATCTGCCACTATAAAGTTAATGTGAATGTTTGAAGGAACATCGAGCACTGACAGCAACTTATGAACGATACCTACACTCACGGAATCTATGTCACAAACATCTATAACAACCTGTGGAACATCACGATATTTAGCAATGAGACAAGGTAAAAAGTTGCCCACCCCAACCGATGGTTCCATAATACGCAAAGACTTATACTTGCTCGCCTCAGGAAAGTTCTTCACCACCGTATAAACTATATTCGGCCGTGTATAGAAAGCTTCATTATACTCACGCAAGGCATTTGCATATTCAGCTATTTTCGAAAGGTTGACAAAGCCCATATCCTTATGGTTGTCTATATAATCTAAGATGGCTTGACTATCATCCAACTTTTCTTGTCTTATCACATTGAGAATCTCTGCCTCATCTAGAATGTGATATGAAAGAAACGCAATCTTCTTAGCAATCTGATAAAATATCGTCGTAGGAACAGCCTCGCCAATATTCTGTCGAATATTGATGCCTTGCTTTTTCAGATACTTTTCTTTCTCCTCCATAGGGAGTTCATTAAGTTGCTTAAAAGGAACAAAATACCATTCAAATGTGGATGGAATAGACATCATAAGCATCAATTCTCGAATACTAAACACTCGGTTATCGACAGGATGCACAGTATTTTGGCTCGCCAAAATATCATTTCTCGTATGAATACATGGAGCCACCTTGTCCCAATATTGGCGAGTATATTTATCGCCATTCTTCTCGACATTAGGAACACGCACTCCATCCACCACATGATAAGGCCTTCTTGCTGGATTTTCATTATCAAACGCACCTTGCCCTTCCTTGAGCTTTTCAATCCAAGGTAGCATTTTTTCGTCATACTTTCTGAAAGCATGATATAAATCCTTATCCCATATCTCCCCCATTTGCTTCAAAGGAGGCAAATGTCCTATAGTTTCCCGAAGAGTTTGCTCCTCATGATGGTCTGGGAAAATATCGTATGGAGTTATATCAAGTATGTCCTTTCTCACACCTATCACCAAAGTTCTCGTTCGGCTTGATGGACATCCATAATCCTTGAAATTAACCACACGATAAAGTATATTATACTCACCATCAAGATTTTGGCCGATGGCATCTTTGATAGCCTTGTAGTTTCCATCCGTATCAAGGCAAGCAGTCGTCAAGAAAGCCTTGACATTCTCATAGATAAAGAACCGTGGATGCAAACGCTTTGTCATAACAAGAGATTCCACCACCAAGGAGTTTCGTTTCATCTCACGTTCTTGATTCGTTTTCTTATGATTAGCATACGACATTCCCTGGCAAGGAGGCGTAGCAATAAGTACGTCCAGTTCCTTAACCTTATGTTTCTTCTGCCAAAATGCAAATTCGTCGTCTATGAGTTTTTTCGTCTCCTCCAATGTCATATCACCACAAATATAGCCACTCTCATAACGACACTTATGATTATACTTTTGTATTTCTATACGTCGTGGCAATAGTTCACAAGTGGCCACACATTCAAAACCTGCCATCTTGAATCCATAGCACCCGATACCTGCACTACTAAAAAGACTTATATATGTTAGAGGAACTTTACTGACGTTAGAATGTTTGGCTATACTCATGGGCGAACTTTATCAGAGAATTAAATTGATTCCACTGATTCCCCAAGCAGACAAACTATGATATTAATCTATAAAAACAGAAATGGCGCAGGAATCATGTTGCATTCATAATCCTTGTCAGTTGCGGTCCTAGGAAAACCTTAAGCGTCAAGGAAAAGAAGCAACAGATACCTACGCCAAACTTGCATATATTGATAGCACAGGACGTACCCTCCCCATACGAAAAATGGAAAGGGCACACCTATGCCGTGTATATACACGATAAGCGAAGGCGTCTACCGCTGTCTTCATCTGAACGCTTTATTGAAATTTCCTAGGTTTCAACTGATCAGAAGAAAACGTCGTGCAAACGTCTTTCTTGTTAAAATAGGCCAAGCCTTGGATTCACGCCAGCGACTCATCGCCAACAATCCGCAGAATGACAAGTGCAAAAGTAATGAAAAGAATTGAGACAAGCAAACTTTTTGGTAATATTTTAGGAAATATTGGCTTGCTAGGAAACAAACTCACCGCACAACAAATGGACGACGCTCGCACAACAGCTGATTTCCAACCGCACAACAGCTGTTATACAAGCGCACATCAGCTGTTGGGCGGTTCACGAAGCTACATCTTCTAAAGACATAATCTATATTTTCCGGAGACTTCTACTATATTTTGAGAAGACTTATTGAGCATCGATTAGCCTTCTCAACATATCAGAGTATTGTTCACCAATAGGTAAGTCTTCCTCCAAATGCAAGATTTGACGCACGCAAGTGGTCGTTTCTCTTGTCTTGGGATTATAATCTTGCTTCGTCTTGTCACAAAAGAACGCTTCTCATTTTCTTATCCAATGTATCGAAATCCATAACAAAATACCTTTTATTAAAGCTAAATTATTCAAAGCACTGAATTTCAATGAATTGTGCAAATATTTAGGAATAATTCTGTCATTTTACCCCTCAAAAATAGGAATTATTCCGTTAAATCACACCATAAAAAGAGGAATTATTCCGTTAAATCACACTCTAAAAACAGGAATTATTCCGAAATAATTATCTTACGCTTGAATACTTCGACTCTATCCAGTGCATAATCACTTCGACCACATACTCCTGTTCCTCGCTTGTCAAAGCCCTACCCTTCGGGATATGATGCCACTTCTCCAGGCAGCCTCGGCAACAGCAGCCTGTGGCATGTTGGGCGATAAAGACAGGAGAAGTGCCATGACGCATCGGGGTCTGCTTGCCATCGTTCGGGATGACGGCAGGAGCCAGTCGCTTGGCGATAATCTGTCGGGCATGCTCTCGGATGGTCGCCAACCCCTTATTGGCGATAATCTCCTTATCCTTCTGATTCAGATAGAAACTGCTTCTGAACTTGGAATGGGAGAGGCGCAAGAAGAGCGAGGCGATGGTTTCGTCGGAAACGTAAGATACATCTTTTTGCGACACTGCCTCATCTAACTTCTGATTCTCATCGCCAAAATCAGAAGGAGCAAACAAATCCAATTCTTTCGTCATAGTCTTCATTTCTCTATAATCTCCTATAAATATTGCCCAAGGAAAACTCAAGCACACGACAAAGGTACAACTTTTTTCCGAAAAACTGCTATTACAAGCACAAAATAAAGAACAAGCCCATCCTTGTCTATGCTCATTTCCTCTTATTCTCCGCATATTTTGCGGAGAATAAGGCAAATAATCTCCGCAAAAGTTGCATATTCAAAGAAAATCCACTAAATTTGCAACCAAAAAGCAATAATATGGAAAGAGGCGTAAAATACATTTGGCAACAAGAACAATGGCCCAACATGACATGGGATAATACTACTATCAGCAAAGAACTCGCAGAAGTCAATCTACTCAGAGGTAAACTGCTGGGCAGAGTTTCTATGTTTGGATTTGAAGACCAAAATCTATCCATGTTGGAATCCTTGACTCAAGAAATCGTTCATTCTGCCAAGATTGAGGGAGAAGAACTAAACAGAGATAGCGTACGCTCATCCGTTGCCATGCAATTAGGATTGAAGTATGAAGGTTTGCCCATCCCAGACCATTACACAGAAGGAGTTGTGCAAGTGATGATGGATGCTGTAAAGCTGTACGCCATGCCTTTAGACGACAATCGACTTTTCTCATGGCATGCGGCCTTATTTCCTACTGGGAGAAGCGGACTTTATAAAATCACAGTAGGCGAATGGCGACAAGGGAACGAACCGATGCAAGTGGTATCAGGTCCCCTTGGCCATCAAAAAGTACATTACGAAGCTCCAACAAGTGAGAAAGTTCCTGAAATGATGGAAGACTTCATCCATTGGCTCAACGATACCAACGACATAGACCCAATCGTCAAGACTGCCGTTGCCCATTTATGGTTTGTTACAATTCATCCATTTGACGATGGTAATGGAAGAATCTGCCGAACATTGACAGAACTACTGTTATCTCGTGCCGACCAAACTTCACAACGCTACTATAGCCTTTCCTCCGAAATTCTCAATCACAGAAAGGCTTATTACGAGCACTTGGAACAAGCGCAAAAGGGAGATATTGATATTACGCCATGGATAATATGGTTCTTACAGACAATGAGAAATGCTTTGGAAGTGGCTTTGCAGAAGACAGAAAACGTAGTTCGTAAAACTCATTTTTGGGAAAGGCATCGTCTTACCCCACTAAACGAGCGTCAACGCAAAGTCATCAATATGCTGTTCGACGGTTTCGAGGGAAAACTCAACTCCTCCAAATGGTACAAGATAAACCATTGCTCGCAAGACACCGCCAACCGTGACATCAACGACTTGATAAAAAAAGGAATTCTACAACAAACTAACGAGGGAGGAAGAAGCACCAATTACGAATTGGTTAATCCTACATAAAGTAAGAAACGCTTTCTTTCATATGCGTTAAGCCTTTGCTAAGTCCTCTATTGAATATACCCTTCTTGCTCATATCCCTTGCGATAGCGATGAATCATATCTACAAGAGGTTGAAGGCGAGCATCGGTTACTTCCATGTTCTTGAATCTCACATACTGCTGGTCATAGAGGGAAGAGTTGCCATCTGCCAATCTTTCTTCGATATCCGATGGAATCAAGAAAGAGGCTCTATCTCCCAGATGGGCATAAAACTCAGAGAGATAGATGTGAACGCCCGCCAAGTCGAAGTCGCCGAAGTGGATGTAACGATTGGGGATTCGCATGAGCCATGCCCGTAAATCCGTGAGGTTTTCCTGTGGATAACGGCTCACGAACAAGCAACGTTTCTCTTGATGGACTCCAGAAGATAAATCTTTTCTTTCAACAGAAGATAAATCTTTTTCTTCAACTGCAGAAGATAAATCTTTTTCTTCAACAGCAAAAGCATCGAAAAGATACTTCTGCTTACGTATTTGCATGAAGTTCTCGGCATTCTCCATTCCCACTACTACCACATCCTCGGGAATCTCGAAGGTTTCGGGAGCATTGATGAAGACTGAACTTCCCTCCTGCGGATTCAACAGGAAGGGACGATGATTCAAGGTCGCCTCTATCGGCATATAGCAATCCACCAAGAAGCCCCGGAAAGTTCTCACTTTCCTGTATTTCGAATCGCCCATCTTTTCGACAAGCTCGGAACGAGTATCAATAGGCTCGGAATGTTCTTCTTGAAACCCAAAATGAGTTTCTAGAAGTCCAGAATGTATCTTATGAGAAAGCCTTTCCCTAAAACCAACCCATTCCTCCAACGAGCATTTCAGCCCGAACTGCTGTGCCAAGAACACACGACAAGGCTCTCGCATTGCATCAGCCATGCGATACTTACATCGACTGCCATTGCTTTTCATCAACAGCAGTCCTTCTTCCCTTAACATTCCTGCCATACGAGGAGACAACTTCGAAGAAGCCACCTCCTCGCCATTCAGCATTGCCAATATCTGTCGGGCATCGCCCAAACCTAATTTCTCCATGTCCTACACATTATATAAGGAAACCTATAACCACAAGTGATTACAATCTCTTGATCAACTGCGTAACCTTCGTATTTGCCCTGCCGTCCTTACTCAGCAGATAGGTGTATTTGTAATCTTCCACGTTGTAAGTGGTTGGCGAACTGTTCACCAGCAAGATATTGCGACGATTGGCAAAGTCGAGGATTCCCTTCACATTGTTAGGGTGCAACTTGCCTATCTCATCCATCATGCAATGTATCTTGAAGTCGCCCGACTTCTTCGAAGCTTTCTCCTTGAACACATTGATGAGCATGATGTTCACCATCGCCTTCACCAAGATGTCGGTACCATCGGAACCCACGTTGGCTATCTTCTCCACCCATCCCGTATCATTGTCGTTCTCCTTGATGCGGAACTCCAACTTGAAGGTGTCTGACACCAACAACTGCTTACGGTTTGGCTCATCCAAGAGTCCTTTCATAAATGCCAAGAGATACTTTACCGCCTTGTCATTCACGTCCTGGCGAGACTCCGTGGCGAAGAGATCCATCTCTCCCATGTTGAACTGGTTCTCCTCCGTAAAGTCCTTGATGCGCAAGAGCAACAGCATCAACTGGTCGTTGGTCTTCAGAGGTCGCAAGGCTATCTCACGGATAACGCCGGCGAAGTTGCGCTCCTCGAAGTCGTGGTTGATGTCGTTGATGGTCTTGCCGATGTCACCCTCACGACGAGTCAAGTCGCCCACCTCCTTGGAGATGCGAAGGATGATGTCGGTGTATCGTCCGCTGATGCGCTTCTGATATTCCGAAATCTTGTCGTTCTCCACAAACTCGCAGAGATTTGAGGCAAAATCGAAGAACTCTTCTTCCGTCACAGGACTCACATTGAAGTGGAAGGTATTGTGTGGAGAGAACATGCTCAGGAACTGCTGCGACTGTTTCTTGAAGTTATCGAGCGCATTGCGGTCGGCGAAGATTTGGCTCTTCAGCTCCTCCACGATAGATAGGCAATCCTTGGTCGTGGTCTTCTCCTCCACCTCGTTGCTGCCGATAGGACAGAAGGTGTCGTTGCTTCGGAATGCCTTGACGGCATCCAAGCCCGTTTCCATCTTTCGAAGTTCCGATTGCTGCTTGGCGAGTTTTTCCTGTACACCTTGCAGTTGCAAGCCGAGTCGTTCGCTACGCTGACGGAACTTGTCCTCCAGCATCGCCAAAGCTTCAGACTTGTTCTTACGGTCTTGCTTGACCATTGGCTCCGTATCAAACAGTTCTATTTTATCGTTTCGATAAACTGCCACCTCATCACGGTGCTGACGAATAAAATGAAGTTCTGCATCCAATTCTGCGATGCGCTTGTTGTAAGCGTCCAGAGCCTTCGTATCCATTCCCTTGCCTTGCAACTCATCGTGTTGCGCCTTCAAGAGTTCTTGCTTGCGAGTTTCCACTTGCTTTTTCTTGCCCTCTATTTGCGCTTCCACATCGGAAGCAAAGGATTCGAAAGCCTCCGTCTCTGCTTTCACCTGACGATTATACTCGGTCTGCAAGGACTTCAACTTGCGTTGTAGCTCGGTTTCCAACTGGCGTTTTGCCTCTTCCCGCTTCACCTTTTCAGCCACAATCGCATTGTGCTTGTCATCCAGTTCTGCGAGTTGCTGCTTGCGCCAATTCTCCAATTGGTTCTGAAGTTCGAGAGCCTTGGTCTTGACTTTCTTCTCCAACTGCGGCATCTGCATCAGCTCCGCCTTCAAGGTATGGAGCGTTTCGTTGATTTTTCTTATCTGCGTCTGGTACTTGCCCTTCAAGCTCTTGTTGGCTTCCTCATGCTGGTTCTGCATTTCGTTCATCTGCCTTACCAGGCTGAGGCGAGTTTCCTCTTTCTCCGCCAACACCGTCTTCAACTCTTCCGGGGTTCTGAACTTTCGTTCGATGGCAGCCAGATTGATAGCCACGCCATAAAGAGACGTGGTTTGAGAGGTGCCAGCAGAAAGTTCTTTCTCAGAACTTTCACTGCCCACCAACTGCGGATTCAGCACATTATTATATAATATGGTCTCCTCGTCCACCACCTTTCCGATAGTCTCCTGCCAACCTTTCTTGTTTTGGTCGAGCCACTCGGAGAACGAGCCTTTGCTCTTGTCCAAAAGATTCTGAATCTTTTCGATTTCGGCGATGAGGTCAGCTTTCTGCTTCTTCGGCTCATCGAGCGAAGCCTGGTATTTCAGTTCGGCGATTTCCAATTCCTTCTCCGCCTCCTGTCGCAAGGTCTCCAAGCGCATCTCTTGCTCCTTCATCTCAGCCTCCAACTGGGTTTTGCGAGACAAGAGTTCGGCTTGTTCCTGCTCATTCGCCTCCATCTCCTTGGCTAGAGGATTCTCGTGAGCCACTTTCGCCTTCTGAACTCTCAGGTTGGTCTCGTCATTGGAAAGTTGGTCGATGACCTCATCCAATGCCACCATCTTCTCTGCGATGACAGCTCGGGATTCCGTCTCAGCCTTTCGAAGCTCTTGCATAAAGCTCTCTTTCTTGTTCATCAGCGTAGCCTTGCGCTCATTGACTTGCGTGCTCTGGTTGTTCTCGAAGGCACGCAAGTCCATCTCCAAGAGATCCAACTGCGCCTTGTACTTATCCACCACATTCTGGTACGACTTCTCCAACTCAGCCTTCATCGCCTCTTGGCGCTTTCTCTCCTCCTCTATGGTTGGTTCCTGCTCTACTTTTCTCAGGACATCCTCGATATGAATCTCCTCATAGTGCTTGCGCTTGGCGGCAGTCTTCTTCAGTTGGGCATCCAGCACACCAATCTCCTTGGTCAGCTTGTCACGCTCCTTGCCATATTTCTCCTGTTCCTCACTTTTCAGTCGAAGGATGCGATTGCGCTCCCCCTCGCTCTCCTGGATGTCAAGTCGATATTGCGGCAGAAGTTCCTGGGCAATGCGCTCGGCATAGTTGAGTTCCTTGCGTCCCTCACGTATCAAGCGGCGATTGTTCAACAGGGTGCGATACGTATCCATCACCTTGTCGGCCATACGTCGAACCACCACCTCGCCATTCTTGTTTTTCTTGGACCAAAGACTCACATCGGTGTACTCCTGTTCAAACTCCTTGATTTGCTCCCGATAGAAGTTGAGGTCGATGAACGCATCCTCATCGCTCATCGAACGGATGATGGTGTTCTTGATGAAGTCGGCATCCAACTTGGTATTGAGGAACACGTTCTGAATGGTGCGAGGGATATTCTGGTACTTGGCACTCTCCACGATGGCATATTTGCGATAAGGCAAGAGTTCCTGACGGCGATTGTTGCCGAAAATGATGTCACGATACATCTCATAACTGCTCACGAGCGAGGAAACAGAAAGCTTTTTGCCTATCTGCTCTCTCACCTTGCTCCAGTCGCTATACACCGCATGATGCTCATCCACGAACCACTTGCTGCTGAAAGGCGCATCGATGAAACGGAACATCACTCGTCCTTGGTTCTTCAAGGCGAGCACACAGTAAGCTCCATTCTCTCGCATCACCTCATAGACGATGTAAGAATTGGAATAAGGGAAATAAAAAGCATCAAAAGATTTCTTCTCCTTCGGGATGCCCAGGCGCAACTTGTCGGCATTGTAAAAGAACAAGATGGCACGGAGCAAGGTACTCTTGCCCACGCCCTGGGTGCCGATGAAATGCACATTGCCATCGAGCCTTACCTCGGCGTATGGGATGTGGGCACTATTCAGGAATATGATTTTATTCAAATATCTCATGATTTCTCCTCCTCTTCTTCGGTTATGGAAATGCAATCTATCAACTCCTCGATATAGTGGAAGGAAGCGAGAACTTTCCAGGTCTTCTCCAATTCGCTCTGCTGTTCGATGAATCCCATTCGCTCCAATTCGGCGATGAGTTTATCCACAATCTCATCATAGGATTTCTTCTCGCTGAAGAGTTTGCCAGCCAATTCCTTCAATTCCATATCACAGTTGATCCTCACCACGATGTCGGCAGCCGAAAACACCAATCCCGAACCAAAGGCAGAGTTGTAGGTCTTCAAGAAGGTAAGATAATCTATCCACTTACCCACCGACTCCAACTTACGTTGCAAATCCACCTTGGCTTCCTTGCGAGTGAAGAAGAAATAACCATCGCCCGCTTCCAAATGGAAACCGATGCCACTATAATATTCGTCATATTCTGCCTGATTATCCTCTATGGCATCATAATATCGCTTCATCTTAGGCTGAGCGCTGTTGTTGGAGATAAATCCGCCACGACTCAGAATATTGAAAATTTCTTCTGTATAGTTTAAGCTATTCATTTTATCATTTTATTTTGGAAGAATCATTGGATACTCCACTCCATTCGCCTCGGCATAATTGCCAGTAAATTTCAGTTTATCCACATATTGCGAGGCTATCTGACAGAAATACACCAACTTGTCTTCCAAGCTCTGCTTCTTGTCGTATTGATAGTTCATCACGAAAGCGAAGAGATGGGTACTCGAAGCCGAGAAGGCATTATAGATTTCCTGCAAATTCACAGCTTCCAACTTCTGCTTGTTGCTCTTCAGATAATCATCGGGTATCGGTTCCGCCACATTGTCCAAGCCCCTGCCCTTTCTCTTCTTCAGTTTCTCCGACAATGCCCGAATGCACTGCAATGCCTCATCGGAAGTCCGCAAGTTGTCTATCGACAGTTTGATGTAATACTTCGGTTGCGGTTCCATCCAAATAGAATTTCTGCCTGCAAGAACCTGACGCACATCCGTTGCCTCCTCCCATCTAAACTGATCCTTAAGATATTTCAGCTTCTTCGCCTTCTCGAAGATGTGGTTCTGATAATCTATCAGGTTGAGGTATTGGATGATTTGGCGCTCTATCTCCAAGAGGTTATGGTAAGACTCGTTCAGTTGCAAGCGAACGTCATTGACCACGTTTCTCATCTGCACATCCATCGCCACGGAGAAAAAGACAGGTTGCTCGGTATCAATCACTCGCTCACTCTCGGTGATGAGTTGGGAGATATTCTTCAGTTTCTCGCTGAGTCGTTGGAGTTTCGCCTTCTTGATGGCATAGTTGGGCTCGTTCTTATAAGTATTGTCCATGTTGCGCTTCAGGTCGAGCACATTGCGCACCGTTGCCAAGGCTATCGTCTTGAGGCATCGGCGCACTTCCTTCAGATACTTATACTTACGAGTCTCATTGTTTTCCTTCAGATAGTAGTCGATATTCTCGTTCAAGACTGAGATATAGTCACGCACCGAGGATACATTGATTTCCTCGTTGACCTCTAGTACATCCTCAAAGAACTTCTGATACACATCTTCCATTTCCAGGCAGTCGCCCGTGTCACGTATCACCCCATTCTCTATCAAGAACCGGATGCGTTCCTCCTTATACTCAGTCATCTCCAGGGCATAGTCATATCGAAACTGGAGGGAATGTCGCTTCGCAAACATCTCCTTCAGCAGCATTTTCTCCCTGTCGAGAGCCCTCACTAGTTCATCTATCGAACGGAATGTTCCCATATTTCTCTTTATTTATCTGAATTCTACTCTTTTGCAAAGATAATGGGAATAAACGAAAAAGCCAAACTTTTCGCTTGAAAATTGATTTTTTATAGCAAAATGTATGAAAAGGCATTGGCTCCATCCATAAATGTTCGTATAAAAGACTTAAAAAGAGAGATTATATTTGGTTAAGTTTGTTTTTATTTCTATCTTTGTAGTCGAAAGAAAGGGAATTCTGAATTCCTATATTATTCATTTAGAAGTCCTATATTACTGATAATAAATAACATCGAAATATGAATATCAAGGAGAATTATCAACAATATGTGGCGCAATATGCTTCCGAAACGGCAGCCTTGAAGCGCA
>ERZ808266.467-NODE-467-length-14293-cov-3.887484_pt1 | contig 14293 bp, 8 predicted proteins | sample MGYA00521278_ERZ808266 | MGnify/ENA primary metagenome ERZ808266 (study PRJEB31516, sample SAMN03275591) | gut metagenome | biome: mammalia-associated habitat; material: feces | host: Papio cynocephalus | place: Kenya | collected 2012-08-02 ... | reverse complement strand
CATTGATTGACAACCGCGACTCCAAGAAGCGTTATCGTGCCGATGTGCTCATCGAGGATCACATGGCTAAGTATGAGGAGAAGATCGCCAAGGAGATTGCCAAGGCTAAGAAGCGTTTCGGCGACAGCTTCGACGAGGCTCAGTTCCGTGCTACCAACCCTCGTGTTCTTGAGAACCAGAAGAAGTTCGACGACCTCCACGCTCGTTACACCGAGGCAATGCAGGGTCCTAACTTGGAGGAACTCAAGCAGATTATCGAGGACGAGGGCATCGTTGACCCTATCTCTGGTACCAAGAACTGGACAGACGTTCGTCAGTTCAACCTCATGTTCTCTACCCAGATGGGTGCTGCTAGTGACGCAACAAGCAAGGTTTACCTCCGTCCTGAGACAGCTCAGGGTATCTTCGTAGATTACTTGAGCGTTCAGAAGACTGGTCGTATGAAGTTGCCATTCGGTATCTGCCAGATTGGTAAGGCATTCCGCAACGAGGTGGTTGCTCGTCAGTTTGTGTTCCGTATGCGTGAGTTCGAGCAGATGGAGATGCAGTTCTTCTGCCAGCCAGGCACTGAGATGAAGTGGTTTGAGTACTGGAAGAAGGTTCGTTTGGCATGGCACGAGGCTCTCGGCATGGGCAACGATAACTATCGTTTCCACGACCACGAGAAGTTGGCTCACTATGCCAACGCCGCTACCGACATCGAGTTTAAGATGCCATTCGGTTTCAAGGAGGTGGAGGGTATTCACAGCCGTACCAATTTCGACCTCTCTCAGCATGAGAAGTTCAGCGGTCGTTCCATCAAGTATTTCGACCCAGAGAAGAATGAGAGCTACGTGCCTTACGACGTGGAGACTTCCATCGGTGTAGACCGTATGTTCCTCAGCGTGATGTGTCACTCTTATTGCGAGGAGAAGTTGGAGAATGGCGAGACACGTGTCGTATTGAAGTTGCCTGAGGCATTGGCACCAGTGAAGTGCGCCGTGTTCCCATTGGACAAGAAGGACGGTCTGCCAGAGTTGGCTCATGAGATTGTGGACGAACTCAAGTTCCACTTCAATACTCACTATGGTGACCCTAAGGATTCCATCGGCAAGCGTTATCGCCGTCAGGATGCCATCGGTACGCCATTCTGTATCACCGTTGACCACGATACTCCAAACGATCACAAGGTAACCTTGCGTTATCGTGACACGATGGAGCAGGAGCGTGTTGACATCAACGACTTGCGCTCTATCATCGAGGATCGCGTGAGCATCACGAGCGTACTGAAGAAGCTTGGTAAGGAAATCAAGGACTTCTAATAGAAGAAGATTTCCCAAGAAGGACTTCTAAAATCATAAATTAAATTTAGATGAATTTTAAAAATTTGAAATATCTTTTCTTGCTCATGATGGCAGTGTTCGCACTGGCATCATGCAGCGAGGATGATACCACGACCGACGAGTATGCCAACTGGCAGACACGCAACGACAAGGCCTTCGCCGACACGCTGGCGTATGCCCGACAGCAGATAGCAGCTGGCAATAGCGACGAGTGGAAGGTGATACTCTGCTATAGCCTTGCCAATCAGACACCTAACAAGGATTACAATGGCAATACGGCTACGCTCAAGTACAATGACACCGACTATATCGTGGTGCATGTGCTCGACAAGGGAAGCGGCACCGAGTCGCCTCTCTATACCGACTCCATCCAGATGAGCTATCGTGGCAGATTGCTGCCTACCGACTCTTATGCCAATGGCTATGTGTTCGACCAAACGTTCAGTGGTACGTTCGACAAGGCTACTGCCTTGCCTACCAAGGCCATCATGACACCTACCTCTACAAGTACGGGTTTCGTGGATGGATTCACCACAGCCTTGATGTCGATGCACCCTGGCGACCACTGGCAGGTGTTCATCCCAGCCGACTTAGGTTATGGTACTTCCGACTATAACAGCATCCCTGGCTATTCGATGCTCCGCTTCGAGTTGGCGTTGCATAGCTTCAAGCATCTGTCGGCAAAGAATTGGGTGTCCGAGTAATGTTTAAAAGTGTTATGAAGAACGAATAAGTGTTTCGTTTAGGCGACATTTGCTTTCGTACATTAAAAAGATGTTAGCTGCATATAAAAAAGTTGCAGGAAAACATTGCCGTTTCACTAAAACATCCTATCTTTGCAATAAGCAGAAATAAAGGATTTCAAAAGTTATAAAAAAAGGTTTAGGTACTTTAGTTTTCTAGGTAAAACTAAGATTGTACTTTAACTCTTCGGGACAACTGGGTGTTAGGAATAAGGTAAAGATTATATTCTATAAGTTTAAGAAATGGCGATTCCTCAATTTGGAATCGCCATTTTGTTTGAATCTCAAAGCAACGAGTAGCAAAGGGCTAAATCATAAGCGAGCAAAGGTTTAATCATAAGACTATCAAAGCTCTAATCATAAGTGGTAAAAGGTTTTAATCATAAGTAGTAAAAGATCTCAATCTTAAGATATGCTATATAGTAAAAAGACAGATTATCTGATGGAGTCGATACGCGAGGGTAGGGCGATGGCTCGTGGCGAGAAGCTCAATCTCATCGTGGGTTTGAGTATCCCTTCCATGTTGGCGCAGATTTCCACGGTGATGATGTTCTTCATCGATGCCTCGATGGTGGGGCATCTCGGTGCCGAGGCTTCGGCGAGCATTGGCTTGGTGGAGTCGACCACCTGGCTCATCGGCAGTTTGCTGGGAGCCGTAGCCACGGGATTCTCGGTGCAGGTGGCTCATTTCATCGGTGCCAACGACCTCGTGAAGGCACGTCAGGTGTTTCGCCATGCCTTGATATGCGGCGTGGCGTTCAGTCTCTTCGTCACGTTGGCTTGCGTGGGCGTGCATAGCCATCTGCCTTATTGGCTGGGGGGAGGCGAGGAGATAGCCGGTAATGCGGCGAAATATTTCCTCATCTATGGGCTCACGCTGCCATTCGTGTTCCTCTACCATACCTCTGAGATGATGCTCAAGTCGGCGGGCAACATGCACACGCCTAGTGTGATGGCGGTGCTGATTTGCATCTGCGACGTGGCGTTCAATTACCTATTTATATATATACTCCGCATGGGCGTGGTGGGTGCCGCCTGTGGCACTGCCGCCGCCTACGTCTGCATAGCCTTGCCCAACCTCTATCTGGCGGCTTGCAAAAACAAGATTCTCAACCTGCGTCAAGACAGGGTGCGGTTCCATTGGGTGAAGACTTATGTGGAGAGCGCTTGCAAGATAAGCATCCCGATAGCCATACAGAATATCCTGATGAGCGGAGCGCAGATTGTGAGCACCATGATTGTGGCGCCATTGGGCAACATCGCCATCGCCGCCCATTCCTTTGCCATCACCGCCGAGAGCCTCTGCTACATGCCGGGTTATGGCATTGGCGACGCAGCCACCACCCTCGTGGGGCAGACGCATGGGGCGGGGCGCATCGACCTCTGCAAGAACTTCGCCTATATGACGGTGTTCATGGGCATGCTGGTGATGGCTGCGATGGGAGCGGTAATGTATGTCTTCGCTCCCGAGATGATAGGCGTGCTCTCGCCTGTGGAGAGCATCCGGGAGTTAGGCACCACCTGCTTGCGCATCGAGGCTTTCGCCGAACCTTTCTTTGCGGCTAGCATCGTCACCTATAGCGTGTGCGTGGGAGCTGGCGACACCAAGAAGCCAGCCATCATCAACCTGAGCACGATGTGGCTCGTGCGCCTCACCCTTGCCTATGGTCTCTCTAAGAGCTATGGATTGGAGGGCGTATGGATAGCGATGGCCACCGAGCTCACCTTCCGAGGCATCCTCTTCCTGACAAGGCTCTTCCGTGGGGCGTGGATGAAGAGCTTCCAAGTGAAAGGCTAAGGGGAACATTCCTCCCGAATGATAGCTCTTAGGTTATGAATGCAAGTATTTGGCAAGAAATATTGCTAAATACTTGCATTCTTTTATTATTTATGTTAATTTTGTACCCCAAAGAGTAACCTCTTTCCATCTTTTACGTATTTAATAGTAAATGCGCAGCGGATGGCTGATAAAGCTATATGGCATACAGAAGGCCGTATGGAAGCAGAAGCATAAAATATTTAATTAACATATATATAAATAACAAGCAGACAGATGAAACTAAGAAAGTTTTTGGCGGCGGCATGGCTGCTGCTATCTGTGGGAAGCGCAATGGCTCAGATGCCAAATGCCATCCCGGTGGACAAGAATGTGAGGATAGGACATCTCTCCAATGGATTGACCTATTACATTCGCCACAACAATTTCCCTGAGCATGTGGCTAGTTTCTACATCGCCCAGAAGGTAGGTTCCATCAATGAGAACGACGACCAGCGAGGACTTGCCCATCTCTTGGAGCACCTCGCCTTCAATGGCTCGGAGCATTTCAAGGACAACTCGTTACAGGACTACCTGCAGAGCATCGGCGTGGCATACGGCAGAAACCTCAATGCCTACACCTCCGTGGAGAAGACCGTATACTATTTCACCGACGTGCCTACCCAGCGCATATCGGCCGTAGATTCTTGCATGCTCATCCTCAAGGATTGGAGCAACGGTATCACCCTGAGCAAGAAGGCCATCGACGACGAGCGCGACGTCGTGCACAACGAGTATCGTATGCGCATGGTGGGACAGCAGCGCATGTTGGAGCGCTCATTGCCAAAGCTCTACCAGGGCAACAAGTATGGCTATCGATTCCCTATCGGATTGATGAGCGTAGTGGACGGATGCGACCCTGAGACCCTGCGTGCCTACTATCGCAAGTGGTATCGCCCCGACAACCAAGCCATCATCGTGGTGGGCGATGTAGATGTCGACCATATAGAGGCAGAAATCAAGAAGCTCTTCTCGGGCATCAAGGTGCCTGCCAATGCCGCCAAGGTGGAGCATCCAATCGTGGCTGACAACGACACCGCCATCTATGTCATCGACAAGGACAAGGAGCAGCAATACGACCTCGTGCAGGTGATGATGAAGCATGAGGCGGTGCCTGATTCCGTGAAGGGTGATGTGAGTTATCTCATGCTGGGATACCTCGATAACGTCATCGCCCAGATGATGGGCGAGCGATTCAGTGACAAGGCGCAAGAGCCTGATTGTCCTTACCTTCAGGCAAGTGCCAGCAATGGCGAATTCCTCATCTCCAGCACCAAGGATGCCTTCAATCTGGGTGCCGTTGCCAAGCCGGGCAAGGTGAAGGAAACTTACGCTGCCATCCTGCGAGAGGCCAAGCGCATGCACGACTTCGGCTTCACCGCCACTGAGTATCAGCGTGCCAAGGACAACTTCATGAGTTCGGTAGACAAGATGCTCGGCAACAAAGACAAGATGAAGAACGAGCAGTTTACCTCGCAATACGTCGACCATTTCACCTCCAACGAGCCAATCCCTTCGGTAGAGGACGAGGCGAAAATCTACAAGACGCTGGTGCCACAACTGCCGTTGGATTTCGTCAACGCACGAGCAAGAGATCTCGTCTGCCAGAGCGACACCAATCTCGTTTCGCTCGTGATGATGCGCGAGGCAGATGGCGTGGAATATCCTACCGCCCAGCAACTTGCCGACATCGTGAAGCAGGTGCGTGGCGAGAAGCTGGAGGCTTATGTAGACAATGTGAAGCAGGAGCCTTTGATGGCGCAGAAGCCTAAGGCGGGCAAAATCAAGAAGGTGGTGGAGAACAAGAAGCTCGGCTTCAAGACCCTCACCCTCTCCAATGGTGCCAAGGTGATCATCAAAAAGACCGACTTCAAGGACAATGAAGTGCTCTTCGCTGCCTCTGCCGAAGGTGGATATTCAGCCCTCGACAAGAAGGATTACATCAACAACGCCCTCCTCACCGACGCCCTCAACGGCAGCGGATTGGGCGATTTCTCAAGCAACGATGTGTCGAAGGCACTCGCTGGCAAGCAGGTGGGCATCGGATTCAGCATCAATCCATACTCCCATGGTTTCAACGGCAGTTCTACTCCTAAAGACTTGGAGACGCTCCTGCAGTTGCTCTACCTCGACATGACGGCGCTGAGCAAAGACCAGAAGTCGTTCGACAATATGAAGAATACCACCATCACCATGCTCGAAAACCAGAGCAATAACCCTAACATGGTGTACCAGGATTCCATCCAAAGCACCATCTACAAGGGCAGCATGTTGGCTCGCCTCCCTTCTGCCGAGCAGGTGAAGGGCATCAACTACGACCGAATCATGGAGCTCGGCAAGCAATACTTCGGCAATGCCAAGGACTTCACCTTCTTCTTCGTGGGCAACTACGACGAGAAGGCGCTCCTCCCGCTCATCGAGCAATACATCGCCTCATTGCCTAACACGGGTGTGAAAATCAAGAACAAGCGCATCGATGTGGCTACGGGCGAGGTGAAGAACATCTTCAACAAGGAGATGGAGAACCCACAGAACCAGGCGTGCGAGATGTGGTACACCAAGGAGCCTTTCACCCTGAAGACGAGCGTGCTCGCCAATGTGGCTAGCCAGCTGCTGAGCATGAAGTATCTGCGCACCATCCGTGAGCAACTGAGTGCCGCCTACACCGCAGGAGCCAGCTATGGTGTGATACGCGATTTCGACGGTCAGTCGAAGGTCACCATCACCGCCAGTGCCCAGCTCAACCCAGAGAAGAGCGACGAGGCAGTGCCTTACTTCTTCAAGGGCATGGACGAAACTATCGCCGCTCCTGATGCCGCCGACTTGCAGAAGGCGAAGGAAATCATGCTGAAGAACGCCGACGTGAGCGAGAAGACCAATGGTTATTGGCTCGGTGTGCTCAGCACGCTCGACCGCCTCGGCGTAGACACCCACACCGACTACAAGAGCACCATCAAGGCAGTGGATGCACCGCAAGTGAGCAGCTTCCTGAAGAATGTCTTGAAGAGTGGCAACCACATCGAGGTTATCATGAAGGCTGTGAAGAGCAAATAATTAAAGAATAGGAAAATAAAAAAGGATGGTTCATCATTTGTGAACCATCCTTTTTTGTTTAAATCTCTCTTGTTCGGAAAGATCTTTAAATCTCTCTTGTTTTGAGATCTTGAATCTCTCTTGTTTAGAAGAGTAAAAAACTCTCTCTTGTTCGCGAGATGAGGAATCTTGATTATCCTCTTCTCTTGGCCTTTGAGGCGAGGGCCTCGCGGCGATCCTGAAGAATCTGTTGGCATCTACTCAATGCCTGGCTTTGATTCTCTGCATTTACCTTAACTAAACTGTCATTCATAACCTATTGCGATTTGTTTATCGCTGCAAAGATAGGGCATTCTGCTTGCACCACGAAAGAATTTGTATTAAAATGCACATTTTATGCATTATTTTTTGACTTATGTCAATAAAAAGTGCAAACGTTATCGCATCTTCATGCCTTCTTAGCTCCTTCGACATGTTAAAAAGTATGTTTTTTGGCGTTTGGGAACAAAAAAGAGGAAAAATATTTCTTTATTTCCCATTTTTTTGCGATATTTGCAAGCGAAAACAATACAAAGAGTATTAGAAAAAGCTATGAAGAAAGTATTTTTGATGGCTGCCCTTGTGCTCGCATGCACAGCCGGCAGCAATGCAAGCGCCATGAGCGAGGCAGCGCTGAATGCCTCTCTGTCACAGTCGATGCCTGTCAAAAAAACTACAAAGAAGAAGACGACTACAAAGAAGAAGGCTACAACCTCTACAACCAAGAAGGCTACAACCTCTTCTTCTACAGCAGCTTCTACAGCGGCAAGCAATGCCAGCGGCAATGCTACAACTAGCAGCAATGCCACATCCAGCAGCACGGGTTCTACCGTAGCCAGCGTCTTGGGTGGTTTGCTCGGTGGTTCTTCTTCCAGCAGCTCTACTGGCGGTGGACTTATCAATGGCATTTTGAACAATGTCATCGGCTCGGGTACTTTTAAGAAGGAAGACCTCTGTCATACCTGGAAATATAGCAAGCCGGGATGTGCCTTCACATCAGAGAACCTCCTGGCAAAGGCTGGTGGCGAGATTGCTGCCAACAAGATAGAGAACGACTTGGCGAAGTATTACACCAAGTTTGGCTTCAACAGCTCTAACACCTATTTCACCTTCAACACCGACGGCACGTTCAATGCCAAGATCGATGGCAAGGCTTGGAATGGCAACTATACTTTCGACGAGAAGACACATGCCATCCAGCTCAAGGGCTTGATACTGAGCATGTCTGGTTTCGCCACCAAGACGACATCGGGCATCAGCCTTCTCTTTGAGCAGAAGAAACTCCTCACGCTCATCAAGACGCTGAGCAAGCTGAGCGGCAGCTCTACACTGAATGCCGTTGGCTCTATCGCCGGCAATTACGATGGTGTGCGCATAGGATTTGAAATGAAGAAATAAATTTGGATTTATTTTGATTTGTACGCTCCTTGCGTACAACATTAGGTTTTAGTTATTAAGGAATTTATCCCGTCTTTTCTGTGAAGAAAGGGCGGGATTTTTGTTTGTACTCTGTTTCGGGGGATGCGGTACTTTTTGCTGTTACACAGGTAAAAGTTTGGGGATGTAGTTCCGATGTTTTACGGAACTATTTCTCCAAACTTGCTCAAGTAGTTGCGTAAGGCAACGCAACTACTTGAATTAGCCAACGCAAGTACTTGAATAAGCGAATGCAATTACTTGCGTAAGTCCATAATTCTAATCTGCGTTAATCTGCGGAAATCAGCTGGAATCCTTTTATTCCACGCAGAATTTCGCTGTCTTCACATCTCGGCTGTTGCCTCCCACCATGATTTGGAAGTCGCCTTTCTCGATCACGTGCTTCAGCTCGGCATTGTACAACTTGAGCATGTCGGGGGTAATCTCGAACGATACCTGCTTGCTTTCGCCTGCAGCCAAGTGGATGCGCTGGAAGCCCTTCAACTCCTTCACAGGGCGAGAGATGCTCGCCACGAGGTCGCGGATGTAGAGCTGCACCACCTCGTCGGCATCACGACTGCCCGTGTTCTTCACCATGATGGTGGCTGTGATGTTGGCGTTGCCGTCCCATGCCGTCGCCTCGCTGCTGGAGATGTTGGCTTTTGATGCGCTCAACTGCAAGTCGCCATAAGCGAAGGTGGTGTAGCTGAGGCCATAGCCGAATGGGTAGAGAGGACCGTTGCTCACGTCGAGACAGTTGCTCGCATACTTGGCGAAGCGAGGATTGTCGTCGGGTACGGGGCGACCAGTGTTCAAGTGGTTGTAGTAGAGTGGCTCCTGACCGGTGGTCTTAGGCATCGAGGTGGTGAGCTTGCCCGTAGGTACCTTGTATCCAAACACCACGTCGCAGAGGGCATCGCCCATCTCGCTGCCGCCAAACCATACGTTCATGATGGCTGGCACGTTCTGTTTCTCCCAGGAGAGCACGGTAGGGCGACCGGCAAAGTTGAGCAACACCACAGGCTTGCCTAGCTTCACGAGCTCGGCTAGCAACTCGTGCTGCACGTCGGGCATCTCTAGGTTGGTGCGGCTTCCGCACTCGCCGCTCATGTCGGCAGTCTCGCCCATGCAGCATACGATGACGTCGGCATCCTTCGCCACCTTCAGCGCCTCTGCCTTCATCAGTGCGTCGTCGCCACGCTGTATGGTCTTGCCAAACTCTCCGTCCTTCTGCAGCTGTGCGTCACGCCATACGTTGCTGCCCTGTGCATATAATAAGGTGGCACCCGTGCCCTTCAAAGCCTTCTCCATGCACTCCTTGATGGTGGAATATTTGTCGGGCTCCTGAGCCACGCTCCATGTGCCGGCGATGTTGTTGCGGGTGTCGGCGAGCGGACCTATCAAGGCTATCTTGCCCTGCTTCTTGAGCGGCAGGATGTCGCCCTCGTTTTTCAGCAGCACAAAGGTCTCGGCAGCCACGTCGCGCGCCACCTGTCGGTTCTCGGCGTTGTAGATTTCCGTCTTCTGTCGCTTGGCATTGCAGTAGCGGTATGGGTCGATGAAGAGGCCTAGCTTATACTTGGCTTCCAGTATGCGTCGGCACGCCTGGTTGATGGTATCCTCGCTCACCTTGCCCTCCTTTACGCTCTCGGCCAGGTAGCGCACGAATCCGTTGCTGCACATATCCATGTCGGTGCCGGCGTTGATGGATTGCTCGGAAGCCTCCTTCAGGTCCTTGGCGGTGCCATGGTTCAGAATTTCGCCTATCGAGCCATAGTCGGTCACCAAGAGTCCCTTGAATCCCCACTGGTTGCGCAACACATCGTTCATCATCCATCGGTTGGCTGTGGCAGGCACGCCGTCGATGAGGTTGAAGGAAGACATCACGCTTCCCACGCCCGCCTTCACCACCGCCTCGTAAGGAGGCAGGTATTGGTTCATCATGCGTATCTTGCTCATGTCTACGGTGTTGTATTCCTTGCCGCTCTCCACGGCTCCGTAGAGGGCGAAATGCTTGAGGCATGCCATGATGCGGTTGGCGCGCAATATCTCCTCTGTACGCATGTCCACGCCCTGGTAGCCCTGCGTCATCGCCGCACCCAATACGCCGCTGAGGAATGGATCCTCGCCGTTGCCCTCGCTGATGCGTCCCCATCGGGCATCGAGAGCTACGTCTACCATCGGCGAGAACGTCCAGTTGATGCCGTCGGCACTGGCTTCCTTGGCAGAAACCTCGCCCACCTTCTTCATCGCCTCGGCGTCCCACGAGCAGGAGAGGGCGAGGGGGATAGGGAACATCGTCTCGTAGCCATGAATCACGTCCATGCCCACGAGCAGAGGGATGCCCAGACGGCTGTTCTTCACCGCCACCTCTTGCAGGGCCTTGATTTTCTCCATGCCCTTGATGTTGAACACGCCGCCCATGTTGCCTGCGGCAATGTCGCCACCCACCTGGGTGTTCAGTGCGCCACCCGTGGTGATGTCGCCAGCCACCATCAGGTTGAGCTGTCCGATTTTCTCCTGTAGGGTCATCTTCGCCATCAGTTGGTCTACGAAGGCGTCCATCGCCAGGAGCTTGCCCTTGGCGGGAGTTTGTTTCTTCGATTTCTTGGCAGAGACGGCTGTGGCAGATGTCTTCTGCTTCTGCTGGGTGCTGGCTGCGAGGGTGGTGGCTGGAACCATCATCGATGCGGCTAGCAAGCATGATAGTGATAATAGTCTTGTTGTTCTCATTCTTTATTAATTGTGATTGTTCTTAATTATTATTGTTTCTACTGTGATTCATTATCATTTGATAATCTGATTGCAAAGTTACAAAAAATACATCAATCGAACGACTTTTTCTGAAAATACTTTTTTGCCATGTCGGAAAAAAAACTTACTTTTGCACCATGAAACAGAACATCAACATAACAGAACATTGACAATATGACAGGCAATAGCAACAATAGTAATCTTTTATATCATCTCGTGGCGTTCATCACCGTCGCCATCTGGGGAACCACCTTCGTTGCCACCAAGGTGCTCATGCTCCATGGCTTGTCGCCAGCGCAGATTTTCACCCTTCGATTTACCATCGCATACGTCTTGATGCTCTGCGTGAACCATCGCCACCTCTTCGCTCGCTCTTGGAAGGACGAGGGCAAGATGGCGTTGCTCGGCATCACGGGCGGCTCGCTCTACTTCCTGAGCGAAAATGAGTCGATGAACTTTACCACGACCACCAACACCTCGCTCATCGTATGCTCGTGTCCACTCTTCGCCACCTTGCTGGTGAGGTTGGTTTATCGCCACTCGTCCCGCATCAATGTGGTTCAACTATTAGGTTCATTGTTGGCATTCGTGGGTATGATTATCGTGGTGCTCAACGGCAGGTTCGTGCTCCATCTCTCGCCTGTGGGCGATGCCTTGGCTTTCACGGCGTGTATGTGCTGGGCGGTGTATTCGCTCCTGATGAAATCGGTGACGGGCGAATATAGTGCTGCGTTCATTACGAGGAAGGTATTCTTCTATGGTGTGCTCACCATCCTGCCTTATTATCTCTTCGTGCCGGGATGGCCGTCGATGGAGGTGCTTCGGCAACCACAGGTGATAGGCAACCTCTTGTTCTTGGGGTGCCTCGCCTCGATGATTTGCTTCCTCACATGGAACTGGTGCATATCGAAGCTGGGGGCGGTGAAGGCCACCAACTGGGTCTACTTCAACCCTATCACCACCATGATATTCGCCTCGTGGGTGCTCGACGAGAAAATCACCCCATACTTCCTCGTGGGTGCAGCCTGCATTCTTGCTGGCATGTACATCGCCGACAAGAAAACATCAGCGGAATAAAAAAACCTTCAAAGGTGTTTTCAAGGCTTCGAGGAATTCCTGTATTCTGAGCTGCCATTCTGCATAGCTCCTCACATCATACTTGCTCCAAGCGGCACCGAAATAATAGCTGTATTTCTCGCCATCCTTCAAGCCGTGCTTCAATCCGAGGGCATGACCGGTGGCTCCATCGTGCTTCTGGTCGAAGAGCTGGTAGTAGGTGTCGTCGATGCCGTTAGGGAAGAGCACGCCCACATATACTTGGCTCTGGTTCACCTCGATGTTGTCGGTAGGGTCGGCATAGCTCACGTAATCTTTGGCGAAGGTCTTGCTCTCGGTATCCTCCTCGTGGATAGGGAAGCCGGTGGCGAAATCGGTAGGGGTGGTCAAGCCATCATACCAAACCGTCATCTTGTTGAAGTTACTGCCCTTGTCGAGCGAGATGATGCGATGCTCCACCACGTTCTTCATGTCGCCGATGGTGGAAGGGTTGTAGGTAAGCTCCACGGTGAAGCGGAGCGGACCATTGTCCAATATCTTATAGGTCTTCCAGCAATAAGGCAAATACTGCGTCTTGCCAACCATGAGGCTTGGCGCACCGATGCCGAGGGTGGCACCCACACGATAAGGGTCGAGCCCGTTGCCGTGGTCGAGATGGAAGGAGGTGGTGATGTCTACCTCGCGAGATTCTGCCCATAGAGCCTTGGCTTGCTCGGCAAGTTCGGTAGCCTTCGTTGGGTTCTTCTCTGCTTTTGCTTGTTTCTCCAAGGCTCTTGCCTTGGCATCAATTTTGTATCCTTGGATATTGCCGTTCATATCCTTGATGTATCTTTCGTAGACCACGGTGTCGGGAGTGTTCTTTACCCAGATGTCGGTTCCGAAAGAACGTTCTCCTGTCTTCTGCAAGGCTGGTCCGTACACACGATAAGCGCATCGGTCGTTCTCCCAGGCAATGTCGTCCTTGCGAATCTTGTACAAGGCTCCGGTTGTCCAAACCTTTTGTGGGTATGGCTTGCCGATGCTGATGGTGTAGGTGGCAGTGCCGTTGGGGCGCACGCTGGCATCTATCAAGAACTTGCCGTCGTGGGTAATCTGCGAGCCAATCTGCTGGCCTCGCTTGTTCTTCACGATGTAAGCCTCTCCTTTCTTGGGGGTGGCGTTGCCCAATTTCGCCTTGACCTCGCTCATCGAAAGCTCGATAAGTTCGGTGCGGGATGCCGATGTAGGATTGCTCACTACGATGGTGGCTTGCTGCTGTGCGGCATAGCCTCCCTTCGTTGCATTTTGTGCTTGGCAGTAGTTAGAACCTGCCAAGGCCAAGAGCATCATCAAGCCTTTTGCCATAAGGCCTTTCATGCTGATGCTCTTCTTCATTTTGTCTTTAGTCATCATTTCTTCTTTGATTTGTTTATATGTAATACGAATGAATAGTTGTATATACTTTGTCGCTTACGAATGTATCCTTGTCGCTTATACGTTTAGCAACGGGCTTAAAGCCCAAAAGTACCTAGCCCAGGGCAACGCCCTGGGTAGTAGATTGGAGGGAATCTTGCGCCCTGTAAGGGCAAAAGCTTTATAACATCAATCTTCGATGACCGAAATCTCCATCGTAACGTCTTCCTTAGGGCGATCACTTCTCAACGTCTCGCAGTTCTGAATCTTCTCCACTACATCGAGACCGCTCTCCACCTCTCCAAACACGGTGTATTGGTTGTCGAGGAATGGCGTGCCGCCTACCTCGGTGTAAGCCTTCACCTGCTCTTCGGTAAACTTAGGATACCCCTGCTCCTTGCAACGTTTCTTGGTTTCATCCACGAGCTCATCCTGTAGCTTCATCAATCCCTCACGGTCACGGTTGCGACGGAAGTTCATAATCTCGTCGTGGTGCTCCTTGGCAAGCTGGTTGAATATGGTCTGCTCCATCTGCATCCCCATCTGCTTCTCCATCTGCTTCAGCTCGTTTGGCTTGTTGGTCTTTCCCCACACGATGTAGAACTGGCTGCCGCTGCTCTCACGATTCGGGTTCACCTCGTCGCCCAGTCGGGCAGCACTCAGGGCACCGCGCTTGTGGAAGAGTTGTGGATAAACGAATTCTGCAGGGATGGTGTAGTCAC
>ERZ808266.465-NODE-465-length-14313-cov-4.014729_pt1 | contig 14313 bp, 9 predicted proteins | sample MGYA00521278_ERZ808266 | MGnify/ENA primary metagenome ERZ808266 (study PRJEB31516, sample SAMN03275591) | gut metagenome | biome: mammalia-associated habitat; material: feces | host: Papio cynocephalus | place: Kenya | collected 2012-08-02 ... | reverse complement strand
TGGCGGGAGCCATCAATCTGTTCGTGGCGTTCGACGGGGAGGATCGCCGTCGGTTCCGGCAACTGGTGATGAATAAGTTGCATAGGTGAGCGCATGTAGCCAAAGACCTTGTGCACAACAGAGAAGGAAGGAACAATGATGTCGTTGACGACCGAGGCGAAATACGCCGTCAAGGAGCTGTTCGGAGACGGACGGCTGCGCATGTGGACTCAGCATGCCGCCTGCGAGGAGGGATTGCGGCTGCATGGCGCCGAGTTCGCAGTCATCGCCGATACGCCGAAGAACATTCTCACGTGTTGCCCCGACCACTGCAATATCGGAGACCATGCCATCGCTGTCGCGGAACGACGCCTGCTTGCGGCCAGCGCACGTCCCTGTCTCTCATTTGACGGCGATTCCACAGCCATTCTGTCATGCCTGCGCAAATATTGCACGCCGGACGATGTGATCTACCTGCATGGTGGCGGCAACATGGGCACGTTGTACCAGCGGGAGGAGGACTATCGCCTTCGTCTGATTTCGCTGATGAAGCGCAATCGTATCGTATTGTTTCCCCAGACCATAAGCTACGAAGACACCGAGGCGAGCCAGCGGTACCTTCGCCATACGCAGAAGATTTACGCATCCCATCCGGATCTGCATCTGGTCGCGCGTGAGCAGGTGTCGTATGAGCGGATGAAGGAGGCGTATCCGGACTGCGATGTGCGTCTGACGCCCGATGTCGTGCTGTCCATCCAAGGCGAGGACGATGCTCCATTCGATCAGCGTCATGGTGTGCTGCTGTGCATGCGCAACGACGTGGAGAAGGTCTCCGACAATGCTGCGCAACGTCTTCTGGAACACGTGGCCGCATCGGTGAGCGATCAGTGGCGGTATACCGACACCACCATCAGCGATGATCATTATCCGGTATCGAGGGTGTTCGGCGAGCAACTGGTCGCCGACAAATGGGCGGAATTCAAAAAGGCTCGGCTGGTCATCACCGACCGTTTGCATGGCATGATCTTCTCCGCGATTACCGGCACGCCATGCGTGGCGTTGAACAATTCGAACGGCAAGGTCGGTTTCGAATACGAATGGTTGAAGGATGTGCCGTACATCGCCTTTGCCCGTACCGTGGACGAGGTTCCGCAGTTGGTCGATCAGGTGATGCAGGTCACCGATCCCGAATTCCCCGCAACGTGGTTCGCCGGGCAGTTCAGGCCACTGACCGAACTGATTGACTGATTGCTCGGATGTTGACGGCGGAAAACAGGGTGCGTCCCAATATAATAGGGGGCAAGCTGCACTGATTTTTCGGCCGTCAAGAAGATTGATGAAAGTTGGACATATGAACAAGGCTGCGTTGATCACCTACCATGCTGCGCATAACAATGGGTCCTTTCTTCAGGCGTTTGCCACGCAGAAGCTGATTGAACGGCTTGGATACGATTGCGACGTCATCGATTTCTCCACGCCGCGCCAGCAGTACATCTACGATGTGTACAAGAAGGTGTCCGGTCCGAAGGACGTGGTGAAGAACCTGTACGCGTTCTTCCATCACAGGCTTATCCAGCAGCGGCATGACGATTTCACCACATTGGTCCATTCCGCGTTGAAGCTCACGCCGAAATTCTATGAGCATGCGGAACAGTTGCGTGAGCTGGACGGCAGATACGATGTGTTCGTCTCCGGCTCGGACCAGATCTGGAACACCGAGGCATGGGATTATTCCGATGCGTATCTGCTGAATTTCGTGCAGAAGAGCCGCAAGATCTCCTTCGCGTCCAGCATGGGCGGCCATATTCTGGAGAAGCGTGGCGACACCGCGCTGGCGAAGCATTATCAGGAGTTGCTCTCCAGCTACGACGCCATCGCCGTACGTGAGCTTTCCGCACAGCAGTATCTGCAGCCGTTGCTGAGCCAGCATGTGGAGCAGGTGCTTGATCCCACGTTGCTGGTGCCGGCCGAAACCTACGATGCCATCACCGAGCCCCGTTTGGTGAACGAGCCGTATATCTTCTACTACGCGATCGACTCCATCGAACTGAACGATTCCGCCGCCAAGGCCGTTCAGGCGTTCGCCGAGCAAAAAGGGCTTCCGGTGTATGTGATGTTCACCGGAAACAAGTCCTACGGATTGAAGAAGTACGGATTCCATCTGCTCGACGTGGCCGCTCCGAATCATTATCTGAGCCTTATCAAGCACGCCGAGCATGTGCTGTCGGCATCGTTCCACGGCACTGCGTTCTCCATCATATTCGGCAAACAGTTCCATGTGGTCCGTGGCAAGCACAATGGAAAAGTGAATATGGACGATCGCATGACTTCGCTATTGAAGCTCAGTGGTCTGGAATCCCGGCAGCTTATCGAAGGCCAGCCTTGGGATACCGGCACGATCGACTATGCCGACGTGCGCGGATCATTGCAGGGAGAAATCGATCGTTCCGTCGATTATCTGCGCAAGGCGTTGAACGGAACGCGGTCCGGAGAGGAGTGATTATGAAAGAGACTTTGAAGCGTCTATTGCCGGAGTCCGTGATTGCATGGGTTCGCGGCATTCAGGCGTCGGCGCGCCTGCGTCAGGAGACGCGCCGCCAGATGAGGCGGTTCGCGCGGAACTATGCCAAGCGCGGTTCCACTAGGCTTGCTCACCTGGAAACCAGGACCATATTCTTCACCCATCAGATCGAAAAGGGCCTCAGCCACGGCAATTTTCGGCATGGCTTCGGCAAGGGCGTGCTTGCGGAGTTCGCTCCGTTGCTGGTGGCGTTCCGGCAGCAAGACGCCAATTACCGCACGAACGATATCTACCGTTCCGCGATGTCGGCATTGCATGACTACAAGGTCCGCCATGAGACCGACTCGTATGATCTGACCTATATGCGTCGTGATTTTCCGGATGACATCTGGCAGGAGATCGCGAATGCCGATTCCCGCTACGGCGGCGTGCTGACGATCAAGGCTTCGGACAAGGCCGACAATGCGTCCAAGACCTTCGTGGAGTTGTCCGAAAGCCGCCATTCTTTGCGCGAATTCAGCGATGAGCCGGTGAATGCCGAAGACATCGAACGCGCGGTCGACATCGCCATGCGCACGCCGTCGGTATGCAACCGACAGCCGACGCGCGTGCACATCATCACCAATGCCGATCTCATCGCCAAGCTCATGCCAATCCAGCATGGCTTCAACGGGTACCCGTTCCCGCCGGCTTTGGTGCTGGTGACCAGCGACATCCAGGCGTTCATGAATCCGGATGAACGCAACGAAGGTTTCGTCGACGGCGGTTTGTTCAGCATGTCGCTGTTGCTGGCGCTGGAAGAGCAGCGGTTGGCCGCATGCCCGTTGAACACCTGCCTGCCGGCGGGGCGTGATGATGCGACCCGGCGTTTGCTGGATCTGCCCGACAACGAGCTGTTGGTGATGTACATCGCCGTGGGGCATTTCCTGCCGGAAGCGGAAACCTGCATGTCCCGGCGTTTCAAGGGCTCCGATATCGTGACGGTGCATGAGTAAGTCGACGGCTGTACTGTAGCGCGCGGCTGGTGGTTCATTATCCGAAGGTGGATGGGACGTCTGTTCCATCCACCTTGTTTGTTTTTGACTGCTGCATCAGGTTGTTGATCGGCTATGGAAGAATTCCGAAAGATATTGCCAATGGCAACGGGCCGGGTCGCCTATCAGTTCGCCGTTTGATGAATGTTGTGGCATAAGCCTAAAATCCGCTAGATGTGTAATCCGCATTGTCGGGTAATGCCTGTCGATTTGCACGCGGTTTGGTTTCGCTTCTGATGATTTCGTGAGGGCGATTAGCGAGTAATGGGTTGAATTATGGGAGATAAGAAGCAACTGTTTGTGAACATGGTCGCAAGCTTGGTGAATTTCGCGGTTTCCGTTGGATTGGTTTGGCGCTTACGCCATATATCGTGCGTAACATCGGTGCTGAGGCCTATGGGTTCGTCGGATTGGCGAACACGTTTGTAAGCTATGCGCAGCTGCTTACCATCGCGTTGAATTCGGTGGCTGGGCGCTTCATCACGGTCGCATATCATGAGGGCGATGAGTCCAAGGCGAACGGGTATTATTCGTCCACGCCTGCGGCGAATGGCGTCATGGTCGCTGTGCTGGTGGTCGTCGGGGTTCCGGTGGTGACGTTCCTCGACAAGCTGGTGAACATCTCCCCGCATCTTGTAGGCGATGTGAAAACCCTGTTCGTCTTCATCTTCCTGAACTTCATGCTTTCTACCATCGCCACGGTGTATTCCGTCGCCACGTTCGTGAAGAACAAGCTGTATCTGAGCAGCATCGCGAATCTCGCGTTCTCCGTGGTGCGTGTGGTGGTCATGGTCGCGCTCTTTGGAATCCTGCCGCCGAAGGTCTACTACGTGGGCTTGGCCGTATGCTTGGCGACTGCGGTGATGACGCTGATGAACCGCTCGTATACGCGCGTGCTGCTTCCTGATATATCCTTCCAGAAGGATTCCGTGTCTTGGAGGAGCATCCGCGAGATGCTCGCGGCCGGTGTCTGGAATGTGGTGACCAAGCTTCAACAGATTATGATGTTCGGGTTGCAGCTGCTGGTGGCGAACCTGATGATTAGCCCGTACCTGATGGGCATGCTGTCTATTGCCCAGACCGTTCCGAACCAGATCAGCGGACTGATGGGCACTGTATCGAGCCTGTTTTACCCTGAACAGACGAAATACTATGCGCAGGGCAAGCATAAGGAGCTGGTCGAAGACCTTAAATCGGGCATGAAAGTGACCGGTTTCTTTGCGAATGTTATTTTCGTGGTGATGCTTGTCGCGGGATATGACTTCATGCGTTTGTGGCAGCACGGTCAGGATACGAGATTGCTGTACCAGCTGCTTACGCTTACCATGCTGGGCTTGCTGATCTCCGGCGTTGCCACGACATTGCAGAATCTGCCGCTGATCGTCAACCGTTTGAAGAAGTACTCCATCGGATGGCTCGTCTACAGCGCGCTGTCCATGGTGGTGCTGATCGCTTTCATCGAGGTTCTTCCGAAGTGGGGCGTTTTCCTTGTGGCGGCGATTCCGCCACTGTTCGAGATTCTGGCGAACGTGACATTTGTGCCCATTTACGCATCCAGATGCTTGGGTATTGGAAAATTCGAGTTCTATCCCATCTATATTCGGTACTTCGCCTCCACCGCGGTGGCGGCTGCCGTCTGCTGGGGTATCAGGCATGTGTTCGCGCTGGTCGCCAATGGCTGGGTCTCGCTGATTCTGACGTGCTGCCTGTATGCGCTGGTCACGATGCTTTTGGACGTGGTGCTGTTGCTCGGAAAGAAGGAGCGTTCCATGTTGGTGGGCATGCTGAAGAGGAAACTGCATATCGGCTGATGTTGCGATTCGGCGATGGGATTTTATTGAAAGTGGCTGGTGGCAGATCCGACGATAAGTTCGGCAAAACGTCACTAGCCATCCATCCGTCCTTTAAGCAATGTGCGTCCAAGCGGATGCCTTGTTCCATAGCAGCTCGAACCAGCGCCCGCGGTGCCGGTCGATGGTGACGGCGAACAACGCCTGGCGGATGATTCCGAGCAGAATGCACAATGCGAATGTCGCCAAACAGACGATGACGCCAACGAGAAGAAGCGTTGCCCCATGCTGCGGAACCAACTGCGTGAAAGCGGCGATAATCGAATGGGTGAAGGGATCGGTGAACAGCAGATATACGGTCAATGTCGCAGAGGCCAGTGTGTTGACCGGAACGTTGTGCCAGGGTTGCTTCTGCTGCGCGATGGCGAGCAATCCCAAAGCGAACATCATCGACGGGAAGCATGCTGGATTGTTCATCCAAAGGTACCAAGGGTTGACGTACTCGTTCGAGACGATTGAAAGAAGAATGGTGCCGGCCAACTGGGAGATGACATTGGCAAGACCGCCGATCCACATGAATGCGGTCATCAAAGATTTGGACTTCAGCCAATTCTGCCTGTACCACTTGATATAGGTGATAAGCACGAACTGGTAGATGAACAACCACACGGAATAATTCATGGTCGAATGGAAATTGCCGTTTGGCAGTTTATCCATGATCTCGAACGGAATCAGTCCATTAAAGGCGAACAAAATAATCGCCAGTATTCCATGCAGATGCTTTCCGACGCTGCGCAGCCCCGTTGAAAGCGCCGGAACGATAAGCAGGAACAGCATGTAATGTGTCGGGAACCACCAATGCGTGGAGAGTGCGGGGAAAAGTCCATGGATGAGATATACGAATAGCTCCTTCTTCGAATAGCTGTCTTGGAAACCGAGGCCTTGCGAAAGAAGGTTGCCGACAAGAAGCAGAATGGACCAAAACAGCAGTTCGCGCTCCAAAATCCAGACACGTTTGCATTGGCGTTTGTAGTTGGCTGTTTCCTCGCAGATATACCAGATGCTGATGAAGAAGAAAAGGCAATCGCCTAGACCGCCGAGATTACTGATGAGTGAAAGCGCAAGCGATGTCGGCAGATGTTGCGAAAAACCCTCAGGATTAACGATGCCTTGAGTCGGCCATGGGAAATGGTTGAACGCCACACAGAGCATTGCGAAGATGCGGAGCAGCTCGATGTTGGAATTTCGCCCCCCCCTATTCGCGGTTCTGGAATGTGCCGGTGCGATACGTCTGGCGTGCGTGCCGGTCGTGGTCTCTCGATGGGTGCCTGCGGGCGTCATGTTTTCCTCTTCTCGTCTCTTCTCAAAGTCCCTGTTTCTCATAGAATTTTATATGAGCGAAATGACGTCGGGGAAATCATGGCTGTTTTTGGGGATAGAAGGGTTATATTGTGCTTCTGAATGTTGTTTGCGCAGTTGTGAACTTCTACGCTCTAAACGCCGCCTAGTCGGATATTCTGGACGCTTAATTACCTGAGCTCATCGGCGTGCCAAACTATGGCTTCATTGCGCGTCGCCGTTCATCTGGGACTGGCTATTGAGATTCTTCCATCCAGCCGTTGGGGCATCCGTGGCCCATTGATTCTATGCTCGACAACTCGATGACAAAACCATGATAATCTAATAGACTAATCTTATTCTGGAAAATCCCTCTACTTCTTATTATTTAGCTTAATATGGCGTGCGGTCATGCTTTTTGATGTATTATGCAAATGGACTTAACAACGTCGAGGAGCTGTCGGCTGTCTGTTTGGGTCCGTGGCGAGGCGCCTTCACTGAGCTGTCAGGTGTTTCTCTTGGTTCGAGGGAGAGACACTATTAATAGTGACTGTGGAGGCGCTTTTTTTATTTAAATATTCCTTCCCATATGTGAGATAATCGTATATGCGGATGCATCTTCTCATATCTGAATCTTCGAGCATTGATTTGAGTTTGCTTCTGCGATCATCTGGCACTTCGAAACTAGCGACTTCTTGAAGATAATTGTATAAACAATCTGGATCTATTTCGTTTTCATAGAGGCAGGTCAGATGTTTGAATGCGGTCTTCTTTCCGAATTTTGAAATGAGTCCGCTTATGTTTTTCCTCTTAAGGCGTTTTCTATAACGGGATCGATCATTTTTATTGCTTTGTGATAAGTATGCGTCATAGCAGCAATATTGTTGGATATTCTGGCGGATTTTTTCTCCGGTAACAGGAGTTTTAGCTGAGAGTAGGTATTTATACATTGGTAATCCGGAAGGATTCTTCTTCAAAAGATTATCCATGTATGCTCCAATGATGAGATCTGAATTAAACGCTTTGTTGTCAAAAAGGAGGTCTTCATATAATTCCTCATAGCGGATTGGTTTCCCGTAGTCACGCTGGTCGAGTCCTACAATCACCGGTGTATCTTGTGGAAGTGAATCCAATTCAGACCAAGCGACGGGAAGCATCTTTTCTGCTTCCTCGGATGTGCTCGTACCTACGAAGACTTGTCTTCTGAACTGACTAATTACACGCGGCGTATAGCGTTGTCTCATTTCCGTTATTGCTGAATAGATTGGAGAAAAATCATTTGTCTTTATAGTGGTCATCGATACAGATTTTCCGACGTCAATTGAGGAAGGTGTGATAGTGAATTTATCTTGTGAATAATCCACGAAAATGAACCTATCCTCCATTTCGTTGATTCTTTTCTGGCCGGCGCAATCTGCAATTGCTCTGATGATTTTTCTTACATCGGGGTCGCTAATTGAATATCCGAGAAATATTACAGGATATTCTCCAAAGATAGTTAATATCTTGGCGATGAGATATTTGGCCTTTTCGTTGAACTGTTTGTAGTCGTTTGCGTCGAGGATCATGGATTCGGGGTGATTGATTGATCCGTGTATTTTATATATTTCGCCGATTCCGGTAAATTGTGTGAAAAGTAAGTCATCTTGTTCCTCATAGACTTTGTATCCGTTGAATAATTCTTCCATGAGGGTGTCGTAATTGGTTGTGATTATTCCTGCAATGCTTCTTGTAGCTTTCTTCAGAAGGTTGAGCTCGTCGGTCATCAATCTGGTTCTGAAATCATCGTGCAAATGGTCGGCTATGAACATTTTCATTGCTGGAACGTTGCAAATATCGGAATTACGCTTTTTCATCCATTCTGCAAGGGATTCATTCTCTAACGCGTCGAGAAAATCCGTTTCCATGCTGCTGGCTATTGCGGGGTTGGGGCCTAATTCGCTGTCGTAGCCTTTTGCTTGGATTTTTTGCTTGTATATGGCATATTTGCGCATTGGCGCTCCGACGGTGTTGCACACCCACTCAAGTAAGTCATTCCAATTTTCTGTCCCCATGTAACGTCGAGAAATACCCGAACCGACAAACAGATATGGGATACGATTGGCTCTTTTTAGAGCGTGCAGCACTACATCGTGTACTTTCTTATTGAATTCGCTTGTCGTCATAGTGGCCCTTTTGAATCGATTTCCGTATTATGCGCAACAATACCGTAGGTTATTCTGGAACGATATTGTATTTGGTCAAGTTGATCTGATGCTCTTGCTATCGCAGGATTGAATAGGTCGATAGCTAATGTGGGTCAAAATTGTTGTTTCGCAATGGGATATATCCAGTGAGATAAGAGACTGTGGACGTTTTCCTTGGAGACGGAACATATAAGAATCCTTTCATTCTGTCCTAAGGGAACGTCCGTACCCCCTTATCGGGGTATGCCCGAGGTATGCTTATAGATTGACCAGTACGTGTTTGAGACTGAATTTGTCTGTTTGGCTGAATTGTCTTGGCGTGGCGTATGCAGCAATGAAGTTACTTATTCATATATTTTCAAGTCGAATTTTGACAATAAATCTCGAAAAGAGCACTGAAGATTGAGATTTTCTGAGTTTCGTGTACCATGCCATTGTAATAGAGGAAAATCAGAAAGCCAAGGAGCGGAATGAATGCTGCTCAACTTCACTGTTGAAAATTGTCTGAGTTTCAAGGGCGAGCAGGAATTTACCATGCTGCGCAAAGGTCAGCATAGCGCACAAGATGGGCAGGGGGCATGGAACCAGATTTCCCCCGTTGCTGTCATCTATGGCGATAATGCAGCAGGCAAGTCGAACCTGCTCAAATGCATGAATTTTTTCTCCAGTTTCGTGCGCGATAGTTTCGCTCCTCGTGAGGGTATCAATACACAGCCTTTTCTATTGGACGGCGAAAGCACTAAGCAGCCATCGACGTTTTATATCGAATTCATCGCAAAAGACGGGAACCGTTACCAATATTGGTTCCGTATCGATGCCCGCAAGGTGCTTGAGGAAGTGCTGTGGATGTTTCGCTCCGAGACCAATCGACGCACTGTGGTATTCGAACGTGAAAGCGGAAAGAAGACCAAGATCGGCGCTCAATTCCACAACATAGGGAAAATCGCTCACCTTGTTCGGGAGAACGCACTTCTTCTTTCGGCTGCAGCCGCGCTGAATATTGCGAGTGTGATGCCTGCGTACGACGTTATTGCAAACGACGTTCAGTGCTATCCCGCCGTGGATTTTGATAATTCCTTCGGGGTTTTCGTGCATCGAATCCGCAAAAATCCGCGTCTGGCATTGCTGCTGTCGAAACTGATCAGAGTGGCCGATCTCGGTATAACCGACGTCGATTTCGAAGAAAAAGACGTTCCGGAGGAGTTGTTGGAAGAACTGCGAAAATTGGAGGAAAGCGGAATCGCGGATAATGCGGCTCCAACAACCGATGCGGCATTAGACGATTCCAACATATCGTCTTCTCCCAAGTACTTCGTGCCCCGTGTGCTGTTCAGCCACCAGGGGAAGGGCGTGGTCCGCCAGCTCTCGGAGCAGTGGGAGTCGCAAGGCACCAAAAACGTGATGTTGTTGCTTGACTGGGTGCTTGATTCGCTGGAGCGGCCATCGATTACGTTGCTTGATGAACCGGATGTCAGTATCAGCACGAGCCTGTTTTCTGAAATCATCAGACTGTATAAGGATTCGGCAACGAACCCCTACAACTCGCAGCTGATTTTTACCACGCATAACGAGACGTTGATTGGTGCGTCGGGCGCTGACGACCGGGTGCTGGACCGAGATCAGATCTGGATTGTGAAGAAGGATCCCGGTACGGGTGAATCCACGCTGAATTGGCTGATGGATTGGAGTCCGAATCCCAGGGAGAATTATGGGAAGAACTACCGTCATGGCGTATACGGTGGTCTTGCACGGCCGAATCTGCATGGAGCCATGAAAGAGTATTTCGACAACGCTAAAGACGTCAAGAAGGAAGTTCAACGCTGATATGCGGCTTCTCGCTTGCACATATTGGGCAAGCGGAATGGGTGAATCACCCTGAGGGAGGAGTGATGGTACGTAGACCAAATGCCGGGCATCGGGGTAAAACAAGACCAAGGAACAAACGGTTCCTTGTCTACAGTGGAGGCATCGTCACGGAAGTGGAATACTTCCAGTATGTCAGACAGCACTTATTCGGAGACTATGTAAGGAATCTCCGAATTAAAAGCGGCGGGCTGGACGATCCGGTTCGTGTAGAAGCGGACGGAGTCGATCCCAAGACTCTTGTGGATGGTGCGGCAAAACTGTTGCGTGAGGATAAGAAGGACGCGAAGAAAGAATCGTATGATCCATTCGCCGTAGTATGGGCGGTGACGGACGTGGACGATTTCGGCAAAAACGGCGACAAATTGCGTGCGGCCGTAGATAAAGGGCATCGAAGCGGTGTTGAGGTAATCATCTCCAATCCGTGTTTTGACGTGTGGCTGATTGACCACAAGCAGTCGTGTCCTTTGTCATACACGCAAACTCCGGAATGCGAGAGTCTTGCGAAAAACCTTGGTCTGATCGATATGAGCCGGAATCGGAACAATCCTAAGCACATATGTCAGGAAGCGATAGCTGGGAAGTATGCCAAGGCTGCTAAAAATGCACAGAAACATATGAGCGTGGAACATCGCGGGATACGAGACAGCAGGCCTTCTAGCGGGGATTATGCGCCGTGGACGGACGTTCCGAAAATTGTAGACACGCTGATTGAAGAATATAAGGCGTTGATTGGCGAAGGCGAAGAGGAAACGTTGTAGATTTCAAGTAGCGTTTTGCGCGCTTGACGTTGTATGTTCCATAGGATTTGCCGCTCACGAGTGTGGAGGAGATCGCCTTGATATATACGGCGGGTGCACTTCATGGGCTCCGGAATGCGAAGGTTGCGACTCATCGGCAAAGGTGGTTGTACCCCCGTATGATTTCGCACGATTCCGATTTTCGGCTGTTTTTGTGAATCGTGCTCCGGTGTGCACCCCGTAGGTGTGGAAAAGTACTGGGAAAAGCCGTTTCGGGGGTATGGAGTGCGTGAAAAAACGCATTTCGTCGGAGAATATGTCGCACGATTTGAAATTTGCCTTGGAAATCGGAATTGTGCGGTATGAATAGGTAGGGACTGCGGGTAGGCTGCGGATATTTTCTGGAGATGATTGTGCGGTCGCCCTCTGAGGGACTCTGCGCTTTTGAAAAAAAGATTCCCGTATTTTTATGGATTGCGCTTGCGAGTCATGTTTCATGCATGCCGTCAGGGTGTGCGGTAGGGTTAATGGAGAGGGGAGCAACGTGAATAAGCCATGCATGTATAACGGTATCGTCAATGCCGGTGATGCCCATCGCCATATCCAATACCGGCCATTGCTGCAATTCCTCGCATCGCAGGAACGCAATGTCGTCTGGCTGCTGCTGGGCATCGCCCTGTTGCCGGTGGACGGCACCACGCTCGGGTTGTACGCGCCGTTCTGGTCGCCGATCAGCCCGGCGCTGTTCGCGGTCTATTGCCTGTGCAACTGGCGGCAGCTGCGTATCGTGGCGAACCGGTATCTGCCGCTGTTCCTCCTGCCCGTGATATGCGTCGTTCTCTCGGTTCCCGGATGGGTGAGGTTCGGCTTCCATCTGAACGCCGCGTTCATGAGCGTCACGGGATTGCTGGGAATGCTCGCCACGCTTGCCGCGCTCGCCATCGCCTTCGACCGCAAGCAAATCCCTTGGCGCATGCCGTTGCAAATCCTCATCGCCTCGTACTGGTGTTCGTTCGCCGTGGGCGTCGTGCAATGGGCGGGATTGAAGACCAAGTTCACGCCCATCATCAATTACTTCAAACACCTCATGTACCGCGAATACATCGAACTCGGATCGGTGTGGGGCGGTGGGCGCGTGCAGTTCCTTTTCGCCGAGCCCAGCTATATCGGCATGCACCTGTTCGGCATCCTGCTTCCCCTCATGTGGCTGATGCGAGGGCGTGACCGTATCTACGCCAAACGATTGCGTGATCTGGTCGTTGTGTATGCATGCGGCGCCGTGCTCATGCATGCCGGTGCCCGCATCGTCGTCGATTCCGTGGTGGCGTTGCTGATCGCGATTGTCGTGCAGGTGCGGTGGAGCGACCGCAGGCAGCGTGTCCGCGGAACATGCGCGTTCGTGGGAATGACGGCATTGGGCGTTTGCGGCATGCTTGCCAACCACCGTCTGGCATCCATCGTGAGACTCGGCGCCATGGGCGATTCCTCATTCTTCGCGCGGATCTATCAGAGTCTTGACCCGCTTTGCGGTTTTGTTGCCCACCCCTGGATGGCATTCACCGGATTCGGTGCCGGAAACATCTACACCGCCATGCAAAACGGGGACTCCATCGCCGAGAGGATGCTCAACGGTTTGGGGATGGATGGCCATCTTGCGGTTGGTTTTGTCGATCAGGTGAATGTGAACTCCGTATGGACCATGTGCGCGTACACGAGTGTGGTCGTTGAATACGGTTTGATCGGTATGGTGCTGTTGGTCATCGCGTCTCTGGCTTGTGCTTCGAAAATCTCCACGTATGGCGATACGGTTCGGTCCGCCGATGGACGGATGGCCGTCGGCGGGAACGGCTGCGGGAGCGTCGGCGGACGAACCATCTGGCATAAAACCACCTTCTGCTGGCTGATATTGCTTTCATACCTGTATGTGCAGTGCGAGAATTACGCGTTCGCGGCTCTGCCGTTGTTCGTTTTCGCCGCGAGAAAGACAAGGCCATAAGCGTGTGAGGGCCGGCAAGAGATAGGGGACGTGGGTATTTTCCCCTCGGAGTGCCGGCGTCTTTTGGATTCACCCTGTTGCGGTGGCTCTGGCTTTTTCTGGGATTGCCCGCATCGTGCGGCTCATACAGGATCCGCATGTCGTGCATGTACTTGCCTGCTTCGTGGCTTTTCAAAGGGTTCCCATTGGGTAATAAGAGGGTGAATCCGTCCACGTGCAGGGGCAATGGGGCGTGGGATGTCCCTTTGCCATCATGCAATCCACCCGGAACGCGCCGTTCCGTTTTGTCATGGGGGTATTTTGCTGAAGTCATCTGAGAAAAACAGGCGTGTCCACCGTTTTAGGGGTTAATGAAAACCCATATGGGTGCATAAATGTTTTTGTCGGGGGAGCGCAATATTTTTCTTGTAGAAGAGTTTGATATTGCGGGTGAGGGGGTAATGAGATGGGTGTACCCAAGGGCGAATCCAATCGATTCGACAAGACGCGCGCAAAGGAACGCGCGCATGCCGCTTGCGCGGGCGCTCAGAACGGTGCAGAACAGGAATTGCCGCGAGCGATGCGGCAGAAATCCCAGCAGAATCAGCAAGAAGAGCGGGGGCTGCGAGTGGGGGACGAGCCGCGTGCCTTTACAGGCGCCCCGATCGAGACCACGGCGGACTCGTCGGCTCATCAGGATTCTTCGGCTCACACCTCGGCGAACGTGAAGTCCGGTTTCCGTCCTCGCCCCGAGGTGATGACCTTCTCGAACAATCCGTTTCTGGTCGGCGGCTCGGCGTATGCGCACACGAAGGTTTTCCGCGCGCCCTCATGGAGGTATTGGTTCGTTTTCAGCCTGATCGTTCTGGATGTCGCGGTTCAGTTCC
>ERZ808266.463-NODE-463-length-14324-cov-5.239751_pt1 | contig 14324 bp, 10 predicted proteins | sample MGYA00521278_ERZ808266 | MGnify/ENA primary metagenome ERZ808266 (study PRJEB31516, sample SAMN03275591) | gut metagenome | biome: mammalia-associated habitat; material: feces | host: Papio cynocephalus | place: Kenya | collected 2012-08-02 ... | reverse complement strand
CTATCGTCTTGGAGTTGGGTTGTGGCAAGGGTGAATATACCGTGGAACTTGCCAAACTTTATCCTGAGATGAACTTCATCGGCGTGGATATCAAGGGTGCTCGTATGTGGACGGGTGCCAAGAAGGCGATAGAGGAAGGACAGAAAAATGTGGCTTTCCTCCGTACCAACATCGAGATTATCGACCGTTTCTTCGCCGAGGACGAGGTGCAGGAGATATGGCTCACTTTCTCCGACCCTCAGATGAAGAACCCTCGCAAGCGTCTTACCTCTACTTACTTTATGAATCGTTATCGCCACTTCCTCGTGGATGGCGGTATCATCCACTTGAAGACGGACTCTAATTTCCTCTTCACTTACACCACTTATATGGTGGATGGCAATCATCTACCTGTGCTCTTCCGCACCGAAGACCTTTACCATCAGGAGGGTATCGATGAGGAAACCCGCAAGATTCTCTCTATCCAGACCTACTATGAGAGTATGTGGATAGAGCGTGGCTTGAACATCAAGTACCAGAAGTTCGCCTTGCCTCGTGAGGGAGAGTTGGTGGAACCTGATGTGGAGATTCCTCTGGACGATTATCGCAGTTATCGAAGAGACAAGAGGAGCTCTAAAGAAACGGCGAAGTAAATAAATAACGTCATTACCGCTTTTGGATAATGACGTTATTTCCTTTAGTATGTTATAGGATAGTATGTTAGAAGGAATATTGCGCTGTAAGCATCAACTCTCTTGGGCGCAAATAGTAACTATCCGTCAAGGTGCTTACTCCACTATACGTGGTTTCCACATAACTCTTTTTGTTGAAGATATTGCGAAGCTCTGCCGAAAGGCGGAGCTTTTTCATGCGCCATACTGCCGAGGCATCGCCCAGCAAACAGTTGAGCTTGTTGCCTTCTTGCAGTTCGTTGTGGTAATGAACGAGTGAGAAGGTGAGGTCCACATGGCTGATGGTGGCAGTGGCAGAGAGACTCTGTTTCCAGTCAAAGAGCGATGAATTCGATATTTTTTGACGCTTTGAGTTGTAAAAGGAGAATTCTCCCTCGTAACTGAACTGGCACCAAGAAGGCGAGAAGTCGATGGATGGCTTCAGCGTATAGTTGTTGCTCTCATAGCTGATGGCTTGATGGTTGGTGTATTGCTCGCCCTTGCTGTAAGCATATTCTGCCGTGAGGCGGGTCTTCAGATGCAAGTCATAAAACCCCTTGGAGATATAGAGCGAACCACCGATGTTGTCGCTCTTGCTGTCTTGTTTGTACAGGGAAGTATAGTAGTTGCTGTCCACGATGCGGAGGTCTGTGGCGGTGTTCATCCAATATCTGCCTCCATTCACGGATACGGACAGGAATATTTCCTTGATAGGACGCTTGTAGTCGTAGCTCAACTTGCCGTAGAGCGAACGGGTTATCGGGATGATGTCGCTCGACTGATACCAGGATCGATAACTCTTCCTGTATTGATTCAAGGCATAATATGCGGCAGAACCTGTGGAGGTGTTATATCCCATGTATGCAGTCAATTCTCGGCGGAAGTCCAGTTTCTTGTAGAGATAGAGGTATGGAGATACAGCGAAAAGCGTCTTTTGTGGATGCGTGAAGCGCTCCCAAACCATGTCTGGAGAGAATGAAATGCGGAAATCATCGGTCTTGTATTGCCAAAATGGGGTAAACTTGCCTGTGATATTCAAGCAGTTTTGTCCGATTTCATCGGAATTCCTGTCGATGGATTCGCTGTTTTTGCCGATTTCATCGGTGTTTCCTGGGTTCTTGCCATAGTTGCTTTCTTGGCTCTTGGCGTAGAGGTTGTTGATGTCAAGGCTTGCTCGGTATTCTTGTGTCCAATGGAATCGGTTCTTTTGCCAAGCCAAGGCATAGGCGGTGTGCCACAGATTGGTGCGAATGCGGTTGCGGTCGTCATTCACATAGAGGTCGGCTACACCATGATGGTAGTCGGCAACGGATTTCCAAGAAAGTTGGCTCTTCTTCCAAACGAAGAGGCGATAGATGTTGGCGGCGATGTTGATGCGAGGAATACGAATGCGCTGGGTAAGCGTGTCGTTGATGTTCGATAGGCCGTCGTTCTGTGCGGCGTTGAGGCTGAGATGTTCGTTGCCGTAGTGGCTGGCTTGGTTCACTTTGTTTTCGTATTCCAGGTTGAAGGCATCGCTGATCATTGTCTTGTGGTTTCGCTCGGTGGTGGAGATAGGAGCGTCTCCTCCTAGGTCGTAGATGGAGGTGTTCTCTCGCTGTTGGCGAATCACTTGGCGTACATAGTTCGCCTCGATGCGGCTCTCGGCATCCTGCTTGTTCTTCTTAATGTGGTTGATGGAGTACTTTTGCGAGGTGTTGAAACGCAGGCGTTCTTCATCTATCGGGGCATCGAGACTTGGCGTGGAGAGCCATGACGGAAGGGTTGCAGCCGAGAGTCTGCCGCTGTATGAGGCGAGCAAATCGAAGTCATTGCCCAAGTTTTTGCCACTTCTATCGTAAGTGGCATCATACATCATCTGCTTTTTCTTGCCTATCTGCATGATGTTGAGATTGCCGCCCACGGTGGTTGGCTTGCCAACGAGCACGTAAGGCTTGATGGTAGGCATGAACTTGTCGCGGGCACTGTCCTTGAGGGCGATGTTCATCGCCACGTTATCGGTGAAAGTCTTGTTCTGGAGAGCCTTGATGGGTTGGTCATGCTCGATGACTTCGGCCTTTTTTACATCTTTTGCCTTGATGTTCTCTTCCAGTTGGTTGTATTTGCCGCCCGTTAGGTCGAGACCTTCCACGGTGAATCGGTTGATAGGCTTGCCATTGTAGTTGATGCGGCCGTTTTTCTCAATATCCACACCCGGGAGCTTCTTCAATACGTCTTTCAGGGAGTTGTCTCGTTCGTTGGCGAAGCGAGTGAGGTCGAAGGAGATGGTGTCGCGACCTGTGATACGAGAGCCTTTTACCTGTACTTCCTTTAGGACGAAAGCGGTGGAAGCCATGCTGATGATAGTCTCTTTATCCGATGAAATCGCCGTTTTTGTCTTCTTGTAGCCCATAAATGTGGCTTGCAACCTATCATTTGCTTGCTTCTCGGTTATCGGGAGCACGAAGGTTCCGTCCTCCTTGGTTCGGGTAAACTTCAAGGGCTTGCCATTGCGGAGCAAGGTGATGGATACGTTGGCGAGGCGGTTATGGGTCAAGGAATCCTCCACATAGCCTCGAATCTCGGTTGGCGTATCGCCATCGTCGAGTAAAACTGGGGGATAGTTCTTCTTGCCTTGCATCGCCATAGGGATGCAGAGCAAGAGGAAAATTGCGATGAAACCGATAATAATTCTTTTCCTATTCATATTGCTGATGCCTTTTTTCTGTTGAGCAATGGCAAAGGTACTGCTTTCTGTCCTTATCGCCAAATATTGATATTTCTGAGATATTATCTGTTTCATCGTTTGATATTATTCTTTTATTATTCTAACTCGATAGAATTGAAAACGTTCTTTCGGTTCAAGACTTTCTTCATATCTACAGGGTTACCCTTTTCGTCTTGCACTTTGACGTTCTTGAGGTCTATGCCTTCCAATACCATGCTAGGAGTGAATTTCTCCTTGAACTGTCTAAGATCTTTTTGGCTAATCTCTTCTCTCTTGCTCTTGGAAATCGTGATGGGAGATGGAGTCTTCAATGTACTCATGCCCACGGCAGTGAATGTATATTCCTTGTTTTCGTCGTATGCTTTCAGAATCAACCCTGGCAATCCTATCAACTTCCATGGTCCTTCTTGCAAAGGTACATCTTCTGCATACCAAGCGAACCAAGTTCTACCTTTGAATTGGGTCTTGGCAAGCTGGCAATGGTAGCCGATGATGTCGGCTGTGCTGTCTGGGATTAGCTGCCAGTCGGGAGTCTCCACGTTCTCGGTGCATTGGTAATCGGTGGTTCCTACAGATTCTAACTGGATGGATTTGCCCGCAGTTGGATAGTTCTTGTAGTAAGAGAAAGGGAAACATCCACCTTTAGGCAGGTCGGAGAAGTCGAAGTTTCCTGTCTTCACCTTTTCTTGCATGAGTGAATCTTTTACCTGTTTCGTTCTGTCATAGAAGTTGGTTACTTTTTCGCCGATGTCCAGACGCATCTCGCTGTCTGTGTAGATGAAAGGCTTGATGGATGTGTTGTTCACCCATTTTGCCTCGTAGGTGATACGGTACTTGGCGTTGTCAATGTTCACGATTTCTCCCTTTTTGCCTCCTGAGATGGTGGAGCGCACGACGGTTCTCGTCTCGACTTGTGCTTTTACAGCTGCACTTCCCGTGAAGAGCAGGGCTGTAAGTGCTAAGATCATTTTCTTCATAATTCTATATTTTTCTATTAATCTGCTTGCAAAGTTAAACATTTTGTGGCACTCTGCAAAAAAAACAGTGCTTTTAACGTCTATTGTATAGACGATAATAAATGAAGAAGGTAAACGAAAAAGTTTTTTGCCATGTCTGCGAAGTATTTTTTTATTGCAGTTCGATAGGATTTCCTTTGAGTCTTCTGTTTAAAGCTTTGATGGCTGCTGCTGGTAAACCCTTTGAAACTATGCCTGTTTTTTTCTCCACAGCATGGAGCGTTTCTACAGCATCAAACTTGTTTTTGGCTTCTCTCAATTCCTTTTGAGTTATTCTCTCCCTTTCCTTCTTGATGAAAATGATGTTAGTAGAGCCATTAAGTGTAGCCATCCCTATTGCGTCGAATATGTATTGTTTTCTTTGGTCGTAGGCACGAAGTACAAGACCAGGCAATCCATATAGCTTCCAAGGACCTTCGTTCAGCGGAATGTCTTCTGAATACCAAGCATACCAAGTTCTACCCTTGAACGAAGTCTTTGCCAATTGGCATTTGTAGCCAATGATGGAGGTAGTGCTGTCTGGGATAATCTCCCAGTTAGGAACTTCGATTTTCTCGATGCAGATGTAATAGTTACTTGCAATCCTGTCCAAGAATGACGTTTCTCCATCTGATGGATAGTTCTTATAAAATTCCCATGAGAGGATTCCTCCTTTGGGCAGCTTCCTCGTATCATGCACTCCAGTTTTGTCTTGTTCTGTCCTGATGGAGTCTTTGAGTTGCTTGATTCTGTCATAGAAATGGGTGGTTTTGTTACCGATGTCTAGTCTTGTTTCGCTTTCCCAATAGTTGTATGGGGTTTTGGTGGTGTCAGGTGCCATCTTGCATGTGTAGGAGATGCGATATTTCACCTTGTCAATGTTGATGACATTCCCCTCCTCGTTGTCTTTGGCAATCAAGTTGCATACAATAAATATGGCTGCAAGAAATGTTGTGATTCTTTTCATATTGATGTGATTTTATGTTGTTATTTTGTTTCCTGATAAGGGATGAACTAGTTTATGTATTTTTGAGTTGTTCTTTTGCTTTTGCAGTCAGCTTCGCCTTCTCTTTCTCGTCGTTTAGCTTGTTAGCTTTTTCCAAGAACATCTGTAGATAGAGCTTGGCTTGTGGCTTCATCTTAGCAGCGATGTACATTTGGGCGGCATTGTAGTAATTGTGAGGATCGTCCTCGTCATCATACTCTATGCACTGGGCGAAAGCATGACCAGCCTTTTCGTAATTTAGATTCTTGTAGTAAAGTTCGCCAAGTTGCTGGTTCACGTAAAGACCACGGCTGCGAGGATAGGCAACCGTTACCGATTGCTCCAGGTACTTGATGGCATCGTAACTGAGTTTGATTTTTTTTGCGATGTCTTTTTCCTTTTCCGAAAGCTTCTTGCATGTCATGCCAAGATAGAAGAGACTGTTCATATTGGGGTTGTCCTTCTTCAAATCCACAGATTTCTGCAGGTAAGGATAGGCTTCCTTGTAATTTTCAAGATTATAGTAGCACAATCCCATGACGAGATTTGACTCGAAGTTGTCGAATCCTTGGGCTATCAGCTTCTTGTACATAGGGATGGCTTGGTCGTATCTCAGTTGCAAGTAGAGGGAGTAAGCCAGTTCCTTGTTGATGAGAATGTTGGTGGAGTCTTGCTTTTGTACGTATGACAAGGCTAGGGCGGACACGGTTTCCGGCTTGCCTATGTTGTTCCTGTGGGAGAGCAAAGCGGCGAATACTTCGCTATCGTTGGGATATTTCATGCTGATTTGCCAGCCGTATAGTCCGATATTTTTATTGTCGCCTAGATTGAGATAGGAATAGAAAAACATACGCAAGTCTTCATGGTTGAGGCTGTCTGTGGGGATGCTATCCAACACGGCGACACACTGCTTGCTGTCGCCTCTCATTCGAAAACAAGATGCAAGCTTGCGCCGAGTTTCCAAGTCCTGTGGATACTTGGCAAGTTGTTGTTTATAATAGAAAACTGCGTGTTGGGAATCATGCTCGTTCATACAACTGTCTCCTTTCTGAATGAAAGGAGAGACTGCTTCCTGCTCCTTCTTGGCTTGAATGCCAAGGCAAGTCGTAAGACTTATAAATGTAAACAATAGGCTGCGCCAGAAGGACGATGCCATGAATTTGTCTGTTTGTTTCATCTGTCTCTAAAATTATGTATTCTAAGTTTATTCTTGTAATTTGACTGCAAAGGTAATAGTAACTATTGAGATAGGCAAATTGGAATTACAAGCGATGAGAGTGATATGGGCTGATAATGAGTAGATTATCAAATAGAAAAACTCATAAAATAAGCCTTTTGTAATGTTCCATTGGGTATTCGGAGCATCACAAAAGGCTTATGTGAAGGTGTTATTTGATGATTTCATCGAACGCTTCTAAGCTTGCGTCTCCCTTGATTCTGGATTTTCTTACCCTTACATTCGAGAGGGAGTATTGCAAGATTTGCATCACTTCCTCATCGGTCTTGCCGATATGGTAGAGGATACAGAAGAGGCATTGCGATGGATTCAAGTCGTAGTTGTCTAATCGTTCGCAGTATTTCTCGTCTATCATCTTGAAACTGGCGAGGAATTGTCGGATGCCAAGCTTGCCTATCTGACTGATGTTTTGGTTTTGTATCGCCATCGAATAAAACACCAAACCTTGGCTTATGTCGGTGAGTTCGGTGATTTGAGTCTTGTATTCCTCGATGTCCTTGTCTCTGCGCCTAAGTTTGCGAAGTTGCGTGGTGATGTCGTGGTTCAGTTGCTCGCATCGTTCAGATAGCGATACATTCTCCACATCTTTAAGTTGGTGCAACGACTCGTGCAGGCAGTTGATGGTTCGGCGAGCCTTTCGCATTCGGGAGATGGAGAGGTAAGCTGCTGCCAGTAGTATGGCGAGCACGACGATGATGTCTATGAATATGTAGGTCTTCACTTTTTCGTAACGATAGCGAGTATTGCCACCCTCGTACATCAATTCCACTTGTTTTACTTTTTCGATGTTTGGGTCTTTGGCGAGCAATGGAGCTTCTTGTCGCAATTCGTGGGCGATGCTGTCGGCCATGAGTGTGTCTCCTTTTTGTAGGGAGATGAAGTATAAAGGGAGATAATACTTGTAGCCTAATGCAAAGCTATAGGCACCCAATAACTTGATGAGATCTTTGTCATTGCTGAATTTTTCTTTGATGTGCTGACGGGCGAAGGCATTCGTTTCCTTGCTGTTTCTAGCTAGCAGGCGGTAGAAGTCGATGTTGTTGTCATATTGCACCCCATGATTGTCTTCCGCTTTCCTTATATAATATAGCAAGACGGAATCGGGCACATTGCCCCTGTCCATCAAGGCTTGGAAGTAATGGTAGTACATCGGACCCAAGGTGGAATCTTTATTCTCTTGTATTGTGTTTGCTTGGGTGAATGCCTGGTTGACAAGTTTCGGGTCCTGGTTGTTGATGCCACGATAGAGCAAAGCCCAGGCACGATGTCGTATGTCATGGGCTTGGCGTGCCTCGTCCTCTAATTTTACGGTATAGGTGTCTTGGTGGGTGATGCGGCACAGTATGTCGTACATGTCCAATTTCTCTTGTTCCCTCATGTTGCTATCGAAGGCAATGGCTCGTGTAAACCAATTGATGGCTTGCGTGGTGTCTCGGTAATTATTGAGTGCTGAGGCTCCCTTATAATAGAAGGAACGTGCGAGAAGAGGCTCGTCCTTTTCGTCCGTCAAGATTCGGATGGCATCGTCTAGGTCGTTTTCTTTGCGAATATACCCCTTGAGCTGATATTCTATCTTGGCAGCTAGGAGCTTGTAGTAACCCTTGTTGTCATTACTGTCGGCACGAGACAGAAATACTTTGGCTTGTGCAGGATATTCGTCAGCGAGGTTGTCTATCTCTGGGAGAGACAGACGATAGCCAGAATCCATGCAGCTGTCGAGAAGGGCTAACTGTATGGTAATGAACAAAAATAGGATGAGTTTCTTGCTTATATCAATCATGTTGTTATCGTCGAATTGTCATTTTTCAACTTGTAATATTCGTAATCTCTTGCAAAAGTACAACAATTTGCCGATAACAGCAAGAAAACAAGCTTCCTATTTCAGATTTTTGTAGAAACTCGCAAAAATCTGAAATAGAAAGTCTTTGGGGCGTCCTTATCGCTCGATAGGGTTGAAGATTCTCTTTCTTGGTTTTAGCTTGATGGGCTTGCCGTTCTTGTCTGTCACCTTTTCGCCTCTCAATGCTTCCGTACCGTCGTCTCTTTGTTTGAGCTTGGTAAGGTCGGATTGCGAAACAACTTCTGCCTTTCTCTCGCTCTTGGCATATTTCAAAGGCTCCTTACCTTTCAGGTCTTCCATGCCGATGGCATTGAGATAGAACTGATTTTGGGCATCGTAAGCTCGGAGGATAAGTCCAGGTAATCCGTAGAGCTTCCAAGGACCTTCTGAAACAGGGATGTCTTCTGCGTACCAAGCAAACCAAGTTCTACCTTTGAAGTTCGCCTTGGCGAGTTGGCAAGGATAGTTCATGATAGTGGTTGCGCTATCGGGGATGATTTGCCAGTTGGGTGTCTCTATCTTTTCTATGCAACAGTAGTGGCTCAGATTGTATTTTTCTTCATACATTGTTTCTCCCTTTTTGGGATAGTTCTTGAAGAACTCCCAGTTCATACACTTTACAGGCACCGCCTTTCGCAAGTCGATGACTCCACCGCTCAGAATCATTGGGAGTACCTGTTGCTCCCATTGTTGTTGGGATAGATTATAGAAGTGAGTGATGTTGCTGCCGATGTCGAGTCGCATCTGTGCTCGGCGGTAGATGTACGGTGTTTGTGTAGTGTCATTCACTTGTTTTGCGTCATAGGTGATACGATACTTCACTTGGTCGAGCGTCAGAGTATCTACACCCGATCTCATCTGTGCTTTTGCAGTCAGGCTGCTTAATGCGAGGATGGCTGCAAGAATCATCATTGTCTTTTTCATTGTTTCCTTTTAGTTTTTATTTTTCTTGTTTCAAACGCTTTGTTCTTTCTTTTATTGTATAGACGAGCAGATGTAAGAGAAGTAAACAAAAAACTTTGTAAAAGGTTGTTTTTGGAAAAATAATTGATAGAACATCAGTTGAGCATCTTCAGCGAAATTAACAACCTGGATAACATCAGCATGTTTGATGAATATTCTGTCATCTGTGGTATCAGCAAAACGGAGTTGTTAAATGACATGAAGCCAGACGTAGAATTGCTGCCTCTTTATCTCTCTATAGGATTGTATGGTTCTGCTTTCTTCGAATGCTTCAGAATGTTTCCCTTATCATCTTTGATGATAACATTAGCATATTTCTTGTTCTGAAAAAGGTAGCCGATAGGGTCGGCATAGTATTTCTTGTAAAGAGAGGTGAGCGACTTGCGGTCGATAGGCTCGAAAGTCTTGCCTTTATAGTATATAGGTGTAGAGACCTTGCCTTGAGTTAGACCTATGGCGGTGAAGGTGTAATTGTTCTCTGTGTCGCAAGCCTTCAAGATTAAACCTGGCAGACCGCCGAGTTTCCAAGGGCCATTATCCAAGGGAATGTCTTCTGCATACCATGCTTTCCAAGTCCTGCCCTTGAATTTTGCTATGGCTTCATGGCAAGGATAACCACAGATGGTGTCGGTGTTGTTCGTGAGTTGCCAGTCTATGTTCTCCATCGGTTCGATGCATAGATAGCGGTCGGCAGCAAAGAAATCTAGGTATGCAGTCTTACCTTGCTTTGGATAGTTCTTGTAAACCTTCCAGTTGATGGTGCCACTCGTTCCTGAGAAGTTGGAGTCGATGCCTTTTGACATGTTGTAGGAAATGAGAGAGTCCCTTTGGTAGATGGGATAGCTATAGAACGCAGAGTAGTTGTTTCCAATCTGAAGTATCATCTGCTCTTGGCTAAAGATGGTATCGATGTCTTCTTTCTCTTTTTTGATGTTATAAATGTATTTGGTATCATATACCACCTGGTATCTCACCTGGTCGATGGAATCACCCATTCCGATGCTTGATTCATCGAAAACATTCACTTGTTGTGCCTGTATGTTGAGTGCTCCAAATACGGTCGCAAGCATCAGACACGCAGTAATGACTAATTTTTTTTCATGTTTTTTCCTTTCTTGTTTTGAATTATGCTGCAAAAGTACTGTTTCTTTTCGATGAAATCGCATGTTTTTGTTACTCTTATATTACGGAAATGAGTTTTTCTCTATTATTATCTTATTACGTTTCTTGCGTAATCTCGGTATTTTCAGTACCTTTGCAAGCGATTACATTGATAATGTGTAGCGTATGAATAGAAATTTGAAAATAATATGGCTCATAGGAAGTGTGACAATTCTTTTGTTGTTTTGCACTCAGGCGTATTGGCTCTTTAACCAATACCAATATAGTCTTGACCAACGTATAGAGCAGTTTAAGGGTGATTGTGATCTTATGATGAAAACTGATTCTAGGAGAAGAAAGGAAGTTTCAGAGAAGAAGTCGAAGAAACATACAACTCACAAATTGATGATGAAAATAGACAGTGAGTTTGATGACACGAAAAGCCCACAATCACGAACCACTATTACATATTATGATAATAATAAGTTCTTAGGAGCGGTGTCACAGGCTGGTATCAATAGTGATGATGCCTACGAGATGGGCTCGCGCTATCTGGCCAACTTGGCTCAAAAGCCGATGAAATCGATGTTCTTTTCTTTTTTGAAGGCGAAAGGTTACGATGAAATCGATGGTTTTCGTGAAACAAAGTATAAAGAAGTGTTCTTGACACCTCGGTATCAAATAAGTGGAAGTTGGCTAAGGAGCGTCAAGGTGGATTACCAAACAAATCCAATTTTTAAAGAAGGTATTTCCTTCGTGGTGAGTATTTCGGTTGCTTCTGTTTTGAAGATGATGCTTTGGCAATTGGTTGGCAGTGTGTTGCTTTTTGCGATATTGGCTTACTGCTTGTCTTATCTCATTAAAACCATTGTGGTACAGAAACGAATAGATGGCATTCGCCATGAGTTCTTGAAGAATATGATTTATGAGATGAAACAGCCGAAGCCTGAGGATAACGCTGATGAAACCGCAATATTTATCGGCTCGATCGCCTTTTACTATGGTCTGAATGAATTGCGAAATGGAGACAAGTGTGTCATTGTAACTTCTCGGCAGTCTGAAATCTTGCGGCTCTTGGCGTTGCATCAAAATCAGCTTGTGGAGCGAGAAACCATCTTGAATGAGGTTTGGGGTGATGACTCTTATTCTAATTCGTTGGCATTGAATGTGCAGATTACTTATCTTCGTCGTGCCTTAAATTCTGATTCTACGGTCAGCATCGAGGCTGTCATTAAGAAAGGGTATATCTTGAAGGTGAATAAAGAATCCACTTCTGTGTAAATCTGATGATTCGTGGATGAATATGGTCGTATCTCGCAATATTTATGCTTAAACATTTGTATCTTTCGGATATTTTTCTTAATTTTGCAATCGATAATATATTGTCAATATCTATCGAATTATGGCAGAAACAAATAAAATATTAGCAATATTGGATAACTATCTCCATGACAATCCTGACGAGATTGCCAAGGAGATAGCGGCAGACTTTCGCCGCCGTCGAATTGAAAAGAATTTGACCCGTGAGGAAGTGGCGGACAAGGCGAATGTCGCTGTAAGCAATATCGTGAGATTTGAGCAGAAAGGACTCATCTCGCTCAAAAACCTTATCGGCATCGCCATGGCCTTGGAATATACTTCCGAAATCAGGCATCTCTTCTCTGAACAGAAGTATCAGACGATGGAGGAATTGGACCAGATAAAGAGAAACATGAACAAGAAGAAGGCTTACCATGGAGGAATGTAATGGCGAACTAGATCTCACGGCGCACCGAATAAATGAAAAGCATGAAAAAGACAGGATAGGTTTGAATGTTATCGGAAAGGTGCGTTTCTTGTTAATATTTGTGGGATATAATGTAACTAAGGCGAAAATAAGGTGGAAATGCTTGGCGTTTCCACCTTATTTTATTAAATTTGCACCAAATTAATAACTAACAAAACAACTGAAATATGAATTACAAGAAACTTGCTCTTACTGTTGCGGCGGGAGCTATGGCAACTTCCATGATGGCGCAGTCCGCCCCTCAGCTCAATGCCAACAACATCGACGAAGTAATCAAGGCGATGACCTTGGAGGAGAAAGCCCAGCTCTTGGTGGGCGGTGGCAACGATGGATTCGTGGGCAGTGGTGCTATGCTCGGACACCAGAAGAAGTTTGTGCCAGGAGCTGCTGGAACAACTGTCGGTATCCCACGCCTTGGCATCCCTGCTACCGTGCAGTGTGATGGTCCTGCTGGCGTGCATATTGATACCCATCGTGATGGTGACAGTCGTACTTACTATGCCACAGGTTTCCCTATCGGTACTTGCTTGGCATCTACTTGGAACACCGAATTGATGCAGAATGTGGGTAAGGCCATCGGCAACGAGACCTTGGAGTATGGCTGTGACGTCGTGCTCGGTCCGGGTATGAACTTGCATCGCAATCCGCTTTGCGGTCGTAACTTCGAGTATTATTCCGAGGACCCTATCGTGACAGGTTTGATGGGTACAGCCTTTGTAAATGGTGTGCAGAGCCAGGGAGTGGGTGTGAGTGCCAAGCACTTTGCCGTGAACTCTCAGGAGACCCAACGTACTCATATCGACGAGCGAGTAAGTCAGCGTGCGCTTCGTGAATTGTACTTGAAAGGTTTCGAGATGATGGTTCGCAAGAGCAATCCTTGGACTATCATGTCCTCTTATAATAAGGTGAATGGTATCTATGCACAGGGTAATAAGGGGCTCTTGACAGATATTCTCCGAAACGACTGGGGATTCAAGGGTATCGTGGAGACCGACTGGATTGGTATTCGTGAGGACTTGCCCGTAAGCCAAGAGGTGGAAGCTGGCAACGACTTGATGATGCCTGGCTATCCAGCACAGGTGGAAGCTATCGTAAAAGCTGTGAAGGACGGTAAGCTCGACATCGCCGACGTGGATAGAAACGTTCGCCGTATGCTTGAATATATTGTGAAGACTCCTCGTTTTAAGGGATATAAATATAGTGGTGAGCCAGATTTGAAGGCTCATGCAGCCATCACTCGCCAGAGCAGTACTGAGGGTATGGTACTCTTGAAGAACGACAATGCGCTTCCTATCAAAAACTTGAAGACCGTGGCTCTCTTCGGTGTCAATTCCTATGACTTCCTATCGGGTGGTCTCGGTAGTGGTGCTGTCAACGTAGGCTACTCTGTGGATATGGTGACAGGCTTGAAGAACATCGGTGTAGCTACCACTCCTTTGCTCACGGAAATCTACCAGAACTATGTGAAGTATGCCAAGGCAAAGCTGAAGGCAGACAAGAACCCAATGATGTGGTTCCTTGACCAAGGTCAGCCAAAGCTCGATGAAATCGAGATTACCGAGCGTTGCGTGGCAAGCGAGGAGCCTAAGGCTGATGCTGCCATCATCACCATCGGTCGTCAGGCAGGCGAGGGTATGGATAGAGAGAACATCATCGGCGAGTTTGAGTTGACTCAGGACGAGCGAGATATGATTACTCGTATCTCCGATGTGTTCCATGCCAAGGGAAAGAAGGTCATCGTGGTTATCAACTCAGGTTCTGTCATGGAGACCGCTAGTTGGAGAGACCGTGTGGATGCCATCCTCGTGGCTTGGCAGCCAGGCATCGAAGGCGGTAACTCTGTAGCCGACATCCTTTCGGGTAAGGTAAATCCTTCTGGTAAGTTGACGATGACTTGGCCTATCTCCGTATATGACCATCCTTCTACCGCCAACTATGCCAAGAAGTACGATATGTACACCTATACTAATATGCAGGATGGCTCTAAGCCAGGCATCGATTTCAACAACCACGAGGAGGACATCTACGTGGGCTATCGTTACTTCGATACCTTCAAGAAG
>ERZ808266.462-NODE-462-length-14326-cov-3.856492_pt1 | contig 14326 bp, 12 predicted proteins | sample MGYA00521278_ERZ808266 | MGnify/ENA primary metagenome ERZ808266 (study PRJEB31516, sample SAMN03275591) | gut metagenome | biome: mammalia-associated habitat; material: feces | host: Papio cynocephalus | place: Kenya | collected 2012-08-02 ... | reverse complement strand
AAAACATCCGAAAGCCGTATGAAATACTACTCTCAATACCACAGTCACGACTTGTTTGAACTCCAAGGCTCCCTCTCGGGATTGAGCAAGTCCAACCGCTGGGTCAAGCTTGCCGACAGCCTTCCCTGGGACAAGATTGAAAAGGAATACAACAAGCGTCTGAGGAATCGTCACAATGGCACTGGCAACAAGCCCGCACGAATGGTTGTCGGAGCCTTTATAGTGAAGCATGTGGAAAACCTAAGCGACGAGAAGACCATTCTGTCAATTCAGGAGAACCCATACATGCAGTATTTGTTGGGACTTCCGAAGTTCACGGAAAAACCAGTATTCGTGCCTGAATTGTTCGTGCTGGTCCGCAAGCGGCTTGACCATGACTTCTTCAATATGCTGACCTTGATGCTGGCGGAAGCGGACGGCAGCAAGCCTAAGAAGGAACGCACTGACGAGGAAGAAAATAATCATGGCGGTACGATGAAGATTGATGCGACATGCTGCGATGCGGAGGTACGCTACCCGACGGATTGCAATCTGCTGGAAGACGGCAGCAACCTGATAGACCGATTGCTCAACAAGTTCTGCACACGCTACAAAATCACAAAGCCGCGAACTCACCGCGTGGAATCCCGCCAAGCCTTTATCCAACTGACCAAGAAAAAGCGCAAGGGAAAGAAACTCGTGGACAAGACCAAACTTGTCCAGATACGTTGTCTGCAGGCTGATTTCCAGACTTTCTTTGAGTTTCTTGGCAGGCATGCCAGCGATTTGCTTGCGTGCTTCAGTCGTCGTGATTGCAAATGGCTTATGGCGGCAATTAAGATGTATGAGCAACAGAAGATGATGTTCGAGCGGAACGTCCGCAGTTGCGCTGACCGCATTATCAGCATTTATCAGCCACATCTCCGCCCCATTGTCAGGGGAAAGGCGAAGGCCAAGGTTGAGTTCTGGGCTAAGATTGGCGCAAGTATCGTGAACGGTTACACTTATGTGGACCGTCTCAGTTGGGACGCCTACAATGAGTCATCCGGCCTTGCCCCCCAGATGGAACTCTATAAAATGCGTTTCGGCATGCTTCCCAAGGAGGTACAGGCGGACAAACTTTATCTTGGAAAAGAAAACAGAAAATATATCAAGGCTTGCCATGTCAACTGCTACAATCGCCCTTTGGGCAGACCTCCCAAGGAAGAAAATGACATGCATGCGGATGACAAGAAGAGGGCCATTGGTGAACGAAACGAGATAGAGGCCACGTTTGGAACGTCAAAGAGAGTTTATCGGGCGAATGACATCAGGGCCAAACTTGACAACACGGCTGACACATGGATAGGAGCTTGTTTCTTCGCTAAAAACGCAATGAAGTTCCTTAAGGGACTTCTTTGTCTCATTTTTGCAGAATTGGCCTTGGGAACCTTAAAAAAGCGAATCATAAGCATTGCAGGCAACCTCATGAGGGTTTCGAACTCGCCACAAGGTCTCTTGGTGATAATAAATTAGTGACCCCTATGTAGGCGATGCAACCACATTCACGCCGCTCAATGGCGCTCCCAAGCTTGGTGTACCTGGTGACTTCTCAGAGCCACGACAGTATCTTGTGAAGAACAACATGCGTAGGCCATCTGGTGTGGCTCAGGCACAACGCATCTATGAAGTTCGCGTGGTAGTGCTGCCATAAGCGTGTTAGAAAAGACATCTCTTGAAATATAAAATCCAATAAGGCCCTGGCTAATCAAAGTCAGGGCCTTATTGGATTTTATACATCAAAATGATTCTCGTTGTTATCCGTAAAATTCTACTTTAAGTCAATCCACGTCTGTCAATTTGAAATGCTTGTCAAAAGTTAAGTCCAATCCATTGGCCAACTCAAACTCATATCCCTTCTTCTTTATTTCTATCTTTCTTACCGATTGCCCTTCATAATAATTCTTCAAGAAATGTTTGATTGGTTGCGGTACTAATTGAGAAGGTACTATGCCATGTTTACAATCAACTTCTGTAAGATTGCCTTTCTTGTCAAATTCAAGTTTTGTGCCATCTTGCAAGACAACATCATAATTCTTGCTGACAATCCCCGACTCCATCGTTGCAAGCATAACCTTTTGGTTTTTGAAACAGTCGCTGAGCAAGGCTTGCGCCTGAGCAGGAAGATCATTTACATTAATGGGCTTTTCATCGCCCGCATTAGCTGCGATTACACCTGATAAGAAACAAACAATGGCAATCATCAAAATTCTAAAAGTTCTTCTCATAATTCAAAAAATAGTAAGTTCAACATCCTTTCTTTATCATCTGCTAATAACATTTTATCACACATCACTCCATTCTGCCATATTTCATCTCCTCGCCTTCCTTGTCATACTGTTTACGCTTTCCAGTTGGTGGTTCAGAAAGCGTAATGCGAACCACTACCGTACGTGACAACGAGCGATCAATGGCTTTTTCAAATGCATCCATATGATTAGGCAAGAAACGCTGAGAAATCAATCTAAGTCCATGGATTTTTTCCTCATCGTCAGTCACAATCTCAGCTTTTCCGAAGGCAATGGCCGATTTATACTGCAACGTGAAGTCGCCATCCTTTGGCCCAACTGTCGGAACACATCGAGTAACCGCCGACAGGCATACCTCTGGATGTGCAGCTATAGCATCAAGTTTCTTGCCAACCAACGCACCGTGAAAATACCAGTCTATACCGTTATCTGTCGCGAGTGAGAGTGGCAAACCATAAGCCTTTCTGTCTTTATCTACAAAGCTAACTGTAACATAAGGGGCTTTGCGCATCACTTCCAAGGCCCATTGACTATCCATTTCCCTTGATTTCTTTATCATAATTGTCTATTAGCACCCTACTGTCTGTCACAGCAGGTTTCCATCAAATGAATTTACTATAAAATAAAAAGTTGTTTTATTCGTCGAAATTTAGCACTGGAGCTTTTTCCGAGCCAGCAGCAGCCTCAAATTTCTCCATGCGATTGAAACCTAACATCCCAGAGAATATGACATTTGGGAAACGACGCACAGACTGGTTATAGTCCTGTACGGCTGAATTGTATTGCTGGCGAGCCTCATTGATGCGGTTCTCAGTACCCTCCAACTGTATTTGAAGACTATGAAAGTTCTCATTGGCCTTCAGCTCAGGATATCTCTCAGCCACCACCATCAGCTTGCCAAGGGCCGTAGACAACTCACCTTGTGCCGATTCAAACTGGCGCATTTTCTCAGGAGTGAGGTTGCTTGCATCAAGTTTGATTTGTCCGACTGAGGCACGTGCTTTGGTAACCGCCTCAAAAGTTTCTTTCTCATGTTTGGCATAGGCTTGTACTGTTTTTGCCAAATTAGGAATCAGGTCTGCTCTGCGCTGGTAAGTGGCTTGCACGTCTGCCAAAGCCGTGGTGGCTGTTTCCTGCTTGTCCACCATTCCATTGTAAGCGTTGCATCCGCCAAAACAAATCATCACGACAACCACCGCTATCACCAAAAGTATGACATTACTTTTCTTCATAATCATTATTATTGTTTATTGATTTAATTAATACATTATCATTGTCACCAGTCGCCACCGGCACCACCGCCGCCAAAACTGCCACCACCAAAGCTTCCTCCAGAATTCCAGCCACTGCCACCAGAACTCCAGCCTCCACCTCCACCAAGGAAGAAAGGTGGAATCCAATTGTCATTGTCGTGCCTATTATGCGTTTTTCTACCAGGCTTGCAGATGCCAAGCCTCACTAGAAGCATCTTGATCATATAGGCAAACGGCACCCCAAAGCAAATAGCAAGCACAAGAACAAGTGTCAAGAGTGAATCGCCCCCTTCGTCATCCATATTTTCACCATCAACCACGACCTTGCCAGTCTTAAACTTGCCATATAATGTTTTGGAGGTTGACAAAACGGCATTGTCTATGTCGTTCACTTTCATTTTACTCACTATGCAAGCGCGCGCAATGTCATCGCACTCCACATCAGTCAAGTCACCCTCAAGCCCTTTGCCTGGGGCAATGAAATACTTGCGGTCGTTGACTGCTATTACGACCACCAGCCCCCTACGCGTTCTCTTGTCTCCCACTCCATACTTGTTGCCAACATCCTCCGCCATTCGAAAGCAGTCGGCATTTTTAACATTGTCCACCACAATGAAAACCGTTTGTATTCCACATTCGGTTTGCAATCGCCTAAGATAGAAATCTGCTGAATCTCGTGCTGCCACACCCATCAAGTCATCTGGGTCACAGACATAACGGCTGCGGTCTTGCAGATGTACCATCTGAATGTTATCAGCCGACCATGTAGTGGCATTCATCTTGGATGAGAAAACAAACGCCACAAGGAGTATAACAAATCGGATTGTAATGGTGCAATGCCTTAACATAAATATTTCATTTTATAACTATGGCTTTCACTATACGCACGTCCTTTAAAGGTCTGTCACGCTCATCGGTTGCCACGGCATCAATGTCGCCAACCACCGACAAGCCCTTCACCACCTCTCCAAAAACGGTATACTGGCCATCGAGCCACGGCGTGCCACCGTGCGACCAATAGTAGTCGCACATTTCTGGAGGAAATTTGACGGTCCCATGAGTCATAGAGTCGAGCCTTGCCTGAAACTTTGCCATGCCTTTTGGGCCATATGGAAATCCCCACACTATATAAAACTGTGATGCCGACGACTCTCGTTTGGGATTCTCCGCGTCGCCTTCACGAGCCGCACCAAGTGCGCCACGCTTGTGGAAATATTTTGGAAAATCTATTTCAGCCGGCAAAGTCCAGTTTGGCGAGTAATCACCTACCTCAGCACCAGGAGCGGCATGGCGCGTAGTGGAATCACCAGTCTGGATCATGAAGTCGGAGATGACACGGTGCCACAAGTTGCCGTCATAATAACCATCTTTGGCCAAGCGAAGGAAATTGTCGCGATGCCGCGGAGTTTCATTGTAAAGTTCAACGGTGATGTCACCCATTGTGGTCTTTATAAGCACCTGGTGGCGAACAGCCGAAGAATCAGTCTTTACCACGAGCGAATCAATGGACGAGGCAAAAGAAAATTGGCAAAACATTGCCAGTAAACACACTATATATTTTTTCATCATACTTTCTGTTAATTTTCATACATGGTCAAAATTACAAATTAATATTAACAACATTGCTCTTTTTATTCCCAAAAGTAGTTAAATTATAAAATAATAAGAATTTGGTAGCTACATTGCTTTGCCATTAACCTATTATTCACTACTTTTGCATCTTAGAACAATACTAATATTAAAGATAGATAAAACAAGACATAAGATGAACAAGAAGGTTCTTATCCCATTGGTAATTGTCATCATCCTCCTTTTGGGTGGTATCGGAGCACTTTATTACAACCTGCATAAACAGCGTGCTGAGAATGCTGAGATGGAGCAGCTTGCCGCACTCGACAAGAAAGAGATGGAAAACGAGTATCAGCAGTTTGCCAACCAATACAGCGAGATGAAGACGCAAATCAACAACGACTCCATCGTAAAACAACTCACCGCGGAGCAAGAGAAGACGCAGAGATTGCTTGCCGAATTGCGCAACACGAAAAGCACCGACGCTCGCGAGATTGCCCGCTTGAAAAGGGAGCTTGCTACCGTTAGGGCGGTGCTCAGGAGCTACGTCATACAAATCGACTCACTGAACCGCGCCAATCAGCATCTCACGGCTGAGAACAGTCGCATACGTGGACAATATGCTGAGGCTAACAGGCAAATTGAAGGTTTGAGCACTGAAAAAGCCTCCCTGTCCGAAAAGGTGGCAATAGCGGCCCAGCTTGATGCCACTGGCATACAGATGACAGCCCTAAACAAGCGTGGTAAGGGTACAAGCAAGCTGAAGAAAGCCAAGAGGTTCTTGGTGAGTTTCACAATAGCGCGTAACGTAACAGCACAAAGTGGCATGAAGACAGTATATGTCAGGGTAACGACACCGACAGGAGCGTTGCTCGGAGGCGCGGGAAACTTCAATTATGAGAACCGCTCGCTTTCATGCTCAGCCAAACGCTCAGTGGAATATAATGGCAAGGAAACCCCTATGAGTATCTACCTCGACATTGACCAGACGCTTGAGGGTGGCACGTTCAACGTTAGCATCTTTGCCGATGGCAACATGATTGGCAGTCGCAGCTTCTCGTTTGAGTAACATTGGATCACTTGCCAATTTGTCTATTGCGCTATAATCAATAGCCATAGATAGTATTGCACTAATTCATGGTCTAATAGTCATAGAATTACAGAAAAAACATGAACAAGCCAAAGATAGCCTTTATCCTCTTTTGTTGTTCAGGCTGTTTCTCCACTGCCATGGCGCAAAATGCACTTACGCTCGACAGTTGCCGTGCCCTTGCGCTAAAAAACAACAAGCAGTTGCAAGTGGCCAGGGTCAACAAGGAAATGACAGGATATGCCAAGAAATCCGCGCGCACGCAATACCTTCCCAAGGTGGACGCCGTGGCTGGATACACTTATTTCAGTCGCGAGATAAATCTGCTGAGCAAGAGCCAAAAAAAAGAGCTCAATAGTATTGGCACCACTGGCGTAGGCAAGCTCAATGGGGACTTGACCGCGGGGATTGGCAATCAATTGCAAGACTTGGTTGGCAAGGGCACCATCACGCCCGAACAGGCTCAACAAGTGGGCAATATCGTACAGCAGTTCGCCAATGGTCCCATGGCGCAGTATGCCGCAGGACTGGGAAACACGATTGGCCAAAAACTTGTTGATGCTCTTCATACGGACACCCACAACATTTTCGCCGGATCCATATTCGTGCGCCAACCTATATATATGGGCGGCGCGATTGTGGCTGCTAATCGCATGGCTGACATAGCCGAAGAAATGGCCGACGACAATATAAGTCTGAAAAACCAGTCTACGCTGTACAGCATAGATCAGGCGTACTGGCTTGTCGTTTCACTTCGACAGAAGCAAAAGTTGGCGTATAGTTTTCGCGACCTTGTAAAGAAACTCGACAACGACGTGAGCAAGATGATAAAACAAGGTGTTGCTACAAGAGCAGACGGACTGAAAGTGAAAGTTCGTGTCAACGAGGCCGACATGCAGATTACGCAAGTAGAAGACGGTCTTGCATTGTCGAAGATGCTGCTTTGCCAACTTTGCGGATTGCCCATGAACGATGGCATCACCCTTGCCGATGAGGACAAGGATCACATCGATACCAATGTTGCCTTTGCATCCGAGAACAATGACGCAAACAATAACTTGAGCAGCCGACCAGAGGTAAGGCTTTTGCAGAAGTCTATTGACCTTAGCGAGGAGAGCACTAAACTTGTGCGTGCCGCACGATTGCCCCACATTGCTTTCACAGGTGGCTATTCGATAAGCAATCCAAATGTGTTCAACGGCTTTCAGAAGAATTTTTCTGGCGTTTGGAATGTCGGCATAATGGTGCAGATGAACGTTTGGGACTGGAATGACGCGAGTTATAAGGTTCGTGCGGCTAAGGCAGCCACAAGCATGGCACGCCTTGAACTCGCTGACACCAAAGAAAAGATAAACCTTCAAGTCACGCAAAATAGATTCAAGGTGAAAGAAGCTCGCAAGAGACTTGCCATGGCGGAGAGAAATATTGCCAGTGCCGAGGAAAACCTGCGCTGCGCGCAGGTAGGCTTCAGGGAAGGTGTCATGGGATCTACCGAAGTGCTCGCGGCGCAAACCGCATGGCAACAGGCGCAATCCCAGAAAATAGACGCGCAGGTCGAGGTCAAACTCGCACAAGTAGGACTGGAGAAAGCGTTGGGAACTTTACAATAAGACAGTATATAAACATCAGCATAAATATCAATAGGAATGAGCGCAAAAAGCCAACACCATAACATATTGCTCGCAGTTTTAGGCTTTTCCATAGCCGTATTAATAGTAGCCATAATTGGCTTCTTTACATTGGGAAAGACCGACGAGACCATCCAAGGAGAGGTTGAAGTAGGCGAATACAGGGTAAGTTGCAAACTGCCAGCCCGCGTTGTGGAGATTCGTGTCAAAGAGGGCGATTTCGTACACAAGGGCGATACCCTTGCCATACTTGAGATACCTGAAATGAACGCGCAAGAGAAAGTGGCACAGTCTACAGAGGCTGCCACGCAAGCACTCAGCGACCTCACAGAGGAGGGAACTCGACGCGAAGCCATACAAAGCGCACAACAACTCGTCATACAGGCGAAAGCCGCAACCGACGTGGCAAAGAAGACCTACGACCGCATGCAAAACCTATTCATCGAGGGTGTGATGAGCCAGCAAAAGAGAGACGAGGCAAAGGCCGCATGGGAAATGGCCCTCGCACATGAAAACGCCATGAAGAACCAGTTGCAAATGGCTAAGAACGGTGCCAGGGCTGACGAGAAGAAGGCCGCGCAAAGCCAAGCCAACGCTGCCAAGCACGCTGTGGACGTGGTGCGCTCCGTGCTTAAGGAGACTGTGCAAGTGGCGGCAGTAGACGGTGAGGTGAGCGATATCTACCCAAAGGAAGGAGAACTCGTTGGAATGGGCTCACCCATCATGAGCATATCCCTGATGCAAGACATGTGGGGAACGTTCAACGTGCGCGAAGACCAACTCAACGGGCTGAAAGTGGGCGACACTTTCACAGCATTCTCGCCAGCATTCAATAAGAGCCTTAAACTCAAGGTATTTGAGATAAAGGACGAAGGGTCATACGCTGTATGGAAAGCCACAAAAACCAATGGCCAGTACGACTTGAAGACTTTTGAAGTGAAAGCGCGACCAATAAACCCATTCGACGGCTTGAGGCCTGGCATGTCATTGATATTGAAGAAGTGAGCCTGAGTGAGACCATAAAAAGATTGTACCGCATATTTGTCCGCGAACTGGTCATTATGTGGCGGCATCCTATCTACGCTTTCTGCACCATCATATTTCCATTGATAGTTGTAGCTTTCTTCACCACACTAATGAATGGTGGTGAACCCGTGGAGATGCCTATTGGTGTCGTCGACCAAGACAACACACACGTAAGCCGCTCCATGATTCGACAACTTGACGGTTTCCAGACAACGCATGTCGTGGGTCACTATGCCAACATGAACGACGCGCGAGAGGCGATTCAGCAAAACAAGATCTATGCTTTTTTGCTGATTCCAAAAGGCACGACAGACAAGCTGCTCAACTCGGAACAGCCAAAAATCTCGTTTTATTACAGCAACGTGACACTCGTTGCAGGATCTTTGCTATACAAAGACCTCAAGACGGTGTCGACATTAGGCTCCGCGGCCGTAGGCTCAACCAAGTTGTCAGCGCTGGGAAAGACATCGCGCGAAATCAGGACATTTCTCCAACCAATAACCATAGACCTGCACATGATTGGCAACCCATGGGGCAACTACAACGTCTACCTAAGCACGGCCATGGTGCCGGGCGTAATAATGGTATTCGTGTTCTTACTCACCCCTTATTCCATAGGCACCGAGCTTAAATTCCACAGGTCTAAACAATGGATTAAAATGGCAAACGATAACATCCACTTGGCCGTGGCTGGAAAGATGCTGCCCTTGACCATCCTGTTCACACTCGTAATGTGGTGCTTTGAGTTCTACATATTCTATGGGCTTGGCTTTCCGCATCCTGGCGGTGTCATCCCGATATTGCTTGTGGGATTCCTTTCCGTATTGGCATGCCAATGCTTCGGCATATTCATTTTCGGGCTGCTGCCATCCCTTCGAATGTCAATGTCGATTTGCTCCCTGTGGTCAGTACTCAGCTTCTCAGTATGTGGCGCCACATATCCAGTATTCGCCATGGACTCCATGCTCCAGTCGTTGGCCCAAATCTTCCCATTGCGCCATTACTACATGATATACCAAATGTGCATTTTCAACGGTTATCCGCTTAGCTACGCCTGGTTCCACATCATGTCCTTGGCCATTTTCGCATGCCTTCCAATATTCACGATTAGGAATATTAAGAAAGCCATGCTGGTTTACGTATATATTCCATAGAAGATGAAGAGAGACAGTCTGCTATTCAGAATACGCCAAGGCATACACGATACGTGTTATATCATGGTTGAGGAAATCAAAAATGAGTTCCGTGATGAGGGTGTACTCATGTTTTGCGTGCTCGTGCCCCTTTTTTATCCCCTTCTCTATTCTTGGATATACAACAACGAGGTCGTGCGCGACGTGCCAGTTGCCATAGTCGACCAAAGCCACAGCAATGCTTCAAGGGAATTCATACGCATGGTTGACGGTAGCCCAGACACTAAGGTGGCATATTATTGCAACTCGCTTGACGAAGCCAAGGAACTTACAGGAAAACAGAAAGTTCATGGCACTATCTATTTTCCAAGCGATTTCGAAACAAGGCTCGGACGTGGAGACCAGGCCACTGTTGGCGTTTATTGCGACATGAGCCTGATGCTCACCTACAAGGCCATATATCAAACAGCGCAAGCCGTGGCTTCTGACATAAACTCAAGCATACAGATAAAAAACAGCACTGGCTTTACAAACCGTGACGACCAAATAACAACCAAGCCACTCGACTTTGACGAAGTGCCTATCTTCAACACTACCTCGGGTTATGGCAACGCCATATTGCCTGGCGTGTTGGCTCTCATCCTGCAACAGACATTGCTGCTTGGCATAGGCCTATCAGCAGGAACTGCAAGAGAGAAAAACAGGTTTCAGAACCTTGTGCCAATAGAAAAGCACTACAATGGCATTTTTCGAATCGTTTTAGGCAAAAGCGCAGCATATTTTGCCCTCTACATGGTCATGGCGGCATACATAACGCTTTGCGTGCCGAGGATGTTCCACTTTGTGTCGCTTGTCACCGCGCAAACGCTTATCGGGCTTATGGTGCCATACCTGCTTGCTGTGATCTTTTTCGGACTCACTATGTCGTGCCTCGTGCGCTACCGTGAGAACGTGATGCTGCTTGCCGTATTCACGTCCGTACCCTTATTGTTCATGACCGGCATTAGTTGGCCTCAATCCAACATTCCATGGTTCTGGGAAGCATTCTCATGGCTATTCCCTTCCACATTTGGCGTGCGCGGTTTCTTGCGCATATCATCAATGGGGGCCACATTGCCTGACATTAGATTGGAATACCAAGCACTCTGGATTCAAACCCTCGTCTATTTCTTCACAGCCTGTATTGTATATCGTTACCAGATAATGCTCTCGCACAAACGTGCGAGAGCAAGGCTCAAGCAAATAAAGGAGAACAAGGTCGTCAGAGAATTACATGGCAATGGCCTTGGCCAAGGCGCCGCCAGCCCACACGAAGATAAGACCGAGAGCGAAACTGCCAACAAGGTATAAGAACAAGCAAAGATAATCCTGGTTGTTTGCCAACGACAGACTCTCGTTCATGAATGTGGAAAACGTGGTTAGACCACCACAGAAACCTGTGGTCAAGAGCAAGCGTGCCTGGGGCGAGAGCCACGACAATGTTGATGGAAGGCTTGAGAAAAAGCCTATCAGCAAGCAACCAAACAGATTAACCATGAAGGTGCCCAAAGGAAACGAGGATTCCAAAAGTCCACTTACGAGTTTTGACACAAGGAAACGGCTACCTCCACCAAGGAAGCTGCCGAAACCCACAATAAAAAAGTCTCTTAATATGTTCATATTACATTAATTAATATATGTTATCCTAATGGAGCGCGGAAATCGCATCCTTCTTTCCATCGAGAGCAACCGTAAGCGGATTTTCCTTTAATTATATGTCCTTGCTTACACTTTGGGCACATGTCACCTTCTTTTACGGTTATTTTCGTTTTTTTGGTTGACTTCTTGGCAGCCTTTTCAATCGACTTAGTGGTTGCTTTCCCAGTAGATTTCACCTTATTTGCCTTAGGCTTTTTGTCCTCACTATATTCAATCAACTGTCCAGAATTATCGTGCATCACGTCATTGACGATTCTTGCCACTTGATCTTTCAGCTCGCTGATAAAGGTAGCTGCATCGTATTTGTCATGCTCTATCTCTCGCAGTTTCTTCTCCCAAATGCCAGTCAATTCCACGCTTGTAAGCAACTTCTCGTGAATAGTGTCTATTAGTTGGATGCCAGTGGGGGTGGCGACGAGGTTTTTCTTGTCCCTGCGAATGTAATGACGCTTAAATAGAGTTTCTATTATGCCAGCACGCGATGACGGGCGACCAATGCCATTTTCCTTCATGGCAGCTGACAGTTCATCGTCATCAACAAGTTTACCAGCGGTTTCCATGGCTCGCAGCAGCGAAGCCTCAGTATAATGTTTCGGCGGCACCGTCATCTTCTCAGTGAGAGTAGGCTTATGTGGACCCGACTCACCCTTTACAAAAGACGGAAGGGTCTTGTCTGCCGCCGCGTTTTTTGTTGCGGAATCGCTTATCTCGTCCTTGGCGTAGATAGCGCGCCAACCTTGTGACAATATCTCCTTGCCAGAGGTCTTAAATTCCACCTTGTCCACCTTTCCTACAACCGACGTGGTTGAGAATTTACAATCGGGATAGAACACGGCTATGAAGCGCCTTGCTATCAGGTCGTAGACCTTTTTCTCCACGTCGGTCAACCCAACAGGCACTTGGCCAGTAGGAATGATGGCATGGTGGTCGGTCACCTTTGACGTGTCGAATACGCGTTTAGATTTTGGCAAGGTCTTGCTTATGGCGGCCAGATTTCTTATCATGTCAAGATAAGGTTTCTTGCCAGCCTCCGCATATTGGCTCACGCCATTCAATATGCCTGGACACTTAGGGTATATGTCGTCAGAAAGATACTGAGTGTCGACACGTGGATAAGTGGTGAGTTTTTTCTCGTAAAGCCCTTGAATGAGGTTTAGCGACATTTCGGCCGAGAAGCCGTACTTGCGATTTAGGTCTACCTGCAACGAGGTGAGGTCATAGAGCTGTCTTGCTGGCTCCTTGCCTTGCTTCTTCTGCACAGATACTATCTCAAAAGGCTTACCTTCAATCAATGAGAAAGCGCTTTGCCCTTCTTCTTTGGTCGTAAACTTGCCCGACGTGGCGGTGAATAGCGTGTCGCGGTAAACGGTAGAAAGCACCCAGTATGGCTCTGGCTTAAAATCATCAATTTCTTTTTGTCGTCTCACTATCAGCGCGAGAGTGGGCGTTTGCACCCTGCCGATGGACAACACTTGCCCTGCCTGCTGCCTGTACATTAACGTGTACAACCGCGTGCAGTTCATGCCCAAGAGCCAGTCTCCAATCGCGCGGCTAAGGCCGGCGAGGTAAAGCCTCTCATACTGCTTCTCCTCTTTCAGGTTGGCAAAGCCCTCGCGAATAGCCTCGTCGGTCATGGATGATATCCATAATCGCTTCACCGGACACGCAACGTGAGCCATCTGCATCACCCAACGCTGAATCAGTTCGCCCTCTTGCCCGGCATCGCCACAGTTCACTATCTCGTCGGCGTTGGCATATAGTTTCGCGATAGTCTGAAACTGCTTTTCTATACCACGGTCAGGTATGAGTTTCAGTCCGAACCTTCGCGGAATCATCGGCAGTGCCGCCAACGTCCAATAGCGCCAGTTGCCCTCATAGTCGTTGGGTTCTTTCAGTTCACAAAGGTGACCGAAAGTCCACGTCACCTGATAGCCATTACCTTCCATGTATCCATCACGCGAGGTTGTGGCCCCAAGGATGCGCGCGATGTCACGAGCCACGCTCGGTTTCTCTGCTATACAAACTATCATTCGCCAGCGATGTTAATCTTTGATTATCATCCTCTACTTTCCGATGCAGAAGTGCTTGAAGATGTTGTTCAGGGTTTCTTGAGGAGTGATACGCTCCTGCCCTGTTATGTCAGCAAGATCATCAATGACAAGGCGCAAGTCCTCGGCGAGGAGGTCTGAGGAGAGGCTGGCGTCTATGCCATCCTGAACCCTCATGAGGTCATGATAAGCCTTCATCAAATCAGAATAATGCCGCGCGTTGGTCACGACCACGTCGGCAGACGACAACTCAGGTATGTCAAGGTCGTTGACGATCACCGATTCAAGTTCGGCAATTCCTCTGCCCTCCTTGGCGCTAATCTCTATGGTTCGTATGCTCGATGGCAACGACACGTGAGAATGAGGCAGGTCAACCTTATTGACGATCACATAAAGCCGCTTGTCGCTTGCAAACTTCTCCATTCGCCCGATTTCCTCCGCCGAAGGCTGACCGTCTACGACCCACAACACTACAAACGCCTTTGCGAGAGCCTCCATGGCGCGAGCTATCCCTATGTTCTCCACCTTGTCTTCGGTTTTTCTCAATCCAGCGGTATCAATGAAACGGAAGAGCACGCCTCCAATGGTCGTGGTGTCTTCGATAGTGTCGCGAG
>ERZ808266.459-NODE-459-length-14404-cov-11.157851_pt1 | contig 14404 bp, 10 predicted proteins | sample MGYA00521278_ERZ808266 | MGnify/ENA primary metagenome ERZ808266 (study PRJEB31516, sample SAMN03275591) | gut metagenome | biome: mammalia-associated habitat; material: feces | host: Papio cynocephalus | place: Kenya | collected 2012-08-02 ... | reverse complement strand
ACGTTCGCGTTCGCGTCTGCGTGAAGTGCATCAAGGCTGGCAAGGTCCAGCGCGTCGAAGCGTGAATCGCGAAATAACGGCTTGAAACCCCGGTGATCCATTGAGGATTCCGGGGTTTTGCTGTATGTGTGTGTGGTTCGCTGTATCTGTGGGGATTTCGGGACCGGCATAATTCGGGGAATGGCGGCAATCCACGCCACGGCCGTTGATTGATTTGCCGGCGGTGGCGCGCGGTGGCGCGCGGCGGCACAAAATATGGGCGCAGCCGGATGACGCATGCGCGCAATCGTGTCAGAGCGGCTGGGCGGGCGTGGCATAGTTGGCTGTGGCCGTCGATTTGTCGGGGAAAATGACCTTCGTGCATCATGTGCGCAATAGCGGGGATTTCAGCCATCCCGGCAATCACCGGTTTGTGCCACAATGAGATGCTATGGGCACCACATTGGAAACACCGATTTCTTCCTTCGAAACGAATCGCCGGCGCGTCGGCGCGTTGAAATCGCTGGGTGTGCTCTCCGTCGGCGATGCGCTGACCTATTATCCGTTCCGCGTCACCGACCCGATTCCCGCGAGATCGCTGCGCGAGGCGAAAATCGGGGAGAAAATGACGTTCGCCGCACATGTGCGCGAGGCGCGCGCGTTCCCGATGGCGCGGCGCGGATTCCGTCTGATCGTCAACGTCGATGATACCGATTTCGCACGGAGCCATCATATGAACGGGGCATCGGCGGTATTGGTGTTCTTCTCCTACCGCAAGTCCTACGTCGATTGGATGCAGCGGCGATTGCATGCCGGCGCGCTGGCGGTCATTTCCGGGGAACCCAGCGTGTACAACGACCAATTGCAGTTCACCCATCCCGATATCCTGACGGTCAATCCGGCATCCGCTTGGCAGGGTGAATCGGGCGATGCGGAAGACGCTGCGCAAAGCGGGGAATGGGATGACGGTTTCGGCGTGGGACTTTCGCGTGCCGCATCCACCGACGTATGGCCCACGTCGGATGGCGGTCTCAAATTTGACGCGCAAACGGTGGACGAGGCACTTCGCCGCGCATGCAGGCCGCGTCCGGTGTACCATGCCAGTTCACGGATTTCCAGCGAGCATATCCATGACGAGGTGCTGAAATGCATGGATATGCTGCGAGGGGAGGACTACCTCGCGAAGCGTGCCGAACTGATGGTGGATGAGCGGGAAAACGGGGAATTCGATGTGCCCCGGATCGATCGCGAAACACAGATGAAGGCGCTGGCCGGCGCGATTCCGGACATCATTCCCGAGACGTTGCGCGAGCAACATGGATTGATGCACCGTGCCGAGGCGTTCATGTCGATTCATGATCCGGTCGACCACGCGCATTTCGAACAGGCATTGCACACATTGCGCTATGAGGAGGCGCTGATTTGCCAGACCGCGCTCGTCAAGGCGCGTGATGCCTCTCAGGAGGCGACCGCCGCCATATGCGCCGACGTTACGCTGAAAAACGAGTTCATCGCGTCCCTGCCGTTCGATCTGACGGCTGGCCAACAGACGGTCATCGACGATATCGCCGGCGATATGTCGGATGACCATCCGATGCGACGGTTGTTGCAAGGCGAAGTGGGATCCGGCAAAACCGTCGTGGCGATTGCGGCGATGATGCAGGCCGTCGGCTCCGGGCATCAGGCGGTGCTCGTCGCGCCGACCTTGGTGCTCGCGGAGCAGCATTACGACAACATCACGCGCATGGTCGCCGATATGCGGCGCATGCGCCGCAACGGCATGCCGGGAGACGATGGGGAAACCGAAGCATCCGGCATTGATGCGAGCGGAGGCGCGGAGGTTGCCGACGGTGGCGAGAGTGACGCGAAAAACGGGGAATCCACGGCGAAAACAACACACAATTCGCCTGTGGATGAGAGTGGACAAGTCGATGCCGCGAGCAGGACGGCGCCAACCAAATCGGTGGATAACCTCGACATGGATGATGCCGTACAGGGCACTTTCGATACCGTGCGCGCGTCGGAGAACGCTGCGGAGTCCGCGGCGGCGCGAAATGTTTCCATGGAGCAAGGCGATGCGGCGTCTACGCGCGTAACGTCGGCAGAGGACGAGGCAAAGGCTTCTGCTGGAACACATGGCAAACGATTTGACGGAAACGACCTGCCGGCATTGAAAGGGAACGACCTGCTGGGGCTGAAAAGCGGGGAAATCCCCGTGTTGCTGCTCACCGGTGGCATGCGTCTGGCCGAGCGCCGCCGCGTGCTCGCCATAGCCGCATCGGGCACGCCATGCATCATCGTGGCGACGCACGCCGCGTTCTCCAAAACATTCCAGGCTCCGAACCTCGCGCTTGCCGTCATCGACGAGCAGCACCGTTTCGGCGTGGAACAGCGCGAATCGTTGAATTCCAAGGGGGAGAAGGCTCCTCACCTGCTGGTCATGACGGCGACGCCCATCCCGCGCAGCGCCGCGATGACGTGGTTCGGCGACCTCGACATCTCCTGGCTCACCGAACTGCCGGGCGGGCGCAAACCGATCCACACCTTCGTCGTATCGGAATCCGATGGGGCGAAGATGGCCGAGATGTTCACGCTGATCCGCAGCCGCATCGAGGCGGGGGAACGAGCCTACGTGGTCTGCCCCCGCATCGACGCGGATTCGGAAGACGCGGATACCATTGCGGATGCCGACGATGTCGAATCCGGTGCGGCATTCGATGACGCATACGATCTTGGCGAGGATGACGAACAACGTGCGCAGCGGCCGCCGTTGCACTCCGTCGCCGAAATCACGGAACGCCTGCGGTCGTTGCCTCAATTCGCCGGCATACGATTCGCCACACTGACGGGGCGCGACAGCGATGACGTCAAAACACAGGTCATGGCCGATTTCGCATCAGGCAAAACGCCGATTCTGGTGGCGACCATCGTCATCGAAGTGGGCGTGGATGTGGCGAAGGCCAGTTGCATGGTGATTTTCGACGCCGACCGGTACGGCCTTTCCCAGCTGCACCAGTTGCGCGGACGCGTGGGGCGCGGCGGCACCGATTCCGGCGCGTTCCTGATTTCGCGCGCGCCTGAAGGCAGCGATGCCGCCCGACGGCTTGCCGTGATTCAGGGAACCTTGGACGGCGCGAAGATCGCCCAGGCCGATTTGGAGTTCCGCGGTGCCGGCGATGTGCTGGGTGACGCGCAGTCCGGCGGCAAATCGAGCCTGAAGCTGCTGCGTGTGGTCAAGGACGTGAAGATCATCGAAAGCGCCCGCGCTGAGGCCAAATCGTTGGTGGCGCGGGACCCGGAGTTGCTGGACCATGTGCAGTTGGCGGGCGCGGTACTTGATTTCACGCGCGGCAACGAAACATTCCTGACCAGCAATTAACGACGGTTTCGGCGCTTCGGAGCGATGATTGCATTATTCCCCGGCCATTGATGTTTGACGTTCCCGCCCCCGTATGCCGGTTTAGGGGCAGGGCCATTGCGTCGTGGAACGCCCGATAATGAGGAGCTACGCATATAATCAGACGATATGCGTGTTATTTCCGGACGATTCAAGGGCGTTGCATTGACCACGCCGAAACCAGGCACCAGGCCGACTACCGACCGCACTAAAGAGGCGATTTTCTCACATCTGGACTCATGGGGTGTGCTGGATGATGCGCATGTTTTGGATTTGTTCGCGGGAACCGGCGCGCTGGGCATCGAGGCGCTGAGCCGCGGCGCGCGCGAACTGGTGGCGGTGGAGTCCTCGGCTCCGGCTGCGACATTGATAGCGAAAACCCTGACGACCTTGAAGCACAATCGTTCGTGGGAAACGGGCATGGTCGCCCGTGTGGTCAAGGCCCGCGCGGAGAAATACGCGGCCGCGGCCGCCGCCGTCTCGCCGTTCGAGGTGATTTTCATCGATCCGCCGTATGCGTTCGAGACGGAATCCTGCAACCAGTTGCTTGCCGGCCTGGCCGACGGCGGGCTGACGAATGAGCGCACGGTGATTGTGCTGGAACGCTCCACCCGTTCCGAGGAACCCTCGGCTCCGGTAGGATGGACCATCACGGATCGTCGTGATTACGGCGAAACCGCGGTATACTACATCGAGCCTGATGGCCAGTGATTTTCCCCGCTTGGAAGTGGTTCGCGACTGTCGGTTAGGGGTCAACTGTTCATTATTGGATTTCGCACGATTTAATTTCCCCGACCAAAATTGAGATCGTGTGAATATGATTGCACTTCATTGCCTTCTGGATGGCCCTTTTTTAAGGGAAAGGCACGGAAAAATAGTGTTTAAGGGGTATCGGACGATTAGAGGATTTCGCACGATTTAATTTTCTCTGATGAATTTGAAATTGTGTGAAATATTCGGCTGAAATATTGAGTGGCATCTGTGGTTGGCACCGTCGGTCCGGCGGTACCAACCATCACAGGTCAGTGTCTGCGCGGATGTGCGCCGGAGACCTCCCAGCCCAACGCCATCAGGGTTTTGCGGTCGGCCTTGTCGAGCTTGGAGCAGTCCAACGCCTCGATAAGGTCCGGACGAAGCTCGTTGGTCTTGGACAACGCCTCGTCGCGTCTAAAACGGTCCACCTTGGCATGGTTGCCGGACAGCAGCACGTCCGGAACCTTGATGCCGCGCCATTCAGCGGGCTTGGTGTATTGGCGGTGCTCCAGCAGGGCGTTCTCGCCGGTATAGGACTCCTCCACAATCGATTCGGCATTGCCCATGAACCCGGGCAGCAGACGGGTGATCGCCTCCAACATGACGGACACCGCGACCTCGCCGCCGTTCAACACGTAATCGCCGATGGAATACTCGCGCACGTCGATGCCCTGGGCGCGGTAGTACTGCGGAATTCGGGCGTCATACCCCTCATACCGGCCGCAACCGAAAAGCAGATGGTCGGCGTGGCTGAGCTTGGTCGCGTCCTGCTGTGTGAACAGTGGTGCGGAGGGATTGGGAAAAATCAGCACTGGACGTGTCCGCTTCGGTGCGGCGGTTCCTGCCGTGATGCTCTCGGGGTCCTTTTCCTCGCCGGTGGTGTGTGCACCAGCCACGGCGGTTGCGGTGATGCCTCCCTCGGAACTGCCTTCGACAGTCGCTTCCGTGACGGCAACAGGTGCGGCGGTTTCCGCCGCGGAGTCCACGGCATCGCCACCATCATCAGCGTTGTGTGCATCGGCGCAATCATGTGTGATGGTTGCGGGTTCGAGATGCAGCAGCTCGTCAAGACATTCACTCCATACCTCGGGCTTCATCACCATGCCCGCGCCGCCGCCCACAGGGGTGTCGTCGACGGAATGATGCACATCGTGCGTCCAGTCGCGCAGATTGTGCGCGGTGACTTCCACCAAGCCCTTGGCCTGCGCCTTGCCGAGCAGGCTGAGGTTCAGCACTTCGAAATATTCCGGGAACACGGACACGATATCGATCTTCATAATGTTCCAGAATACCGGCATGTCTGCCAAGGGATTCGTTCCAAGGCGCACGGACGGTCCAGCGCCGATGACGGCCGCCGGGAACGGCCCCGCATTATGATCGCAATGAAAAGGCGCCGGCAAATGCCGACGCCAAAACATCTGGGACGCGATGCGTCACAGTCCAGGAATCAGACCTCCTGGCGGGTCCAGAGTGAGGTAGCCTTCGTCAAGATCGATCTCAGGCACCAATTCATCCACAAATGGAACGAGCGCGCTGTTCTCGACCACCACGCCATCGGCGTCCTTGACGGGGTTTGCCAGACGAATCTTCAGCAGCCATTGGGCCACTTCGATCACATCCACTACCTTGCCGACCACGCGGCCGGCTTCAAGCCCCAACGTGTTGTTCTCTGCGAGGCGCGCCTCAAGACCGATGAGGTCCTTCGGGTACCATTCATCCGCCTCAAGCATCTCTTCCGGATCGTCGGCCTCGCCATACAGCACCACGCCATTGGCGGCCTCGGACTGGTCTCGGTTGTCGATGCCCTCGAATTTGATGATCCAGCGGTTCTTGAAGGTACGGGCACGTTCCACCACGTACTCTTCCCCGCCGTCCTTCGTGTACAACACAGCACCGGGAGCGAACCGGTATTCCGGCTCGTCCGTAAAGATCTGCACGGTGACTTCGCCCTTGAGCCCCTGCGCACGCCCGATACGACAGACCCTCAGCAGCTCGGGCTGTTGAGGGTCTTCGGAATGCATATCACGCACCACGCTGGGATCTCACCTGCGCACGTCCATGATGTCGACACGCACCTTGTGGTCGGCCAGAGCCTGCACCACGGCGCGAATCGCATTGGCCGTACGGCCGCTGCGTCCGATGACGCGACCGATGTCTTCCGGGTTCACGCGCACGCGAATGAGTTCACCGCGCGCGTTCTCATGGGACTTCACTGAAACATCATCGGGAAAATCGACGATGTTCTTGATCAGATGTTCCACAGCCTGGGCGAGCATGATCACTCGGCTTCCGCAGCCGGCTCTTCGGCCGGAGCTTCAGCGGCGGCTTCGGCCTCAGCCTTGGCCTTGGCGTCGGCTTCGGACTTGGCGGCCTTCAGCTTCTGGGCCTGAGCCTCGACGGCGGCCACGCGAGCGGCGGCGTCCGGGCCGGCCTCAACGGTCTTCAGGGTGCCTTCGGCACCGTCGAGACCCTTGAACTTCTGCCAGTCGCCAGTGATCTTCAGCAGCTTCAGAACCTGCTCGGTCGGCTGTGCGCCGACGCCGAGCCAGTACTGGGCGCGCTCAGAGTTGATGTTGATGGTCGAAGGCTGGGTGTTCGGGTTGTAGGTACCGATCTCTTCGATGGCGCGGCCATCGCGCTTGGTACGGGAATCCATGATCACCACGCGGTAGAAGGCGTAGAACTTCTTGCCGAGGCGCTTCAGACGAATCTTGGTTGCCAAAATGGCTCTCCTTGTAACTAGAGGCGTGTGTTTCGTTTTCTGTGTGGGGCACGGAATCCGAAACCCACATGTTCCTCGCGTCACGCGATAGTTAGAGGGCCTCGCGCGCGCGAATAACTGAGTAATTATAACCGCGGGGTCTGGACGCATCGCAGATGCGTCGGGAGCGTGGATTCGTGAGGTCTTTGGGCAGGTCCTGGCGTCCGGTTTCGCCCGCATGGTCCGTTGGATACACTGAAATGCCATATGGCCGTTGCCCTGTGCGCGCATTCGCGGACGCGGTCTGGAATGGGTTTGCTCGAAACGAGGGGAGTTGCGATGATTGCTGCCTTGTGGATTGCGCTGTTGGTCTGCATCGTATGGATTGTGCTGGGGGAGATGCCCTCCGGCTGGGACGCGCGTATGCCGCTGCCGTATATGATCGCGCTGATTCCTTTTCTGTGGATTCCGACGTTGGCCATCTCCATCGCCGGCTTCGCTTTGCGTTCGACGGCTCTGGGCTGGATTGCGTTGGCGGTGTGCGGCGCTTCATTGCTGCGCAAGGTGCAGTACTGGATGAACAATCTGCAGGCGCACAACACGGCGCAGATGGTGGCCGACAAACTTGCCGAAAAACGTGAAACATCGCGTGAAACAAAAGAGGCGCAGAGTGGCGACGCGCGCCACGGCAATGGCGGATTCCGGGTGATGACGCTCAATTGCCGCTATGGCCGTGCGAATGCCGGGCAGATCGTCGAGGCCGTGCGCAGCCACGATGTCGGCGTGCTCGCCTTGCAGGAGCTGACGGACGATCTTGTCGCCGCGCTGGACGAGGCGGGGCTTTCCGAGGTGCTGCCCTACCGTCAGCTGGGCGGGAACAAAGAGACCGACAACGGCGGATTCAACGGCATATGGATCCGCGTCGAGCCGAGCGACACCTCTCCGGTCACCGCTGAGATCCCCGCCGCGGACGTGCCTGGAGTGTGTTTCCCCATCGACGCCCAGCGCAACGTCACCTTCGTGTCTGCGCATCCGAAATCGCCGATGCGCGGCTGCGCCGATTGGTCGGCCGGCATCATCGGTCTGGGAGAGCTTTCCACTTCGCAGAAGGCCGGCGACATCACCGTCATCATGGGCGATCTCAATTCCAGCACCGATCATCCGAGTTTCCGGCGTTTGCTCGCCGATGGCTTCGAGGACGCCGCGCTTGCCGAGGCGAAGGGAAGACGGGCCACTTTCCCGTCATGGCTTCCGTGGCCGCGCATCGTGCTCGACCACGTGCTGTACACGCACGGTCTGCATGCGTCCGAGGTGCGTTCCTTCACCATTGAAGGAAGCGATCATCTGGCGTTGACCGCGACGCTGACGTTGCGGTAGATGCCGTGCCGCGCTGCCTTGGCGCGGTTGTGCCGATCGTTGATATGCCGATGCCCGGCACAATATCTGATCGGCGATTATTGCCGCATACTACGATGGCTGGCCGTGACAATGCGTGATACGCATTGTCATGGCCAGCCATCGTCGAATATATATGGGCTATATATGGGCGCTACGCGGTCAGTGCAGCAGACCGGACAGGCCACCGCCGAAGTTCGGCGGCAGTTCGCCGTCGTTCATCATGTCCTGCAAGCCTGCGGGCAGTGCGGGGTTCTGCGGTTTCTTGGCGAATGCGGAGCCGCCGGAGGACTTGGATTTGCCGGCGAGCTTGTCGCGCAACGCCTTCTCTTCGGCCTCGCGCTTCATCGGATTGCCGGATTTTCCGCCCTTCTTCTTGTTCTTTTTGCCCTTCTTGTTCTTGCCGCCGCCCATGGCCGGACCGCCGAAACCGGGCATGCCGCCCATGCCGGCCTTGTTGCTCATGCGGCGCATCATCTTCGCGGCCTGTTCGAAGCGCTTCAGCAGCGCGTTGACCTGCGAGACGGTGACGCCGGAACCATAGGCGATGCGGGCGCGACGGGAGCCATCGATGATCGACGGGTCACGACGCTCGGCGGGGGTCATCGAGCGAATGATGGCCTCGGTGCGGTCGATCTCCTTCTCGTCGAACTGCTCCAGCTCCTTGCGATGCGCGGCCATGCCCGGAATCATGCCGAGCAGGTTCTTCATCGGGCCGAGCTTGCGCACCTGCTGCAGCTGGTCGAGGAAGTCGTCCAATCCGAAGGAGCCGTCGGAGATCTTCACGGCGGCCTTGCGGGCCTCTTCCTCATCGAACTGCTTCTGCGCCTGCTCGATTAGAGTGAGGATATCGCCCATGTCGAGGATGCGGGAAGCCATGCGATCCGGATGGAAGACCTCGAAATCCTTCAATCCTTCGCCGGTGGAGGCGAACAGGATCGGCTTGCCGGTGACGGAGGCCACGGAAAGCGCGGCACCACCACGCGCGTCGCCATCGAGCTTCGAAAGCACGACGCCGGTGAAATCCACGCCCTCGTCGAACGCCTTCGCCGTCTGCACGGCATCCTGACCGATCATCGCATCGATGACGAACAGGATCTCATCCGGCTGCACCGCGTCGCGGATGTCGCGGGCCTGCTTCATCAGCTCCTCGTCGACGCCCAGACGACCGGCGGTATCGATGATCACCGTGTCGTACAGCTTCTGCTTGGCGAGCTCGACGGCGTCACGCGCCACCTTCACCGGATCGCCGCTGGTCTGGCCGGGGGAGGCCACGGCCTCGCCGCCGTCGGACTGCACGCCCTTCTCCGGCGCGTACACCGGTACGCCGGCGCGTTCGCCGACCACCTGGAGCTGCGTCACCGCGTTCGGACGCTGCAGATCGGCCGCGACGAGCAGCGGCGTGTGGCCGGAATCCTTCAGCCAATATCCCAGCTTGCCGGCCAAGGTGGTCTTACCGGCACCCTGAAGACCGGCGAGCATGATGATCGTCGGAGGGTTCTTCGCGAAGTTCAGCGGACGGTCCACACCCGCGCCGAGCACGCTGGTGAGCTCCTCGTTGACGATCTTCACGACCTGCTGGGCCGGATTCAGCGCCTGCGACACCTCGGTGCCGAGCGCGCGTTCGCGGATGCGGCCGGTGAAGGAGCGCACCACGTCAAGAGCCACATCGGCGTCCAGCAACGCACGGCGGATCTCGCGTATCGTGCCGTCGATGTCGGCGTCGGAAAGCTTGCCTTTGCTCTTCAGATGCTTGAAGGCATTCGAGAGCTTGTCTGTCAAAGAACTAAATGCTGCCATAATGGTTTCAGTCTAGCCGCCTCGCGGGAAATCACGCAGGGGGAGCCTCTCCGCTAGGACCGCCGGTAAGGACGCCGGTTGGGGCTTTGATGCTGCGCCTACGGCAAGAACGACGAAATGGGTGTCTTTTCGGACGAAATACGATTCGATTTCGTCCGAAAAGACACCCATTTGCGGGAACGTCTATCGCAGCGTATCGGTGCGGACGCGCTTCAGCATCATTTCAGCGACCAGGTGGAGCCCTGTGGGCCGTCTTCGATGGCGATTCCCGCGGCGTTGAGCGCGTCGCGGATCGCGTCGGCCTTGGCGAAGTCCTTGGACTTGCGGGCTTCGGCACGTTCCGTCAGCTGCCCGGAAACGAGCTTGTCGAGTGCCTCATGCTCCGCGGAGTCCGCGTCGGAACCGGCGGCGCCGCCGGCGGCGCCACCGTTCACCCACGGTTCGGCCAGCGGGTCGAGTCCCAAGGTGTCGAGCATCGCGCGCACGTTGACCAGCACCTCGCGCACCTCGGCCTTGGCCGCATCGGAGTCCGCGCGGTCGGCGAGCTTCGACAGCAGGGTGTTGCCGGAACGGATCGCGGTGAAGATCGCGGCGGATGCGCCGGAGACGTTGATGTCGTCGTTCATCGCGGCGATGAAGTCGGCCGGAAGCGCATCGGCGGAAATCGAAGCGATCTCCTCATGGGAAGGCTGTTCGCCGACTGCGGCGCCGGCGCGCTCGATGAAGTTCGCCACGCGGTCATACGCGGATTTCGCCTCGGCGAGCGTCTGGTCGGACCATTCCAGCATCGAACGGTACTGCACGGAACCGAGTGCGTAGCGCACCACCCAAGCGGAATTCTCGGCGAGCACCGCGGGCACGGACAGGCCGTTGCCGAGCGACTTCGACATCTTCTCGCCCTTCGCGGTGACCCATGCGGAATGCATCCAGCGCGCGGCCGACTCGTAGCCGGCGGCGCGCGTCTGCGCCATCTCGTTCTCGTGGTGCGGGAAACGAAGGTCGAGTCCGCCGCCGTGGATGTCGAACATATCCTTCAGGTAACGGTGGCTCATCGCGGAGCATTCGATATGCCAGCCCGGGCGTCCCGTGCCGAAGGGGGTGTTCCAGCGCGCGTCGAGCGGGTCGGTGCTCTTCGGTGCCTTCCACAACGCGAAATCGCGCGGGTCGTGCTTGTCGGGGGACATGTCGGCGGGGTCGACCGGATTGTATTTGTCGTTGCCGGCGCTGTCGACGGACGGGCCCATCGCATCGGCGACTTCGGCGGCGGCGTCCACTTCGGTGGTCTGTTTCTGATGCGTCAGCTCGCCGTAGTGCGGCCAGGAGGCCACGTCGAAGTACACATTGCCGGTCGGCTTGCCGTCCTCGTCGTACACCACGTAGCCGTGCCCGTTGTCGATGATCTTCTGGATGAGGTCGATCATGTCGATCATGTGGCCGGTCGCGCGCGGCTCGTATGTCGGCGGTTCGACGCCGAGCGTGTTGTACGCCTCGGTGAACTCGCGCTCGTAGATGTAGGCGCGCTCCCACCACTGCTGGCCCGCGGCCGCCGCCTTGTCGAGGATTTTGTCGTCGATGTCGGTGACGTTGCGCACGAACGTGACCTTGTATCCCAGACGCTCGAACCAACGGCGCACCACATCGAAGGCGACGGCCGCGCGGATGTGGCCGATGTGCGGCGAGCTCTGCACGGTGGCGCCACACACGTAGATACCGACCTGGCCGGGTTTGATCGGCGTGAAATTCGACACCGTGTGCGAGGCGGTGTCGTACAGCTTCAGCCCTGCGGCGGCCTTGGCCACCGCGGAGGTTCCGGAAGTGTTGGTATTCTGCGGTTTCTGCGTGTTTGTCATACCCATGAGAATATTGCCAGAATCGGACATAGGAGGTGTGCCGGCCAATGAATGAAACGGTGCGTGGAACATCATGGAAATCATCGTTTTTGTCGGAATGGTGAACGTCGTTTACGAGAATGAGTAACAATAGGGGCATGAAGCAATCGCAGGTGTTGATTTTGCAGCACGTTCCGTGGGAGAAGCCGGGACGCATTCTGGACAGCTTGGACGATTTGGGCCTTGCGTACCAGGTGATGAACATATCGAAGGAGAAGAAGCCGGATCTGCCTGAATTCGAAGACGTCGCCGGCGTGGTGATCATGGGCGGGCCGATGGGTGCCCTCGACACCGACAAGTATCCCGGATTGAAGGTCGAGGCGAAGCTGGCGCGCGCCGCGGTGAGCGTCGGCAAGCCGCTGCTCGGCGTGTGCCTCGGGCATCAGATCATCGCCACCGCGCTGGGCGCGAAACTGAAGAAGGGCGACGGTCCGGAAATCGGATTCGCGCCGATCAAGCGCATCGACCGCCATGATTACTTTTCGATGTGGAACAAAACGCTTGACGTGCTGCACTGGCATAACGACGTGGTGACGTTGCCGGATGGCGCGTATCCGCTTGCGAGAAGCGAGAAGACCAAGAACCAGGCGTTCCGGTTCGGTTCCGCGTTGGGCCTGCAATTCCATCTGGAGGTCACGCCGACGCTGCTGGAGGAATGGCTTGACGAGCCGAGCATGGTCAAGGACCTCAAGGCCGCGGGTGGTTCCAAATCGCAGCTGCGCGACGATTTCGCCCGATGCAATCCGCAATTGCAGCCGCTTGCCGACCAGGTGTTCTCCGGTTTCGCGGCGCGCTGCAACTCCTACGCCCAGTCGCTGCAGAGATAAGAGATAACGTAGGGATAACGAATGTCAGGTTTGTCTGGGTCGCTGCAAATTTTGGATAATTTCCGATAATCCTGCGTGAAACTACTTTCGAACGCCTTCCGTAGGGGGTTTCTTGGTTCCGTAGGTGGTTGGGTAGCGAATCGGGGTTGCGAAAGGGCCTTATTCAGGCCTTTTTCTTACGTGGTATCCGAGGACAACCGCCTACGGAAGCGAAAAACCGCCTACGGAACCTTGTGCGGCGTGCTCTGTGGTTCGGATCGCGCCAAGCGCCCGCGCGGCTCTGCGCAGCGCCACGCGCATACGCACATATGCATAGGCGGCAGTGTTCCGTCGTGCCGCTACATTGGTGAGTTATGCCGACTTATGATTTGGGACTTGAACACGTTTCGCTTGCTTTCGCGACCAAGAACATCTTCACCGACGTGACGCAGGGCGTCTTCGAGGGCGACCGCATCGGCATCGTCGGCAAGAACGGCGATGGCAAATCCACGTTGCTGCATTTGTTCCGCGGCACGCAGGAGCCGGATTCCGGCCGCGTGACCATGCGCAACGGCCTGACGTTCGGCATGCTCGACCAGCGCGATCCGCTCGACGATAACGCCACCGTGCGTGAGGCCGCGCTGGAAGGCCGTGAGGATTACGAATGGGCCGCGGAAACGAAGTCGCGCGAGATCGTGGAGGCGCTGCTGGGCGGCATCAGCCTAGATGCGAAGATCGGCTCGCTGTCGGGCGGCCAGCGCCGCCGCGCGGATTTGGCGCGTCTGCTGCTCAAGGATTGGGACATCCTCGCGCTCGACGAGCCGACGAACCACTTGGACGTGGTGACGATCCACTGGCTCGCCGAGCACCTGAAGAACCGCTGGCCGGCGGGGCAGGGCGCATTGCTGCTCGTCACCCACGACCGTTGGTTCCTCGACGAGGTGTGCGAGTCGATGTGGGAAGTGCACGACGGTGCGATCGACCCGTTCGAAGGCGGTTATTCCGCGTATATGCTGCAGCGTGTGGAACGCGACCGCCAAGCCGACGTGCGCGAGACGAAGCGCCGCAATCTGGCGCGTAAGGAATTGGCGTGGCTGACCCGTGGCGCGCGTGCGCGCTCCACCAAGCAGAAGTTCCATGTGAAGGCCGCGCGTGAATTGATCGCCGATGTGCCACCGGTGCGCAACACGTTGGAATTGAAGCAGATGGCGACTTCGCGACTCGGCAAGCAGGTCGTCGATCTGATCGACGTGACGCAGATCTTCGAGCATGCGCAGGGCGAATCGGACATTGACCCGGATGCGGCGCAGATGGAGGCCTCCGCATCGCGCGTGGACGTGGTACCGGCCATGTACGCCGAACCGCAGGTGCACGGCAGCGTCGAAGTGGCGGTGGACGATCTGACGGATCCGCGACTGGTGGACGCCGGCGTGCCCGAGGCCGAGCGTGCCGCGGAGCAGGCGGCGGAGGAATCGCAACCGGAGTTGAGCGACGAAATCGACGAGGTGACGTCCGCGGCGAAGACGGTCACCGTCACGGGCCGCAAAATCCTCGACGATGTGACGTGGCTGATCGGCCCCGGCGACCGTTTCGGCATCGTCGGCGCGAACGGCGCCGGCAAATCCACGTTGCTGAAGATCCTCGACGGCACGATCACCCCGACCGCAGGCCATGTGAACATCGG
>ERZ808266.451-NODE-451-length-14509-cov-4.355542_pt1 | contig 14509 bp, 9 predicted proteins | sample MGYA00521278_ERZ808266 | MGnify/ENA primary metagenome ERZ808266 (study PRJEB31516, sample SAMN03275591) | gut metagenome | biome: mammalia-associated habitat; material: feces | host: Papio cynocephalus | place: Kenya | collected 2012-08-02 ... | reverse complement strand
CGCCAAACACCTCGGTCAAGAGCTCAGTCCAGAATATCTGGCTCTCGCCTTTCTCATATCCCCTGCCTTCCCATTTCTTGGCGAAGGCAGCGGCAGCCATGCGTTGTTGTTTCTCTGTCATATCTTGATGTTTGCCTACGAATGTAATGGTCAAGTGCTAAGATACTATAAAGCATTGCAATTCGCAAATATTTAGGAGAAAAGTTTTGAATTACAAGAGAAAGACAATATAAAAATATACAAAACAATCTGTCATACACGAAAAAAGACTAACTTTGTAGCACGAAAGTGAACTAAAAATACGATATATATGGCAGCAACGGTTTTTAATGATGCACAGGTTGATTTAATCAACATGATGCAATGGGTGAAGACCCCAGAGGCTTTGGCTGATTTGAAGCAGGCAATTTCCGATTTCTTCGCAAAAAAAGTTAAAGAAGAGATGGACCGCATGTGGGAAAACGGAGAAATGACACAAGACAAAGTTGACTCCTTTGCCACATTGCACGAACGCACACCATATCGCAAATAAGCCATGAGGGTCGTTCTCGACACTAATTGCCTCATTATGGCAATATCAGCACGTAATAAATACTATCAAGTTTGGCAAGATCTTCAGAACGGGAAGAGCAGCGGCAAGACGATGGTCATGACGATGCCCAAGATCACCTGCAAGGGCAAGCCCACCTTGATGTAGTCGGCGAAGGTATAGCCTCCGGCGTGCATCACGAGGGCGTTGGGCGGCGTGGAGAAAGGCGAGGCGAAACATGTCATTTAGCAAAGGTAACGCCCCACCCCACTGTCGCCAAATGATTTGCGTGTGTTTTTGGAATCTTTATGCAAAATTGGGGAATTTTGCCAAACAAGGCAACAAAAAGCAGCCAGGGAGAGGGCACGGGAAAAATATTTTTGTATCTTTGCATGGTCATCATATCCCCCATAAAGGATAACAATGGGGATATAAACAATAGGTAACAGAGACAAGGCAATAGAAAAACACAAGGGATAACAATGAAAGAAACCATCACGCTCGACATGCTCCAGACCGCCGGAATAGGCGCGCTGGCGCTTGTGTTCGGAATGACGCTGACACGCAAGACACCATGGCTGAAGAAGTTTTGCATACCATCGCCCGTGTCGGGCGGCATCGTGTTCTCGCTCATCACGCTCGCCATATACACCTTTTGCGACGTTGAGATATCTTTCGACGGCACGCTCAAGGATGTCTTCATGCTCGCGTTCTTCACGAGCGTGGGGTTCCAGTCCAATTTCCGCACGCTCCGGCAGGGGGGCAAGACGCTCGTGGTGATGCTCGCGCTGCTTGTGCTTATCATCTCGCTGCAAAACCTGATGCCCCTGCTCATAACCAAGGCCATGGGCGTGAACCCACTCGTGGGCATGGCGGCCGGTTCCATCTCCATGGCCGGAGGCCACGGCACGGCTGGCGGATTCGCTTCGGTGCTTGAGGGCATGGGGCTCAAAGGGGCGGGCACGGTGGCCATGGCCGCTGCCACGTTCGGACTGATTGCCGGGTCGGTGATTGGAGGCCCGGTGGCGGAGAGGCTCATACAGAGGCATCTCACGTCGGAACAACTTGAGCCCAAGGACTACGAGGTTGACCCTGCGCTCGCCGGCTTCGAGAGCGACGAGTCGCTGCCGCAAGGCCACGCCAAGCACATGAGCGACGACGAGCACGAGTTTCACCAGTATGCCACGGCCACATACGCCCTGCTCATAGTCATGGCCTTGGGCACCGTGGCGAGCAAGCTGCTCCAGAGCACGGGAATAACTTTCCCGACATATTTCGGCGCGCTGGTCATGGCGGCCATCACGCGCAACATCATGGAACTGACGCCTTACAGCCACAAGCTGCCCATGGAGAAGATAGTGAGTACGGGCAACATCTGCCTGTCCTTGTTTCTCGGCATGGCGATGATCTCGCTGAAGCTCTGGGAACTGGAGAGCCTCGCCCTGCCGCTCATCACCATCCTCGTGGCACAGGTGGCGATGATCATCCTTCTCACCTATTTCGTGGCGTTTCGCATGCTCGGCCACGACTACGACGCCGCCGTGCTCGTGGCTGGCATCTGCGGTTTCTCGCTTGGTGCCACGCCAAACGCCATGGCCAACATGAGCGCCGTGTGCTACAAGTATCATTATTCCACCAAGCCGTTCCTCATTGTGCCCATCATCGGCGCCATGTTCGTGGATCTGATAAACACTGGCGTGATAACGGTATTTCTCAACTTGATTAGCCTTTAGCGCCATACACGCTTGAAATAATTGATACCGCAACCGCAATTTAGCTAAATCATCTTAATTTACACTCTTTTCAGTTGTGGGTATCATAAACAATACCTACATTTGCAAAAGACAAGTAAGACTAATGATGAGGATTACTAAAATTTGGTTCAAGGGCGACTATATTTATGGCGAAGACGAGAGCGGCAAAACCTATCGCCAGTCTTTGTTGTGGTACAAGAACCTTCGAAAGGCCAACGATGAGGAACGCGGCAAATACACCTTTGGTTATGACGGCATACACTGGAGAAACCTTGACGAGAACGTGAGCTTTGAAAGTTTTGCTTACGACGATGCTGAACCGTCAAAACTACAACGCTTCTTCTTGTCACACCCTGAAATCAACGTTTCGGAATTCGCACGACTTGTCGGCATCAACCCTTCGCTCCTCCGCAACTACATAAATGGTTTTAAGAAACCGTCAAAAGAACGTGAGAAGATGATCATAAACCATCTCCACCGCATAGGACAAGAATACTTGGCCTTGGCATAGGGCAAGCGCCGTCAAGACTTAACAAAAACACTCCCAAAAACGGCCATTTCTGGTCGATTTTGGGAGTGTTTCGGCTTTACGCTTGAATCGCGTCGGCCTTACGCTTGAATCGCGACGGCTTTACGCTTGAATCGCGATGGCCTTACGCTTGAATCGCGACGCGATTCAAGCGTAAGGCCGAAAGTCGTTTTCGTGGTACGCGGCTCGTCACTTCTCGTACACCGCTATTTGGTCTATCACCACGCCCTCATCGAGGGCCTCAACCGTCAAGGTGTGGCTGGCCTGCGAACCGAGCCGCATCAAGAGCGTGCGCAGGGCTTGGTTGCGCTCCACGTTGTCTTTCCACTCATTGGTGCCCACCACGGCGGCATAGTCCACCACCACCGACGGGCCTCCGTCGAGCGACACCCTGACGCGCAGCTTGTCGCCTTCCACAGGATGGTTGGGGTACATGTGGAGCACCACGCGCGCCACGCCCGTGGCATTGGCCTTGAACTGGTAGGTGGCCGTAGAGCCTTTGGCCAGGGTTGCCGCCTTGCCATCATAGCCGAGCATCTCACAGGGCGTGAGGTTGCCATTCACGGCATCCGTCGCGTTGAAGAAAGCAAGGGGTATGGTGTCGGTGGGCAGCGGCGTAGTCACGGTGTTGTGCTTCAGACGCTGAAATACTGCCAACTCGCGTGGGCGCATGTCCATAATGCAGTTCCACTTGCCGTGGTTGAAGAACCCCTCGTTGTAGCGGCGCGTCATGACGGCGATGCTGTCGTAGGCGGCATCGCTCTCGCTCCACTTGGCAAGGCCATGGCGAGCCAGTTCGCCAACGATGAGCTTGCGGTTCAACTGGGTCGCGCCCTGCACGGGATATTTCACCAGTTGGTAAAACTCGTCCTTCTTTTGATTGGGCACTGAGGTGAACATCTTTTCCACCTTGTCGGACAGTGCATTGTATTTGGCGAGGCGCGAGCGCATGTGGCTCTCGCTCCAGCCAAGACCCTTCACCGTCTCCCAGTCGCCCACGGGCCACTCCAACGTGCGCGTGCCGCCCATGTGCTCAGGCTTACGCTCATAGGCCAGACGGTAAAACTCAGACATCACGTCGGTAAGTTCACCACCCTGCTTCTGTCCGAACTCGCGCTTTAAGAACTGGTCGAGATGGCCACGCACTCCAAGCCGACGCACGGAGTCGATGTTCCACGCCATGTCGAGGAACAGTTCGGTCAGGTACTCATCGGGCTTGATGTCGCCCACGTTCAATATCCACTCGTGCTGTATGCCACGGTCGTAGGCCAGATTCATCTGCTGTTGCAGCTGTGCTGGCGACGACGTGCCGAGCCATAGGTAGTCGTGAGGCTTGCCGTAGTAGCTCACGTGATAGTAGATGGCGTTGCCACCCTTGCGCGCGCGCTCCTCAGCCGTGGGGAAATGGCGTATGTAGCCGTAGTTGTCGTCGCACCACATGAGCGTCACGTCGTCGGGCACTTTCAGTCCAGCGTTGTACACGTTGAGCACCTCCTTGTAGGGCACGAACACCTGCGGCACCTTGGTTATGTCTTCGTTGACATACTTGCGCAGCATCTGCCGCTGCACCTTGAACACCGAGTCGAGCACCACTTTCTGCTCCTGCACGGTCTTCGCGCCGTTCATGGCACCGTCGTGCACGCCGCGCATGCCTATGGTATATAAGATAGGTTGCTTGCCCACCTCCTTCATGCGGTCTTCCCAGAAGTTGATTACCCCCTGACGGTTATGCACGAAGTCGTAGTCGCCCTTGCCGCGGCGCGGCCATTCGCCAGCGGTGGAGCAAGCCATTGGCTCACAGTGGGAACCACCTACGTAGATACCGTATTTGAGTGCCACCTCACGGTTGCCCTTTGTGAGGAAGAACGGCACCGACACCTCGTGCATTGGCGGCCAGTAGGCGTTGGCACGCAGACGAAGCATCAGCTCGAAGATGCGCGCCGTGGTCTTTGGGCCTATCACGCCCTTGCCCAGTCCAGGCTCATAGGTCTTGTAGGCCCAAGGGTTAAGCCCCCAGTCCTCGTCGTTGATGAAGATGCCACGGAAAGGCACCGTGGGCTGCTGCTTGTCGGCATAGCCCTCGGGCAGTGCGAAACCAGCACGCTTAGCCGGCGTGGCATCCGCCCACCACTCCCATGGCGACACGCCCATGAGACGCGAGAGCTGAAGCAAGGCGTAGGCCATGCCGTGAGAATCGGCGGCGGTGATACGCAACTTCCCGTCGCTAACCTTCATGGAGAAGCCCTCCCAAGGGAGCGAGCGGTCGTAGTCTACGGTGATGAGCGCGCTGTCCTTCTCGCCAGTGGTTATTATCCTTGCCGAGAGCACGGCGTGCAAGTCACCATCGAGCATGTCGAGGGCGGTCTGCGCCACAGGGTCGTGCTTTGGGTTCATCCACACTTTCACCTCCGACGCGCTTGCGATACGGAACGAGTGTTTCAGTTCGGGAGCCACATTGTCAAGGAACCACCGCTCGCCGTAAGGCAAGTAGAGACGATGTCCGTCGGCGTTGAGGTGTGCCCAGTCGCGCACGGCCTGGAAATAGCGGGCACGGAAAGCGTCGTCGCGCACGTGGATGGGGCAGTTTTTTTGATAGTTGTCGAGCAAAGGCACATTCATGTCCTTGCACACCTTGCGTATTATCTTACCCACCTGCTTGAACCCCACTCGCTCGTTGTTCCACGGCGACACATAGCCGAGCCGTGCCTTGGGGCAACGCTGGCGAATGCCGGTGATGAGCGCGCGCAACGAGTCGGAGAACATCCGGAGCGAGTCGCGATTGTTCTTGCACTTGTCGGCGTCGTTGTGCCCGGCTATTATGAGCACATAGTCGGCATCCTTGTCTATCTGCCGATAGCGTTGCAGGAGCGACTGCCCACACCACTCCTTGGTGCGGTCAAACGCCACGCTCGACCCGTTCTTGCCCACGTTCTGGTAGTCGAGGCCCAGTCGCTCGGCCATCATGCAGTGCCACGTCTCGGTGTACGGCCGCTTGTGGTTCTCCACGTAGGAGTCGCCAATGACGGCGAGCTTGCCCCTATGTGCAGATGGTTGCGCGCATACAGCCGAAGGCATGGTGCCAACCATCACAAGAAATAGAATGATTTTAAGTAAAAAAGATTTCATAATATCATTTTGTTTTAATGATATATGGGGGAATGCCATATTTGCAACAAATCTGGCATTCCCCACTCCAAATATAAATTAAAGATATTTTTTCATGTCATTGTCAATCGTTGAAGACCATGTTCCAGTCGATACCTACATAATCCTTGGCCCAATCATATGGCAGGTAATTCCATATGTAGCTGCCTTCGTCAAGATATATTGTCACCTTAGCATAACGTGCCTTGATGGCTCTATAAAAGACATAGCAATCTTTGCCATTGGCATCTTTTGCAGTGTTTTTACCAGATATGCTTCCCGTGGCAGACCACGAGTTGCCGTCCTCACTCAGCGAAACCTTTATGCCATTGCATCCAATATAGCAGTAAGGCTTCATGAATCCCGTGACGTTGTGTACCGCCCCAAAATCGATAGTGAACTCACAGGTTCCCTTCTTGGCCTTTGGCACCCATTTGCTTGTCGTCATATTTGACGGGTCAAAGTTGTCAGCTGCCAAGCACTTCCATGCGCTAATGTCAGTAACCGTCTTTCCTGTCACGGCAGACGGATTGTCATCAACGAGACTCTCCTCGACATTAACGATTAGGTAAGCCACATTTTCCTCTGCCTCATTTGACGCGTTATTTGAGTATGTGGTATTGAATTTCATCGGAAGTAAGTAAGTCCCAACGTCGAGACTCGAGAAATCGGCCTTTTCTGAAGAAACACTTATCTCCGCACTTGTCTTGCCAGCTTCCACCGTGGCATTGGCTATGCTCAATGCCGAAACAATATCTGCAGGCAAAGCCTTGTATGATGTGGCGTGCGCGGTGTTGTAGTCAGACACCAGGTTCGTGGCCGGGCTCAACGATGCCGACACGTTAGAGTCGATGGCACGCTTCAATGACACTCCATACTTGACGTTTATCGATCCACTGACTCCTTTGGGGGTCAGTGTTATGGTAGACGTATTCTCCGTATTCGACAAACTGGCGAGCTTGTGGCTGTTATGTATGGCAATGTAATATACTCCCAAATCCTCGCTCGAGGCCAGCTGGCGATTGCCACTACCACTCTCAATGGTTAGACGTATTGGCAACACATACTCCGGCTGCGTGAGCTTGGCCTTGAGATTCTCTGGCAGGGTCACCTTGAGATTCTCGTTGGCCATAGTCGTATCTTTTTGAATCTCCGCGGCTGTCACCTCGATACCAGCTGCCACATCTTGAGGGACAGCAAGTGCATTTGTGCCGTTTTCATTGTTATACTGGCTCGTGAGTGTCGTATCGACAACGGCACTTACCTTTACGGTGCTCTCTGCATTGTATTGTAACCTTACTGGCACGGAAGCCGTTATGTCACCAAAGACACCAGCTGGCGTGGTGAATATCTGGCAATTGGCCACCTTTGCCACCATATTGTTCACATATACAAGATTATGGTTGGCACCACGCACGTCGTACGTCTCTTCATCGGAGCAGGACGTGAGTCCAGCTCCAACAATAGCAGCCAACCCTAAGGTAATTAGTTTTATGTTCGCTTTCATTTCGTTTTCTTTTTAGGATTGTCAAAAATGGATCCAAATCACTCAGCGCAACGATTTTGGTCATCGATGGCCCAATGAATGTAGCCACTGTAGTCGAACGGTGAGTACACTCCATCTTGAGCTTGGCGTTGTGTCTTGCTCCAGTCCATGTCGTAGCCATGGCCAGTCATGTCCTGTATTATGTGGCCTGAGGTTTGATCCATCTTCCAGTAGGCTATGAGACCGTCGCTCTTTGGGTCGACACCGCACATGCCTGTGGCAATAGCACTTGGCGAGAGAGCCTTGTTCCAAAGGCGAATCTCAGCCAAACGACCGTTGAAATACTGGCTCCACTGGTATGAAGTCCAAGACATGCCAAGTTCGAACTGCTTGAATATCCACGACTTGCCAGGTATGGAAACCGTTTTGTCTGGCGAAGCATTGTCGTCGATATAGAGTTTGTAGTCTGTACCATCGTAGGTGCAGGTTATGAAGTACCACTTGCCGTTTTGGAACGACGTGTTTGACACAAGGTTTCCACCAGGCAACACCCATTGCAGAGAACCGCTTGGCAGACCGCTTTCGTCGAAGCGGAACATGTTTGAGCCATCGCCACCGCCACCAAGGTTCATGAAGCGACGCAAGCTGCCAGGACCTGTAAGATTGGTGACATAGACCTTTGCCTGAATGGTATAGTTGGTAAGGGTCACAGCCTTATCGTCGCTGAACATGAAGCACGACGATCCGCTTGCGTCATAATGCAGGTGGTGGAAGTTGAGCACGCGGCTTATCCTCACAAACAACGTGCGCGAAGGCTCAACGACATTTTCCACGCCACCTTCCGCGCTCTTGATGCTGACAGGTATCATGTAGGAGCGGCCCTCCACGAAGTCCTCAGTGCTCACCACTTTCACGGCTGTGGCCTCCGACACCGCGCTGCCAGCCTTGATAGTGACCTCCTTGTTCTCAAGCTCAATGCACGAGAGAGGTATGGGGTAATAGTTGGAGCCGTTTTGCTTGTTGTATTTCGTCACGGCGGCTGTGTCGATGGCCAGTGTCACCTTGGTGTCAGCGTCGACCTTGCGCGTAGACTTGACGGTGATGCTGTAAGACGAGGGCGTGTCTTCCACGACGAGCTTCTGCACGGGGGTCTTCTCCGTACCTGTCATGAGAAGGCCGTTCTTGTTGAAGTCGAAATCATTGCCTTCGGCATTGCAGCCAGTGAGCACCGCCGCTCCTGACGCCAAGGCAATGGCTGCCGATAATATGCTATATTTGATATTCATGGTAATCTTATTGTTTATTGTATTTCCAAAATCACTTTTTAATCGCAGGATTCATAATCTGTATGGCTCTGCGCAATGCACCGTATGGCACGCCAAGGCGATCCTGGTTGTAGTTGAACCGTATGGAATAGCCACCGCAGCCACCCTTGTTGCCTTTCTCCCATGCGGCATACGACTCCACGTTTCCACCGTTTGGTTTCTGATGGATAGCCTCACACATCACCTGCTTCTTCGTGTCCCATCCACTGGCAAAGGCTGCTCCGGTACCCTGTCCACTATAAGCCTGACGGATGAGATAGTCGCAATATGGATTCATGTCGCTGCTCGGCGAGCCGCCGAAATAGTCGATTATGATGAGCTTCTCAGGCCACTTGCCCTCCGGGCCGAAATACTTGTAACACTCCTTTATCACGGGGAGCAGGTTACTTGAGCTCCATCCCTCAAAGTCCCAGTCCATGCCGTCCATCTCGGCGTCAACCACCTGCTTCACGGCATAGCGAGCGTAATATTGGAGGTTCTCTTCATTGATGTTGTCAGCGAGGAAGATGGTGTCGGGCACTTGCTTGCCGTTCTCGTCGGTCTTCATCACCGGGTTCAAGTCCTCGTCGAGCACTGGAACGGTGTGGCGGTAGTGCGACGCGTCGGCGTGCATCACAAAGCGCGTGCCGAGCTTCTCCTGACAATATTTCATGTCGGCATAGGCCACGGGGTGCTCTTCCTTTGTGGGTATGCCGAGCCATGTGTTCACGATGTCGAGTGAATCTGGCAGACCGCGGAAACGCTCGCCCCATGACGCGGGATCCTTATAGCCGGAGACGCCCTCCAAAGGTCGCCAGTTTTGGTAGTAGACATAGCAAATCTCGTGGTCGGTCTTCTTGTAGTCGCGCAAGTCCTTGTAGTATTGCTCATCGTATGTGGTGAGCGACTGCACCTCCAAGGCCTCAGTGTCGGTGTCGCAACTTGCGAGAGCCGTGAGGCCAGCCGCAATAGCGAGCATTGAAAATATCTTGAGTTTCATATCTTATACTTTATTATATATATTCGGTTATGAATTATCAGTGGCTTTTCTTGTCCCACCAGAGCGTGGTACCGCCGTTGTCGCCCGTCGGGTTGTTAGACTCTGAGTTGAGCGTGTTTATACCCGCGTTCACGGCATCGCCATTGGTCTTCTTCTCCGATGCCGGATAAGGCAAGCGGCGAATCTGCACGCTGGTGCTCACCTGGCCGTTGCTCTCGTTCTTGACCACTGGGAAGAGCTTGGGATACCCCGTGCGGCGGAACTCGCTCCATCCCTCTGGGCCATCAGGATACATGGCGATCCACTTCTGCGTGATGATGCGCTCGAGGTTGGTCTCGAAGCTCGCGCCCTCGTCATACTTGGGACAGATGGTGCTGGGAGCCGAAGCGTCGTTGCCGTCGCCTGTCGGGTCCTTGTAGTCGGCTGGCTTCGCCGTTGAGTTGATGTAGGAGTCGGCACCGTCGATGTTGTTCTCCTTGAACGACATGCGTATGCCATCCTCATAGAACTGCTTGGCCGTGCCGCCCATGTTCCAACCACGCAGCGCGCCCTCGGCACGGAGGAAGTAAGACTCAGCAGCCGTCATCCACACTATTGGCGTGGTGCTCTTGGTGATATTGAGGCGCGACACGCCGTCGCCGGCATACTTGTCGGTCTTGGCAGAGATGTTGCCCGTGCCGCAGCGCACGCCGTGGAAGCCACCGTTCTTTGCCTCAACGAAATAGACCTTGAGGCGTGGATCGCTGTAGCCATTCATGTAAGAGTCCATGGCGGCGCTCATGCGAATCTCGCCGGCGTTGAAGTCCTGGATGTCGTAGTTGGGATGGTAGTAGTTGACCATGGAGTGGAGCAACTCCGCGCGCTCGTCAGAGCTCTCAATCACGCCGATCACGTTGTTCACGGCCTTCTCAGCCTCCTGCTGAGCCAACGAAGCGTCGGCATAGACTATGCGCATGGCGAGGCGAAGGCGCAGCGTGTTGGCGAACTTCACCCACTTGGTCACGTCGCCACCATAGATGTTGTCGTATTTCGACATGAGCGTCGAACCCGACTGCGCCAATGGCGTGAGGGTCGTGATGGCAGCATCGAGTTCCTCGAAGAACTTCTTGTAGACATCCTGCTGACGGTCGAAAGCCACGCCGAGCGTACCGCTGCCGAAACCTGTGTAAGGTATTGGGCCGTAGGTGTCGGTGACGCGGTGCATGCCCTCCACCTTGATGATGTCGGCCAGGGCCTGTATGGCTGGCTGGTTGCTCTTCTCGGTGACCTGCTTCAGGTTGGCCCATGCCACCATGATCTTGGTGAATGGCTTGGTGAACATCTGCTCATACCACGTCATTTTGTATGTGCAGTTGTTGGAGCCAGAAGCCCATGTGCCCGTGGGGCCGATATAGCCAGAGTAGAGGTCATGGGAGAGGCCCTGTGCCACCTGATAGTCGGACGACTCGTTGCCGCTGCCGTCCTTGTAGAGCACCACGTTGTTTATCATCTGCGTGAAAGACGCGCCGGTGTTGAGGTTGTCCTTCTCAAGGTCTTCCTCGTAAGCCTCGCGCGAGCTGTGGTTCAAGCCGTCGAACATGTCGGAGCAGCTTGTGGCAAGCGTCAGCGTGCACGCGGCGAGGAATGTATATTTGATGTATGATTTCATAGAGTTGATGAGTTTTTAGAATTTAACTTTCACCGAGAATCCCATGTTGCGGAGCGATGGCTGCATGAAGTAGTCGATGCCCTGCGAGTAAGTGCCGGTGTTGGCTGTGAGCTCCGGGTCGAACGGTGCCTTGCAGTAGATCATCCAAAGGTTGTGGGCCACAAAGGAGAGGTTGAGACCCTTGATCCATGGCACCCATTTGGTGACGGGCAAGTCGTAGCCTAACGACAGCTCCTGGAGGCGGAGGTTCGTGGCCGAATAAGTGTACATGGCATCGATGGTCTTGGTCGGGTTGCCCACCACCTGATAGTATTCCTTGGCCGGGATGAGCTTGCCGTTGACCACGGCGCCGCCGTTGTTGCGTGCGTCCTGCGATGCCTTAGACGCTCCGTAGTAGTCGAGAATGGCCTGTGTCTCGCTCACCACCACGCCGCCGTTGCGGTAGGTGAAGAGGAAGCCGAGCGACAGTCCCTTCCAAGAGAAGGTGTTGCCCCAAGAGAGGTTGTAGTTTGGCGTGGCCTTGCCAGCGTAAGCATAGTACTCGTTGCCGTCGGGATTGGCCTCCACGGTCTTGTTGTCGGAGTCTACCCAGATGGCTCCGTGCTCGTCGGTCTTGAGCGTGCGCACATAGATGTCGGCCATTGAGCCACCCTTCTGTATGCGTGTCTGGTAGCCAGAGGTGCCGCCCTTGTACATCACGTCGAGCGAGTAGGTGTTGCCGTCGATGGGGTTCTTCCAGCTGTCGAGCATCTCCTTGACCTCGTTGCGGTTGAGCGTCCACGTGAGGTATGTCTCCCAGTTGACACGTCCGAGCTTCTGGTTGTAACGAGCGGAAAGCTCAAGACCCTTGTTCTCCACGACACCGCCGTTGACCCACGCGCTGGTGTAGCCGCTGGACGCGGGCATGTCGATGTTGAAGAACTGGTTGTAGGTCTTCGACTTGTAGAGCGTGGCGTTGAGCTTGAGCTTGTTCTGAAGCAGCACGAAGTCGATACCCAGCTCCCACGACTTGGTCTTCTCAGGGTTGAGGTTGTCGTAGAGCGTGGTCGTGGTCTCTGGACGGCCTGTGGATGGGTTGATGGTGTAGCCCACGCCCACGAGACGCGACTGCGACGGCTCGTTGCCCACCTCGGCATAGCTCAGGCGAGTCTTGAAATAGTTGAGCCAGCCGTCCTTGGTGATCTGCGGGAAGATGTCGGTCCAGATACCGCTGATGCCGGCGCTCCAGTAGAAATAGTTTTTCTCGAGCTTCGACGACCAGTCGTTGCGTGCCGTCACGTCGAGGTAAGCAAGGCTCTTGTAGCCAAGCTGCGCCGTGCCGAAGATGGCTCCGAGGCGGTTGCGGTAGGCATCGTCCTGATACACCTTGAAGGTGTTGTCGGCCTTGTTCACGTTCTCAAACGTGAAGATGTTTGGTGTGCCAAGCAAGTGACCCTCGAAGCCAATTGGGTCGTAGCTGTTTTGTGTGTAGTTGGCGCCCAGGACCGCGTTAAGGTTCCAACGGTCTTGCGCGAAATACTTGTTGAGCTTGAGGAACGACTCGGCATAGTAAGTCTCATAGGTGTCGCGTTTGTCCTTGTATGCGCCATACTCCGACGCGTAGAGCAGGTTGGTCGAGGCATGGAACTTGTATTCGTACTTGTTCTCGCTGCGGTCGTACTTCACGCGTCCGGTGAGGTCGAGCCACGGCGTAATCTTCCAGTTGAGCTGCACGGAGAACTGCTGGCGCTGCTTGTGGTTGATGTAGCGCTCGCGGTTGAGCTCCCAATATGGGTTCTCCATGGACATGTCGTTGGCGTAGGGCCAATACTGCACGGGGAAGTTGCGGTCGGTGTCGTAGCGCTCATAATACTGCAGCTTGGAGAAGTCGTCGCCCGCGGGGAAGAGATATACCGGCACGAGAGGGTTATGGTATTGTCCCTGAGATATCATGTTCTGCTCCTTGGCCGTAGACATCATGTAGTTGAAATCGAGCGTCAGACGGTCGTTGAGGAAGTTTGTGGTGTTGCGGAACGTGAGGTTGTAGCGGTCGAGGTCGTTGGTGGGCAGTATGCCGTTGGCGTTGGTCGCGCCAAACGAGACATAGGTCTGGTTGCGGTCTGAACCCACCGACAGCGACACGTCGTTCATGATGTTGGCACCGGTCTGGAAGAAGTTCTTGGGATTGTAAGACGACGGCGTGTCGAGCTTGGCACCCCAAGAATAATATGAGTTGGCCTCGGTCGGGCCATACTGGTTCTGGAACTCGTGCATCTTGAAAGGCTCAGAGAACTGGAACGACCCAGAATAGGTCACTTCGACCTTGCCCTTCTTGCCCTTCTTGGTGGTCACGAGGATGACACCGTTTGAGGCGTTGGCACCATAGAGCGCGGCAGCCGACGGACCGGTGAGCACGGAGATGGACTCTATGTCGTCGGAGTTCATCAAGGAGATGGCATCGCCAGTCTGTCCTGCGCCCTCGAATATGCCACTTGCACCAGAACTGGAGTTGTCGGTCATGGGTATGCCGTCGATGACGTAGAGCACGTTGTTGTTGCCGTTGAGCGACTTGGAACCGCGCATCACGACACGTGTCGCGCCGCCCACGCCAGAAGAGCTCTGGGTGAACTGCACGCCGGCCACCTTACCATTGAGGGAGTTTACGAAGTTTGCGTCCTTGACCGTAGTCACGGCGTCAGCGTTGAGCTGCTGCACATTATATGAAAGGCTCTTGGCCTCCTTCTTGATGCCAAGGGCGGTGACGACCACCTCGTTGATGTTTTGCGCACTTTGCGAGAGCTTCACGGTGAGGTTGTCGCCCTGCGCCTTCACCTCCTTGGGCTCATAGCCAAGGTAGCTTATCACGAGGGTGCTGCCCGTGGGCACCTTGATGGAGAACTTGCCGTCGATGTCGGTCACGGTAGCTGCTTTCTGGCCTTTCACCGTGACGGTAGCGCCTATGACAGGGTCGCCGTTCTCGTCGAGTACGACTCCTCCGACCTGCCGCTCGGCCGCCTGCTGCAAGGCAGTGGCCTTGGGCGAGGCTGCGACGTTGCCGGCGTTGAGCAAGCCGGCTCCAAGGGCCGCTGAGAAGCAAAACTTGAATAATTGCTTTTCGTTCATAAATAGTGGTTTT
>ERZ808266.443-NODE-443-length-14638-cov-3.420010_pt1 | contig 14638 bp, 7 predicted proteins | sample MGYA00521278_ERZ808266 | MGnify/ENA primary metagenome ERZ808266 (study PRJEB31516, sample SAMN03275591) | gut metagenome | biome: mammalia-associated habitat; material: feces | host: Papio cynocephalus | place: Kenya | collected 2012-08-02 ... | reverse complement strand
GAAAACCTCGCCATCGCGAGGTTTTGCAATTGCCTCATTTTATTTATACCTGAGCGAAACGCTTGATTTCTGTCGTCTTTCGGGCATAAGAAATAGGGACAGCCCCATCAATCGAGGACCTGTCCCCATAATTCCGTTCACCGAATGGGCCGTCTGACGCGACGCCTACTTCGCTTCGACCTCGACGTAGAAGAAGCGATAGAACTTCTTCAATTCGACGCTGAGCTGCAGATTCACGTAGTCCGACCACGGCCGTTTCGTGTCCAGCGTCGTCGCCGCGCGGAGCGTGTATTTGACGCAGGCTTTCACGGCGTCGTTCGTCCTCTGGTCGGGCGTCCAGACGATCTTCGGGAGCCCCTGCGCATCGAAGCCGTCAATCGACACCTTCAGCTGCGCGGCCGCCGGCGTGGTGGAGTCCGGCTCGAACCCGAACAGGTACGACTTCCAGCGCGGAATGCCGTTCGCACCGTTCGCCGCGAGCGCGGCCGCCGCCTCGGTCGCCGTCGAATCCTCCGTCAGCCCCGGCACGTTTTCCAGCAGCCAGGCGTTCGGCACGGCAACCGTGCGCGTCTCCGTCGCATAGCTCGTCTCGCCGTCTCGCGGCAGCCCGTCCGCATTCCAGAACGACACGGACGGCCTCGATTTGACCATCTCATATGCCCACGCACCGCCGACGGAATAGACCCCTTCCCAGGCGGCTTTGTAGGTCGCGTCCGTGTAATAGACCTTCAGATTTGCCGGCGTGTTTTCAAACGCCTGGGTGGATAGTTTCAAGTCCGGCGGGGCGCCGTTGAAATACAGCGCCTTCAGATTCGTGCAGCCGTTAAATACGTTATTTTGCAATTCCGTCACCGAAGCCGGGAAGGTCACCTTTTCAAGGTTCTCGCACTTCGCAAACGCAGAGGTGCGAACTGCGTTCACATGATCCGGAACCGTGTAGTCGGTCGCCGCCCGCGCCGCCGGATAGACAAGAAGATCCGACTGCAGCGCAGGCCTTCGGGTATCGAGAAAGAGAACACCGTCCTCCGAATGAAAGCGAACGTTTCCTTCCGCCACTTCCACCCACGCGAGTTTTGGGCAGTCAACGATGAATTCGCATCTACCCAACCCATCCACGGCAACGGAAGCCGGGATGGTCAGTCTTACCAAGTGCTGGCACGTATAAAAGGCAAATAAATCCATTCTCGTCGTCCCTTCAGGGATGGCATAGGACGTCCCCTCGCGCGCCATCGGATAGGCGACAAGCCGCAGCCCGTTCTCATCAGGCGACAAGCCGCAGCCCGTTCTCATCATTTTTGAAAAGGACGCCGTCCTTGGACACGAAACACGCGTTCCCCGACGCGACCTTGATTTCCCGGAGCTTCGTCGCGCCGAAAAAAACGAAAGCATCGACAGCCGTCAGACTCGCGGGGAGCGTCAGCGAGACAATCGGCGTAAACTTAAAAACATTCTGCTCGATTATCGTCACCGGCTTCCCGCCCAGCGTCTCGGGCACGGTCAAGGTTTCCGGCAGGTCATTGTTATTGGCCACAATGCCCTTAAGCGTCACGCTCGCGCCGTCCGCGTTGGCGGTGTAGCTGTACTTGATGTCGTCCACCGTCTCGTAGCCGTCCTCCGCGACGGCGGGGTGCGCGAGCGCCAGGCCGAGCGCGGCGGCGCAGAGGGTTTTCATGTATTTCATCGTGTGGTTTGCCATGGGTGTCTCCTTTTGGTTTCTTGGTTTGCGTGCAGATTCATATAGATGCGGCGTCGCCCTCCCGCAGGCGCCGGAGCAGGCGGGCGACCTGCGCGCCGTCCAGTCCGGCGCGGCGGGCGAACGCCGCGCAGACCGACGCGCGCCGGCGGGCGGCCGTCCCAGCGTCGAGGCGTCCGTCCGCCGCCAGCGCGTCCACGCGGCGCAGCTCGCCCTGCGCCACGGCGAACGTGGCCGCGAGCGCGGGCGGCACGGGCGCGAAGTCGAGCGCGTCGCAGACGGCCGCGCGCGACGCGGGCGCGAGCTGCGCCCACGCGAGGGTGTTCGTCGCCCCGTCCTCCGGGAAGGCGAACGTCACGCCGGCGTCGGACGCCGCGAGGAGGGTCGCCGTGAAGGCGATGCCGATCGCATTCGTGACGACCATGGTCAGTCCGCCGTGACGCGGAAGAACCGCGCGTCGAGCCGGGCGTCGAGGTAGACGGCGATGCGCCGCCCCGTGCCCCTGTAGCTCTCGTAGGCGAGCTCGGCCCCTTCCGTACGCGTCGTCGCGACGGGCGTCCAGTCCGCGCCCGGCGCCTCGGCGCACACGACGCGGTACGTGCGGCCCTCCGCGCTCAGGAAGACGAGCCGCGCGCGGTCCGCCCCCGGCAGGATCTCGAAGGACTCGATCTTGAAGAGGTCGGTCGCGAGGAACGGATCCGTCCCCGCGAGGAACTCCTGCCGGTTCGTCATGCCGTCGCCGTCCGCGTCGGCGTCCGGTCGGAAGGCCGCGACGTCGGCGTCCGTCGCCGCGCCGCCCCGCCACGCGGGGCCGTTCTCGATGACCCAGCGCTCCCATTCGTCGGGCAGGCCGTCGCCGTCGGCGTCCGTGCCGGTCGAGAAGTCGAGCCGCTGCTTCGCGCCCTGCGCCGGCGCCGCGAAGACGGCGGCGGGGAAGAGCGGCGTCTCCGTTCCGCCCGTCCGCGCCCGGACGAACATCTCCGTTCCGGCGCAGACGGCGTTCGCGCGCGCCGGGCCTTCCGAGTCGATCTCCAGCGAAAGGCGGTAGTTCATGCCGGGCACGCCCGTCTCGCCGACGGCGCAGCGGGCGTAGACCGTGCCAGACCGCGCGCCGTTGCGGACGAGCTCGAGCGTCACGGCCGACGCCTTCGTGAACGGGACACCGTACTCGTCGCGCACGAGGCCGTAGGTGATGACCGGCGCGTGGGGGCCGCCCCCCGCCGGCACCGCCGCGCAGGCGAGCGCGAGGGCGAGGGACGGGGCGTGGGGGATGAGGGATGGGACTTTCATTTTCCTGCTCTCCTTTCTCAGTTGCCGCTCAGCGAGTAGGTCTTGAGGCTGAGGTGGATGTCGCGCACCGCGTCGAGGAAGTTCTTCTTCGCCGCCGCGTCGTCCGCGTTGAGGGACGCCGCCGGGATGAAGACGTACCACTGGTCGTTCCAGACGGAGCGCCCGATCAGGCGCGCGTTGTACGTCATCGTCGCCGCCTCGTCGAACGCCGCGCCGACGTTCGCGCGGATGGCGGGGTGCCGCCGCTGGAGGGCGGACTCGTTGCCGAGGACGTCCTTGAGGACGCTCCAGTCGTCCGCCTCCCAGTCGCTCTCGGCGAGCGAATAGGGCACGGGCAGCACCTGGTCGACGACCTGCCACGTGCGGACCGCGGCGGCGTTTCCCGACGCCCTGATCGGCACGCGCATGTAGTCGAGCCCGGCCGGCACGAGGTAGACCTCGGGACGCTTCGGCAGGGCCGTCGCCGCGTCCACGCCCTCGATCCACACGCCGACGGCCCGGAGCTTCGTCGCGAAGTAGGTCGAGGAGTAGGCCGTCGAGCCGCCGGCGAGGTCGTTGCCGAACAGGTCCTTGCGCGCGGCGACGACCGTGCGGAACGGGATCGCGAAACCCGGCTCCTGTGCCTTCATCGGGTCGAACGGCTGGCAGAGGCGCGCGAAGACGGGGTGCGTGCGCAGGTCGTCGACCCAGCAGCCCGCGAGCGCGTCGCGCCAGGCCTTGTCGCCCGCCGCATCCGCCGCCTTGCCGAAGAGGTCGGCCCTGAGCGAGAAGGAATCGAGGTCGCCCTGCGCGTTGTTGAAGCCGAGGCGCGTCTTGAGGACGGTCCAGTTCTGCTCCATCCGCGCGAGGATGTCGGCGAGGCCGGGATCGCCCGCGTCGCCGCCGGGGAGCGGCGTGCCGTCGGACGCGAAGCGGCCGAGCGCGCGGGCCTTGACGATCGACGTCATGAACGCCGCCCCTGCGGTGTTCGCGCGGTCGCTCTGCAGGAGCCCCGTCTCGTAGTCGTAGGCCTTCGCCGCGAGGAACACGTACTTCGCCGCGAGCCCGAACGCCTCGTGGTAGCGCTGGAGCGCGTCGTTGCGGAAGATCTGGTACGTCATGTTGCGGTAGCGGCTCTGCGAGAGGTCGGCCGCCCACTGGATGCGCAGGCGTTCGCGCTCGGCCTGGAGCTCGTCGCCCTCGGCGACGACCTTGGCGTAGGCCATGCGCTTCTCGTTCGCGTCGGTGAACGCGACCTCGAGCTCCGCGAGCGCGCCGCGCACCTTGGCCGTCTGCTCCTTGATCGCCGCGACCTTCTTCTGGCGGTCGGCGTTGTCCATCCACGCGCCGAACTGCTTCGCGAGCGCGTCGTCCAGCTCGTCGACGGCCTCCTCGCACTTCTGGATCTTGAACGACTGCGCGTTGATCTGCCCGTTGAGGAGGTCGTTGACGCCGCTCTTGACGGCGAGGAGAGCGGCGCGCCCGGCGGAGGTGAGGTCGAAGGAGAGGCCCGTCAGCTTCGGGAAGGCCTCGACGCCCGACTCGGTGAGCGTGTCCTTGAGCTCCTTCAGCGCGGCGAGCGTCTTCTCGACGGTCTCGGCGTTCTTGCGGCAGGCGGCCGTGTAGTTCTCGACCTCCTTCTTCGCCGCGTCGGTGACGTACCCCATCTGGGTCGTGTAGTCGAGCGAGGTCAGCTCGTCGACGAGGCCCTGGAGCTTCTCGTTCGCCGCGAAGAGCGCGTTCGCCTTCACGTCGATCTCGGCGAGGAGCTTCGCGTAGCCGTTCAGGGCGATCTGCGTCTCGCCCTCGGCCTTGCGCTGGCCGTGGAAGTCCTTCGGCTTCGGCGTGAAGCCGCCCTCGCCGACGTAGTAGCTCGCGACCCACTGCGCGTTCGACCACGCCGCGACGCTGAACGAGTACTCGACCTTGCCGTCGAGCGCGTCGCCCGCCGTATCGACGACGGCGACCGGGAGCTTGAAGTCGGCGGACGAGATGCCCGTGTACTTCGACCACGGGTCGACGTACGCGCCCGCCTCGGCGAGCTTGTCCTGGTACCACGACACCGCGCCGACGATGATGTTGCCGTAGAACCCGTTGTCCGCGAGCGACTCGTCGATCTCGGCCTGGAAGGTCCCCGTGATGTTCGTCGTGACGAGCCTGTAGTCGTCGACCGTGACGTCGATGTAGCGGCCATAGCTGCCGTCGCCCGCCGAAACGCCGCGATACGCGCCGCCGATGCCGCCCGACCCGTCGAGGTCGTAGGTCTCGACGTACTCGTAGTGGTAGATGTCCGGGCCCGCGTAGCCCTGCGGATACGTCTTGCCGGGGCCGATGTCGTCGTCGTAGGGATAGCCGTAGATCTCGATGAGGCGGCGCTCGATGGCGGCCTCCTCGTCCGAGACGAGCTTCTCGTAGTCCGCCGAGGCGTTCTGGTCGCGCAGCGCGTTCGCGGCGGCCTTCGCGCGCAGGAAGACGTCGCGCGCGACCTTCGTGGCCTTCTTCGCGCGGTCGAGGACCTGCTCGAAGTGGGTCTTGCCCGCGTCGATCTCCGCCGGCGAGATGTCGAACGGGATCGCCGCATCGGAGAGCCCGAGCGGGTTGAGTCCGGCGTCCGCCGAGTCGGCCGACGCCTGGATGCGGCGCGCGCTCGCGGCGATCGCGCCGAGCTCCTTCGTCGATTCGCGGTCGAGCATGCGGACCAGGCCCTCCTCGGCGCTGCGCGCCGGCAGGAGCGCGTTCACGGCCGCCCAGTCGTAGTAGGCGCCGAGATGGGCGCGCGTGGCCCATTCGTCCGTGCCCCAGGCGCGCGTCGCGTCGTCGTCCTCGGCGGCGAGCCAGGCGTCGGACGCGCCGGCGGCATAGTTCGCGCGCTGCGTCGCCGCGACGATGCGCTCGCCCGTCTTCGCCTTCATCTCCGCGACCTGCGCAAAGCGCTTCTCGTGGAGGTTGCCGATCGTGATCTCGGTCTGCCCGGCGAGGATGCCCTCGATCTGCGGCTTCCAGCCGAAGTTCGGGTGGCGCAGAAGCGCGTAGTAGCCCTTCTCGGCGGAGAGGTAGTGGCCCCAGGCGTCGCCGTGGCCCTGCGGATAGAGGGCCTTCGCGTCGTAGACGTCGATGACGCCGTCCTTCGCCGACGGGTCTTCCGCGTCGGACGCGCCGCAGACGTCGCGGATGCCGTAGTTCTCGACGTAGGCGACCTGGCCGCCCATGATGTCCGCCGTGAAGTTCCAGGCGAGGCGGTTGTGGCACGGATAGTCCGAAGGCTCGCCGCCCGACGCCCGGCTGGCCGCGTACTTCGCCGCGAGGTCGCGGCCGCGCAGGAGGCAGAGCTCCTCGTCCAGCAGGCTTTCGCACTGGTTCATGAACGGGAAGACGGAGCTTTCGGCCGTGTCGTCCACGCGCGCGTCCGCGCCGAGGTCGACAGTCGGGTTGAGCGCGTCCGCGTAGGCCTCGTTGCCGAGCGTCATGTACAGCTCAGCGAGGCGGCCCGCCGCCATCTGGAGCGAGAGCGCGAGCGATTCGGTCGCCGCGTAGTCCGCGTCGATCGAGAGCTTCTTCGCCTGGTTGAGCAGCGTCTCGTAGATCGCGAGCAGCCCGTTCTCGGACAGCGCCTCCAGGTTGAGCGGGATGTCGCCCTGGTAGGGCGCGCCCGCCTGGCCGACCATCGAGAGCGCCGTGTCGACCTTGTTGTTGAGGAGGTCGCGGATCCGCTGGTCGAACGGGTTGACCGCCTTGAGGACGCGCTTCACCCACCCTTCCGCGAGCTTCGGCTGGCTCCAGTCCGACCAGCCCGTGCCGACGAGGGCCTGCACGGCCGGGTCGAGCGCACGGTAGCGGCAGCGGACGTAGTGGTCGGAGAGGCCGAAGATCCCCGCGTCGCCGACGGTGATCCAGTCGAGCATCGGCACGCCCGGCTTGCCGCAGCTGCCGGCGAGCGAGAGCCACGCGGACGCGTCGCCGGCGGGGGCCGCCGCGCCGCCCTGCGGCTCGCAGTACTGCCACTCGAACGCCCACGCCTCGGGCTTCGCGCCGAAGTCGGACGTGTACTTCATGTTGACCTGCCGGTCAAGCGGGTTGTCGCTCTGGAAGACGTGCAGGTCGCCGCTGTAGAGCTCCGGCACGACCCGGATCACGTACATCGAGACGACCTCGCTCTTCGCGACCATCGAGAGGTTCGTCGAGTCGTTGAAGACGAGCGTGACGTAGCCCGCGCCCGTGCCCGTCGTCGCGAGCGCCAGCGCCGTGAACGGCGTGACGTCGTCGGCGAGGACGATCGGCTCGGACGAGACGGACTCGACGCCCGCGACCCAGTCCGTCGCGTCCGCGCCGGGCAGGAGGTCGGGGTCGAGCATCACGGCCTTCGCGCGCGCGTCCATCGCGTTGAGGAGCGCGAACTGGTAGCTGCCCTCGTCGATGAACCGGCCCGTCAGCTCCAACTCGCGCGAGTCGTTGTGCGTCATGTCGTGGAACGCCGCCGGGTTCCACTGGAAGCGGTCGCGGAGCAGCGGCGGCAGGTCGGTGAACTTGCGCTTCGCCGTCTTCGGGTCGCGGTAGCTGCGGATGTCGTCCGGGATCGCGAGGAGCTTGCCGCCCTGCCGCGTCTCGGGGTCGATGAGCCTGACGGACGCGACGCCGCCCGTCGCGACGGACTGCTGGTAGAGGACCTTCGCGGAGAGCTGGCCGCGCACGGCCGGGAGGCCGTTCTTCGCGCCGTGGAGGGTGTCGTTCACGTAGAGCCCCGGCACGTCCTCCGGCCAGTCGACGACATAGGTGTAGTCGATCGCCGTGCCGACGGGGTCGTCGGCGGCGCGCGCGGGGAACGGCGTGCCGCCCATCTTGTCCGCGAAGCCGGGCTTCGTCCAGACGTAGCGGTCGTCGCGCCGCGCGTAGTCGGCCATCCACGGGATGTGCGCGCCGGCGTCCGGCGCGGAGCCGTCCGGGTAGTCGAACGACGGCTGGTTCGGGTAGGCGATCTCGAAGACGTAGTTCGTCGAGCCGCCACCGTCGCCCGCCTGGTGCGCCCAGAACCAGCCCTTGCGGTCGCGGAAGCACGTTTCGGACGCGCCGCAGCGGGGGCCCGAGAGGAACGTCTGCAGGTTCGCCGGCTGGAGCCGCGCGAGCGGGTCTGGGCTCTGGATCATCGAGCCGGCCGTCAGGTAGCGGCGGAAGCGGTAGAGGTCGTTCTCGGGCACGACGCGGAGCGCGCACATCGCCGGGCGGCGCGTGTCGGCGTCCGTGTACTGCACGAGCACGTAGGGCAGCGACGTGAACGCGGCGTCGCCCGCGCCGTCGCGCGCCGTGCGGTTGAGGTCGCACCGCAGCGCGTGCGCGACGCCGCCGACGAGTAGCGCGTGCTCCTCGTTCGGGTTGTAGCCGTCGAGCGCCGGGTCCGGCTGGCGGTAGACCGTCGCGTCGGAGGGGAAGGTCCGCCCCGGCTGCGGCAGGTGCAGGCGCACAAGATCCTCGCGTGTGCCGGCCGTCATCCAGTACGTCGTGTCCGCCGTCGCGTCCCCGTCTTCGACTTCCGCCGGATAGGCGAGATAGCCGCGCGCGTCATGGCCCGACGAGTCGGCGAGATAGCCGTCCTTGACCGCGCCCCACAGGCGGTCTGCCTCGCCGTTCGTCTCGAACGGCTGCGTCGGCCCGTCGTACTGGAAGACGAGGCTCGCGGCGGGCGGGCACGCCGTGTAGCGGTTCCGGTCGATCTCCTTCGCCGTGCGCGCCTCGCTCCAGAGGCGCAGATAGTGGATCGGCCCCCTGTAGGACACGCCGTCCGCCAAGACCTCGAAGATCCGCGCGTGGTCGCGGGCGACGTCGAGCGCCGCCGCGCCCTCGAACGAGCCGACGCAATGCCCGTTCAGGTAGAGCGTCCAGGTCGTCCCCTCGTGGCGGAAGGCGACGTGCGCGCCCTGCGGGCCGGACGGCTCGCCGGCCTCGTCCTTCGGCGCGCCGAATTCGGCGAACGCGCCGGGGAACGTCTTGGCGGGATACCCCCCGTCGGACAGGTAGCCGTCCGGCAGCGCGTCCTTGCCGTCCACGAGCAGGCGCCCGGCGGCGTTGAAGCCGAGCCGCAGGTACGGCGTCTTGTCGGGCGTGCCGTCCTCAAGGCCGGCGTAGAACGAGATGAGCGGACGCTCCGTGAAGAGGTCGGCGCCGTCCGACGGGTCGCAGACGAGCCGCGCCTCGAAGGTGAAGTTCGACGTCACGCCGCCGGGGTTGTCCATGCCGGAGAGCTTGAGCTGCACGGCGGCCTGCCCGTCCTTCGCCATGGTCGGCTCGTAGGCGAGCGTCCGCGCCGTCTCGCCGGCGCCGTCTGCGCGGTGGTCGTTCAGGGCCAGGCCCGCCGAGCCGAGGCCCGAGGCGATGACGATCTGCGGCCGCGCCGCGTTGTCGTTCCGGAGCATCGCGACCTGTTCGGGCGTGTGCACCGTGTACGTGAGCGGGACGGTCGGGAAGTAGACGCACGCCGCGAGCGGTTCGCCGTTGCCACCGTTCGGACGCGGCGCGCCCATGAGGCCGGAAGGCTCCGACCACCAGATCTCGAGCTCGCCCACGTTGACCGGGAAGATCGGCGCGTACAGCTCGTTCGTCGCGACGTAGGCCGTCGGGTAGGTGTAGAGCGTCGGGTTGTAGGGGTTCTTCACCGGGTAGGCATTCGCCGACGCCACGTGGTCGCGCTTGACCCAGCCGGGGTAGAAGAATTCGCCCGCCGCCGCGAACGGCGCGCGGATCTCCTCGGCGAGCGGCACGTCCAAGTCGGCTTTCGGCAGGTCGTCGACCTGCTTCGCCGGGACCGAGCGGACGGTCTGGAACCACACGGCGTCGCCGCTCGTGTACTTGAGGAGCGCGTAGGTCGCCGCGTCCGCCCAGTCCGAGTAGAAGAGGCCGTCCGAGACGTGGAAGTGCTTCTGCGCCTTCGTGCCGCCGGACGCGGCGACGACCTGGTAGTCCATCGCCTCGACCGTCAGGCCGGAGGGGTAGTAGACGACCGGCTCGGCCTTCGCCGCGCCGCCGGCGGCGGTCGCGGTGTCGCGGATGTAGGTCTGCGCGCCGTCCGCGTCCCACGACGCGGCGTAGATGTCGACCTCGAAGGGCCAGACGACGTCCAGTTCCTCCTTCGCGCGCCAGAAGACCTCGATCTTCCACGGGTTCGCGTGCGAGTCGCGGATCGCCCAGAGATAGTTCCGCTGCGCGCCCGTGCCGTGCTGGTAGACGTAGATCTCGCCGTTCTCCGACTCGTCCGTGAGGCCGCGCGTGACGCGCGGGAAGAGCTCGTTCGTCTCGAACGCGCGCGTCTGGGGCTTGAGCTGGTCGCCGATCTTCACGTCGATCTGCGTCTGCTTGGGCTCCAGCACCTCGACGATCTCGTAGGCGAGCATCTTGCGCTCGTTGAGCGTCTCGTCCAGGCGCGAGTAGACGATGAGGAACGTGCCGTAGGAGCCGGCGAACGCCTGCAGCTCGGTCCCGTTCAGGCAGACGTAGCCGCGGCCGTCGTTCGCATCGTAGGAGTCCTTCCCGGCCTTCGGGTCATAGACGCCGATCCGCGACGTCGGATAGAGATGCACCTTGTAGTTCTGCCCGAACGTGACCGTGGGGCCCGCGTTCTGGAGGGCGGTGTACGTGGTGTCGCCCGCGTAGGCCGGGCGCTCGTGCGTCCAGTAGAGGCGCACGGGCCGCTTGTTCGGCGCGGCCGAGACGACGGCGGTCTCCGCCTTCGTGCCGCCGCCCTTGAGGGGCCAGAAGACCCGGACCGGGCCCGCCTCGCAGGCGATCACCGCCTGGGCGAAATCGACCCAGACGGCGAGGCCGCCCGTGCTGTCGTCGATCTTCGGCTCCGAGCCGTCCCAGTCCGACGGCGGCGTCAGCGTCTCGCCGAGGAACCGGTTCGCGCTTTCGCCCGCGATCGGCTGGCCGAGCGTCGCGCGCACGACGGGCGTCGACGGCGCGCCCGTGAAGCGGGTGCCGCCGCCCGCGCCGAGCTGCACGGCCACCTGCCCGGCCCGGTTCGTCAGCGGCGCGGCGTGCACCGCGTTGCGGTAGTCTGCCCGCAGGTTGTCCGACGGCCCGGCGGCCCGGACGGCGAACGCCGCGCCCAACGCCGCCGCGGACAGAAGCAGCCGTCCAAAACTTCGCTTACGCATGGGAAACCTCCCTTCTCTTCCTGTTCGTCACGTGACGCCGACCTTAACGATTGTCTTGAAGAAAGCACTTGCTGATGCCCAGGCAGGTGACCTTGTAGATGCAGTCGCTCGGCGCAGCCGTCGGCAGACAGACGCGAACGATCCAATTGGCGCTCGACAAATAGGCCCTCACCTCATTCGGGGCAAGCGTGCCGGTTCCCCCTAAGCCACACGTGACATACGCATAACCGCTCGTGTCTGAGGTAATCACAGCCGTCCCGTACGTCGATCCTTTCTTGATCGAGACATCCACGATCCGCACCTGCATCGGGCTAATGGTTGCGGGACTGTTCGCCAGCGTCTTGCCGGATGGCGCCCAACGGACTTCGCCTTGTCCATAGAGCGCAGAGCTCGGACAGATCTGGATGTTGTTGTTGTCCGCCGTCAAGGTCAAAAGCCCCGTCGTGGACTTCACCGTCGTGGCCGAACCCTTGACCGTCGTCGTGCCCGTGCCGCCGACCGTGTTGACCGGCGTGTCCGACACGAAGCTGCCCGCGCCCGTCACCTTCATGTTGTAGCCGGACGGGATCGTGAAGACCGCGCTTCCCGCCGTCGGCCTGAAGCTCATGTTGTAGTACGAGTAGAAGTAGAGGTACTGCCCGACGTCGTAGACGTAAGTCGGCAGGGACGCGCGGTTGTCGCTCGTCGCGGACGTATAGCCGTTGCCGAGGTTGACCGACGTGCTGGTGGTCCGCACCGGGCCGACGCTCGACCCCGCGCCGGCCGCGAGCTTGCCGCTGATCGTGCCGGAGACCGTCGCGTTGCCCGACACGGTCAGGTTGCCGGGCACCGAGAAGCCCGCCTGCGCCTGGTCGGCGTACTGCGCGTGCTGGGCGCGGAACGCGAACGGCGAGGTGAGGAGCCTCTGGCGCGGCTGGATCTCGCCCGGCGCGGAGATCGTCGCGTGCTTCGCGTCCTGCAGGGGCGTCACGCCGAGGTAGCGCGCCGTGTCCGTCGCGGACGCGCCCCAAAGGGCCTTCCAGAGTTCCGCGTTCTTGTAGACCGGCACGACGCCGTCCGCCGAGGTGAGTTCCGTCGCGCTCGAGTCGCCGAGCATGAGGTTGAAGTAGCCGTCCTTCACGTAGACGGAGTACTTTCCGCCCCAGAGGCAGCCGGACGCGCTCGTGCCGACGTCGCTGTTCCAGATGCGCAGGACGAGCGTATAGATGCCGTCAACGTAGGCCGCGCCCGTCGAGGGATCGGCGAGGTAGCCCTGGTAGTTCATCGTGCCGGGCACGTTCTGCACGGCCGAGGCCGGCACGGCGGCGAAGGAGACGGACGGGGCGGCGACGGCCGCAAGCGCGGCCACGGCGAGGGTCTTCGTGAGGTTGTTCATGGGTTTGGTTTCCTTGTGGGGGTTAGAGGTGGAAAAGTGGAATGGTGGAAAAGTGGAAAGGTGGAATGGTGGAGGGGTGGGATTATCTGATCTCCGGCGTGTCGAGCGTCTTGTTCAGCCTGAACGCGCCCTCGACGATGATCGGCGTCTTGTTGAGGCCCGTGATCGTCTCGCGGTAGGTTCCGCCGCAGACGGTCTTGTTCCAGTCGTCGTTCGCGCCCATCGGGTCGGAGCCCGCGAACGTGAGCGTGATCCGGCGCGTCACGCCCCAGCTCTCGTAGTCGCCCGTGCCGTCCGCGCCGTCCGCCTTCTTCGAGGGCTTGCCGTTGTTGAACGCGAGGTTGTCGTGGTTCGGGTGGAACGCATGGACGAACGGGTTGTCCTTCGCGTCGTACGCCTGCGTGAACGAGACGGACAGCGCGCCGCCGTCCTTCAGAAAGCCGAGCGCGCCGTCGAAGGCCTTCGGCGCCATGAACGGGAAGTTCGCGGACGAGACGCGGCGGATCGCCGCGTCCGGGTGCAGGCGGCGGAACTCCTTCGCCGCCTCCCGGTCCGTCAGGATCGCCGGCGTCTCGTCGTCCGCCGATGCGGACGCGACGAACGCCTGCTTCAGCAGCTTCACCGCGCCGTCGTCCGCCGCGTGCAGGATGAGGCGGAAGGAGAACGCCTGCGTCGTGTCCTGGATCTCCTCCGCGTCCCACTCCTGCCGGGCCGACGTCAGCATCTGCGCGCGGTTGACACCGGTCAGGGCCACCGAGCCGACCCAGAGCCCCGCCGGGCTTTTCGCCGCCGCGAGGCCGCCGTCCGCCCGGAGGCCGACGCGCACGAGGCACGTCCCGTCCGCGCGCACCTCCTCGTCCACCGTCGAGCCCGCGTCGGAGACGGCGAGGATACCGAGATAGGCGCCTTCCGCCGCCGGCATCCGGTCGAGGTCGGGGCGCACCTTGAACGTGAACGTCGCGCCCGCCGCGAGGTTCGTCGCGAACGGGAAGGCCACCGGCTCGTAGACGCGGCGCGCGTAGCCCTGCGACCAGTCGATCGTCTCGCGCCGGAGCGCGAGATCGCCCGCCTTCGCGCCCTGCCCTTCCGGCGGCGCGAGCGACGGCTCGAAGGCGAAGGTCACGACGCGGTCGCCGCCCGAGACGTTCTTCACCGTGATCGCGCGCGCCGCCGTCGAGGACGACCACGAGAGGATCCTGTCGCCCGTGTCGAGGCCGACGGCGAGAGGGCCCGTCCAGGTCGCCTCGCCCGACCCCGACGCCTCCAGCCAGAACGCCTGCGACGGATTGGCGACCGCCTTGCCGGCATCCCAGCGCACGGCGGCGTTCGCCGCGTTCACCGACTTGAACGGATTGTCCGCAAGGTGCGCGAAGCCGGCGAAGGCGTCGCGGCACGACGCGCCGGCGGGGATGTTCAGCCCGACGAGGTTCATCTCGCCCAGGAAGATCCGTCCCGACGGCACGGCGGGCGTCCCGACGATGACGAGGTTCGTCGCCGCGACGGCGTGGACGAGATAGCGGCCGTCGCCGAGAACCGCGCCGAACGTGTTCGGCTCGACCGAATCCGCATACCACGCGAACGTGTCGGCCGAGACGGTGCCCGTGCCGTCGTCGCGGCGGTCGCGGTTCCACCAGGTCGCCTGGTCGATGCCCCCGCCGCCGAAGACGGCGTTGCAGCCGTAGTCGAACGGATTGACCTTGACGTGAACGGCGTTCCATCCCGCGACGAGCGGAATCTCCTGCCGCATCCAACAGGCGTTCGCCGCCCACGGGCTCAGCCCGAACGGCAGAAGGAACGCAATCAGTCTTGTCTTTCTCATGTCTTCCTTTCTGGGGGTTGGTCTTTCGGGCGAACGCAAGCCGCGCGACCCCTAATCAGGGGACGCGCCAGCCCGTCGGCAAAGCCGCTCTGTGCGTTGGCTAAAAGATGGGGGGGGGGGTACTGGAATCGTGCGCAAACGCGCCTACGCGGCTCCTGCCGCGCCTCATGAGGGCCTTGCGCCACACATTCCCGACTGCCATACTTCTCTTCATCTGGGTAATATTATATCAAATCACCCGCCGCCGCGCAACTGGGAAAGTGTACCCTGCGAAAAGTGTACCCTATCGTGAGACACCCGGGACAGGTCGTTCCGAGGAGTGGAGAGCGAGGGTCAAAAAG
>ERZ808266.439-NODE-439-length-14708-cov-6.592848_pt1 | contig 14708 bp, 12 predicted proteins | sample MGYA00521278_ERZ808266 | MGnify/ENA primary metagenome ERZ808266 (study PRJEB31516, sample SAMN03275591) | gut metagenome | biome: mammalia-associated habitat; material: feces | host: Papio cynocephalus | place: Kenya | collected 2012-08-02 ... | reverse complement strand
GAGCTTTGAAAAAGCTCACTCCAATTTTATTTGGATATCAAACATAGGTACTATTTAATAAACATTCGTTCATATATGTTTTTCATTTCGTTGTAGTATGTGTAATTTGCCATTGGTTTTGTCCGACCATTTTTAAGCGCCAATATTGTCTTATCCATAAAATCTTTGGAATCAGCGAACTTATATGTCAATACTCCATCTGGTCGCAAACAAACATCGCTAGCGACTACTTTTGTTCCTTGAGCAAGAACCTCTCTAACAGCAACAGAGTCACCATCTGTTGATGTTGGCCTAATATATACATCAACATTTTTCCAGAGAACATTAATATTATCTATTGCACCTATTTGCCAATAGATTCTGTCATAGACGCCAAGTTCTCTTGCACGAGAATATAACAACTCAATCTTGTTTTTGTCCTTGTCTTCAGATAGGCAGAATATCATCCCAATATTTTCATTATAATTATTGATAATATCGGCATATAGTTTCAATGCATCATCAAAACCATAAACATCGACTCCTTCATTATACATAAAACTACGAGCATAGAAAACGATATTCTGCGTATGTGATTTCAAGTACGCCATCATATGTTCAGTTAGTGGTTTTGGATTTATCTCCGTAATCGGAACATATGCTGCTATAACTGGGATATCATATTTGAACGTAAAGGGCAATCTCAACATACATTCTTTTGCCTGTTCGCTTACTGCAATCCATTGAACATCAGCTTCCGCAAGTTTTTTCATGAAATGCTTATTCAGCCAATCTGTTTTTTTATAGAAACTCTCTATCATTGCACTATGTACAGTGATTACCACTTTCTTATTGCAATACCTATACAAAAACCAAATAAACTTTAGATTTTCAAGACCATGATAGTGAACTATTGAAAATGGCCGCATCTGTTTGAAGTTTCTATACATCTTAACAAACTGTAAAACAGCTCTACATAGTACATTACGTTCACTATTATAAGTTTCCTCTTTAAAACAATAAGGCGATGATAATACTCGTTCATCATTACAATCACTTGTATAATAACCACCAACTATATAGCCATCATCTCTAAGTTGATCAGAAAGACGTTTTACATATACAGTTACACCTCCGTATGGGGGTGGAATGAGACAAAACTCAATTATAGAATTATTATCCATATGAAACTAGCAATTATTAAGTTTCCTATCTTGCTGGCTTAAAATCAATATATATAAGTAAAAATATAAGATAGACCAATGTCCTCCTGTAAATGGCTCAATAGAAAACATGCAAGTAGCCATGTAAATTATTGACACCAATACAAACACTCTATTCTCAGAAGCCTTAAAATATGGGAATGACAATATTGAAAGAAAGCACAAAGTTCCTATGTACCCATAACTCGTCAAAATGGCAATATAATCATTGTGAGAGCCCAATAATACATATGTACCTAAATGTCTTGCATTTTTAATGCCCAATCCAAATATTTGTTCATAAATATTACAATCATTAAAGAAAGCATTCAAACGCGCCCCCCAAATAAGTGTACGACCACCAGCATCACCAGCATCACTATTGAATCGTAAAAGGATTAAATCAAAGAACCCCAACTGATAGAATACAAAAATTCCTATTAACAACAATAGAAAGAAAGAAAACTTCTTACTAATGCTTAATGATCCATTAAAAAATAGAATCAACACTGATGCGACAATAGCCACAAATACTCCTCGAGAAGCTGTCAAGAGTATTGCGTATAAAGACAACAATAGTGTTATCACTATTGAATACTTAACTTTTTTCTGCATATTGGGCCATTTCTGTAAAGCTATAAATGAAGCTACGACACCATATCCTAATACAGCTCCGAAATAATTAGGATCGGCCCATCCCTTCCGGTCGATTTCTCCTTCTATAGTAGAAACGGTCTGAGAGAAGTCTCCTCCCATGATCACAAATTCCATTGCAATCACAAACGAGATTATAATAATTGTTAATGTCGTAAACTTCAATGTATCTTCATCGGACTTGGGAATAAACAATGAAGCCAATATTACAGCCAACAATTTTAAAGAGAAGGCAATGTCACCATCGTTAACAAAATCAACAGCAAAAGCCAATATCGTCAGTATTATAAATGTATGGGGTAATTTTAATCTGCTATGATTTTGCTTATTATTTAAATACAATAATGCTAATACAATTGATATATATAACCCATCAACAGGCATGTATGAGACTGCATACGAAGAGCCGGAAATAACCACAAATGTAAATAACACCAGTGGTGTCAAAAGACTTTTGCTTTTCCATAATGGCACCATTACAGCTATAAGGTATGCAAGTCTTAGCTGCAATGGAGGGAGGCTATTCACATTTGTCCATGTGACCAATATAAGCAATAGAAATACATAATACATAATTGTATTCCTACCAAATAATCTATCATGCATTCTATGTCAAACTATATTCTATCACGCATTAAAACTTTTACAAGTAGCCTGTTCTTTAAAGGTAATATATTTCTTCTTTTACTATTTCTCCACCAGCGAATATAGTGTACATTTAAAAGCCTAATGATACATATCGAAGTTTCATCCAAAGCATCATACAATGCTTTATTCGTTTTTTTCAATTCCTCATCAAGTTCTGTTAAATCAGGTAGATTAATACCGTCCTCTTTACATGTGAGACAGAGAGAATATATGTGAATCAAAAACCACAACATATCTGCATATAGGTATTGATACGAAGCGATGTCATGTTGAATATTCTTAAACCAATTAAGCATTCTATTCCCGATGATTAAATGGGCAGGCACACCCTTTACTATTACCGAGAAATCCATCGTCTGTCCAACTCTGCCAACCAGATAGTTGTAGATTATAAGATCAACATAATAGAATGTTTTTGTATTCAGAAAAGGATAAAAAACCCATTCTTGGTCTGTATATGAAATACCTTCCGTTTGCTGATAATGCATATCCAGAAGCATCTGTCTTCTAAAGGTAAGTTCATGCATAGCGGTATGGGTAGCCTTGTTTGTCAAACTACCCATTATTTCATCCCAAGTAAGAGTGGTGCTTGCCTTAAACGGCCTTGAGAATTCATTTACTATATTTCCATCCATATCTACCGTTCGATATCGAGAGAATACCACATCCACTACCGTATGAATTGATAATAATGCTTCCAAATAATGCGAGAAATTAACATTATCAAAAGAATCGTCGGCATCAAGAATCTTCACATACACGCCTGCGGCTTCCTTCACCCCACGATTGATGCATGAACCATAATTGCCGTTCTCCTTATCAATCACGCGAAATGTCTCCGGGTACTTATCTTGATATGAATGACCTATCTCTGACGAGCGGTCTTTGGCACCATCAATAACGATAAGTACCTCCAACTTATTCATCAAATCATGATTGTCGATTATGAGAGAAGTAAGACATTTGTCCAAATACTTCTCCATATTATATGTAGGGATTATTATCGATAATATCTTTTCCATATTTAGATATTCTTAATGTTCAAAACCAGTTCAATCACCGGTGCCATATCAAGATACTTGTACAGGCCAAGACGTCCGCCAAAGATCACGCTTTCTTCTTTCTCCGCCAATTTACGATATTCCTCTGCCAAGACATTGTTGCGTCTATCATTCACTGGATAATATGGTTCCATACCATCTTTATATTCGACTGAATATTCCTCACTTATGACTGTTTTAGGACAACTGTAAACCTCTTGGCCAAACTTCTCGAAGTGCTTATGTTCAATAACACGAGTATATGGCTCATTATGACTAGTATAGTTAACAACAGCAATGCCCTGATAGTTCGGTGTATCCTCAACGCGAGTCTTGAAGTTGACTGTACGCCAATCAAGTTTACCCAACTTATAGTCGAAATATTCATCCACAGCACCAGTGTAAACTAATTTATCTGCATATTTCTTCCAATCCTTATACTCCGAGTAAAAATAATCAACGCCAGTCATGCACTCAATACCATTAAGTAATCCCTCGATAAGTTTATTGTAGCCTCCGATAGGAATACCTTGGTAACGATCATCGAAATAATTGTTATCGAAGATCATGCGGACTGGAAGACGTTTTATTATGAATGCAGGAAGATCTTTACAATCACGTCCCCACTGTTTCTCGGTATATTCTTTAATGAGCTTGTAGAATATATCATTGCCTACAAGACAAAGAGCTTGCTCTTCAAGATTCTTTGGCTCGCGACCGCCAAGAGCAGCAACAGCCTCGGCTTTTTGCTCATCAATTTTTGACTGTGCCTGAGCTGGTGTATGTACCTCTGGCCACATACGGTTGAAAGTGTTCATGTTGAATGGCAAGTTATAGATCTCGCCCTTATAATTGGCTACAGGGCAGTTTGTATAACGGTTGAACTCCACAATGGAATTAACGAAATCCCATACATCTTTATTGTTTGTATGGAAAATGTGTGCACCATACTTATGCACATTTATACCTTCAATTTCCTCACAATAGACATTTCCTCCTAAATGAGGACGTTTATCAATAACAAGCACTTTCTTACCTGCATGCTTAGCTCTATAAGCGAATGTGGCTCCATAGAGGCCTGAGCCAACTATCAAATAATCGTAGCGGATCATTTTAATTAATTTTTTGCCGTTTGTGAATCAAATTTACTATATATGTCCGTTCTTGCTTATTAAGAATTACCACATAAGTCAGAACAAGCCCTACAAGCACGTCAACAAGGCCAACAACTATTAAACGAACGAATCCATCCTGAAGAACATGATGGGCAACAAATGGCAGCAAAGGGATACATGCCAACAGGATTAAACAAGGAATAATTACTTTTATCAGATAATTCTTTATTCCAAATGGGAAAAGGCCGTCAAGCAATACGACACAAACAGCTTGGTTAATGATTGAGAATACTATTGTGGCAATGAATACCGATGTCGAATCCATTCCAAGTGACAGGCACACCCAAGATGCCGGCAATAAGCACAAATTTATCATAGATGTGATTATTTGATATTTCTTTAAGTTTCCTACAGCAAAAGCGACCTGTGTACATGGGGTATTTAGGGTACAAATTAATGAATCAATCAATACCAATATTGCAAATATGTTTGTGTATTCTGGAACGGAATCACCCAACCATATTTTTAACAAATACTCAATCTCCAATATTATTGGAGTCATTAACAAAGCCAATAATGCAAAACACACTTTAGACTCAATAAACATCATTTGAGTCGTTCTTCCATAATCATTATTAGCATAGGCATTTACAATTTGAGGTCTGAATGCAGTTGCCAAGTTTGCCGAAAAGCCATTGATTGCACCGTTTATTTGATAAGCGACTCCTCTTGCGGCGTTGATGATGGTACCAAAATAAAAGTTTAGCAACATATTCAAGCCTTGTCCTTTGAGTAGATATGCAAATGTTCCCAATAGATTCCATCCTGAAAAGGACATCATTGATTTAAAAAGTGGCTTACTGAATGATTTTTCCAAATGCAGGAATGGGAAATGTTTTTTTGCATAGACGTAATATAACACAAAGTCAAATATCGTAATCGAAAACACCAACGAGCCATATACAATCAATTCATCGTAAGGGATATAGGGCAATGCTATTATGGCCAGAAGTTTCAATACCGTGTCTACAATACTGACAATTGCGTAGAAATCCATTTTCTCATACGCCATAATAGCGCCAGTATAAGGAATCTCCATAATGACAAGCATCATAGACATTATAGATAACTGAAAAATAATGTTAGCCGCTAACAATCTTCCCTCTGGAAGTACCATCACATTGTTTACGTACCATATTCCTAAACTTTCTAGTATCAGGAATATTACCACACACAAGACAATATGGATTATTAGCCCTGTAACATAGACCTCGTTATAACCTATTTCTCCTCTTTTAGTACCTTCGTAATTATAGTATCTCTGCATGCTTGATGAAAGGGTTACATTCAAGAAGCCAAACATTGAAACAAAACCTGCTACGACATTATAAACCCCATAATCAGCAACACCAAGTGTATTAAGTATAACTCTAGATGTATATAGGGAGACAACAAGCACCACTGCCATTCTCACATACAAGAATGCTGTGTTCTTTGCTATTCTCTTATTATTTTTAGAATTGTCTGCCACCTTAAAAGTCATTGATATTATCGTATCTTCGTATAGAGTATTCTCTCATGTTCCTTGATCTCTTCATCAGTAAACTTTTGTTTTATCACTCTCGCAGGAATACCACCAATAATACTATATGGTGGGCAACTCTTCGTTACAACAGAACCCGCCCCTACTATTGAGCCTCTTCCTATGGTAACGCCCTTCATAATAGATACATTAGAACCGCACCATACATCCTCTTCGATTATGACATCCTGGTCGTTCTCCGGCAATTTATCGTCATCCTTAATCTCATCCATAAAGTGTCCGACAAAGTACCGATGATCTCCTGTTATTATAGTCAAATTTGGCCCTGACAAGAAATGAGATTTGATTATCACTTTAGCACGAGTAGAATAAATAGTGCTATTGGGGCCAATACTTATTGGTTCTTCAGCGACAATGTTCTCAACACCTTTGATGTTATAGGGATAACCAATAAATCTCCTGCCTCCGCCAATATGTTCGGTAATACTTTTTGATTTATATACGCCATAGACAAAACGCATATAATCCATAATTCTTCCAAATATTTTTAGTAATGGATTCACTTGCCTTATAAATTTAAAGTTTCCTTATTCCACTAATGTGATAAGTCGATTCGTAACCGTCCACGCACGCCCATGTTGACAAAGCAGCACCAAGGCTGCGAGGTGCGCAGTCTATTTGACTAGGCGTTTGCCTGATTTATTCTGATTGGGTTTCTTGCTTAGACAAGCTTCAGAAGGTTCTTGTGTACGCGTCCACTTTTCCGCAAGTTTTCGCTTGCCGCTGATTTTCAGCGGTTTTTGTCAATATTATATTTTGGATTATTTTGATTTTTCTGCTATGCAGGCAGATAACATAGCAGGCAACAGGTCAGGTCGTCTCCGTCCCTCGCCGTCCGCAGCCGCTGCAAAAGGGATTTCAGGTAGTCTTCCACGTTACGCTTCATCATCAGCAACTCTCGATTATCGAGTACATGAAGGCATTGTGCCTGGCCGATCTCTCGCTTCCGATGTTCCCGGCATTCTTCAGGTTCATCTTTATCCTACGCATCATCTGCTCGCTGAGGTTGTTCGACAGTTCCACATCGCCACACTCCAGGACGCGTTTCATCGCCGGCCATTCTCCCGTTGCTTGAAGTCCTCGCGGCATCTTTCGCCTTTTGGCTCTCGGTGTCAACGTAGCCCTCCTTTTCGGATTCGCGGGTCTCTCCGCGGCCGGAAGGACCATCGTCATCCCTGCCACGGCCGGCGTTGCGCTCGGATTTCCGCCCGAAGCTCCTGCCGCGCCAGCTTTTCGCCGAGCGCAGCGCCGCGTCGCGCTCCTCCATAAGCCTCGCGATCTGTTCCTCGAAGGTCTTGGTGATCCGGGACACGGCCTCGTCGATGAGCCTCTGCTGCTCGGAGCGGAGCGCCTCCATCTGGTTCTCGTAGAAACGCTTCAGGTCTTCCTTGCCCTCGTCCGATATGCGAAGACGCTCCTCCAGCGACCAGACAGTCCTGTTCAGGGAGTCTATCTGGTCGCGCAGCTGGGCGTTCATGGCGTACGCCGCCTGGAGTTGGATTTCCGCGTTCATATCTTTCTCAAAGGTACTCATTTTCTTTGGAAATCACAAGGAAATTAATAACTTATTTTATTAATATTCAGACTTTTAGACAAGCCTAATCAATGTATTTTATCCGCACATTGCCGCTTGCCGAGGCCTCTGTCAGCAGAACGAGGTCCGACCAGCTTATTTTGCCAAAGCGGCGGCTCTCGTCCATCACGGGCTTGAAGAATCGCCCGCTGTCCAGGCGGATCTGTGTCAGCTCGTAGCGGTTGTGCTCGCGCACGAGGTTCTTCTTGATGCGCGGGTTGCTCCCGCTGAACACATAGATGCTTTTTGCTGTGTTTGGATTCATTCTCATCTCCGCGTGCACGATTCCGCTCAGACCGGATATTCCCTTGCGCAGGTCCACCTTCTCACGATACAGATAGATGGAATATTCACTTGACATCGTCACCATGGCGCTCCTATCCCAGCATCTTCCTGACCATTCCGAGCAACTCGTTGATGTCGCCCTCGCCCTGCGACAGCTCCATCCCGTTCGTGAAGCGGACACGAACGTCACGGATGCCGAGGGCCCCTTCCGGTGATCCGTCCACGACCAGCGGGATGAACCCTCCCGATGACTGGCGCTCGTCGGCCTCCTTGAGGACGCTGTATTCTTTCTGTCCCCTGCGTGAATACTGCATGAATTTCTCATAGTCATACCCCTCCTCCTCGCAGAACTTCTTCATCGAACGGCCACGGCCGTTCTGGTTGTAGTGCTTGAGCGCGAATGCATAGTTGATTGTTGCTTCTTCCTTCATCTTTGACTCCGATTTTTTTTGTTCTGGCCAAAGGTATTCAGACTTCCTCAGAACTCAATGCGAAATTGTGGACGCGTACCGACTTTTAGTACGCGTCCACTTTTCCGCAAGCTGACGCTTTCCGCTGATTTTCAGCGGTTTCTGTTTGTATTATAATATGGATTATTTTGATTTTTCTGCTATGCGAGCAGATAACAAGGCAGACAACAGGTCAAGTCGTCACCGTCCCTTGCAGAACGCAGACGTTCCAAAAGGGATTTCAGATAATCCTCCACGTTACGCCTCATCATCTTGCAGCTCTCGATCACAGAGTACATGAACGCGTTGTGCCTGGCCGACCTCTCGCTTCCGATGTTCCCGGCGTTCTTCAGGTTCATCTTTATCCGACGCATCATCTGCTCGCTGAGGTTGTTCGACAGTTCCACGTCGCCGCACTCCAGAACCCTCTTCATCGCAGGCCATTCTCCTATCGCATATTTGAGGGCCTTCCTCAGCAGTTCTCCGCAGCCCGCGAAGTCAGACTTACGGAACACCTCCAGACGCTCCTCTATCCTCCTCATTATGTCAGCCGTGTTCCCCGGCTTCAGGCGCTCCGCAAGTCTTGCCGCCCCGGTCAGTCCATGCTCAGCGCAGTAGTGTTCCACCGAGAACATCCTGCCGAACTCGTCTTCAAACCACATCGCCTCCGACTCATTCTCGATGACGGCCTCCACAAAGCCCCTGCGGATATGGACAAGGCATGCCGACCTGCGGCCTTTCTTCCCACCTTCCGCATCTGACCCTTCCGCGGCTTCCTTGCTGTCGAATATCTTATAGACCACATATCCGTCTGTCGTATAGAAGCCGAGGAAGCCCTCCAGGAACGGACGGATGGCCGCCGCTCCGCGGCTCCCGTTCTCATACAGGAACCACGCCAGGTTCACGCTGTTCGCGCGGATGCCCCACATGTACCTGTTCTTGTAGTGGCGCTCGCGCGTCTCCTCGTCCGAGCACCCGACAAGCACGCGCGTCTCGTCCAGCATCCAGATCCATGACTTGCGGACCTCCGCGCGCCAGCAATCCTCAAGTTTAGACGACAGCCATTCTATCGCGTTGTGGACATGCTCCCCAAGGACACTGGACGACAGGTTCACCCCGCTGTGGTGGAGCTTCTGCACCACCTGATCCAGCGGCGTGTGGTACAGATACTTCTCGCACAGGATATTCGCCAGCATGTCTGTTCCGAACATGCAGTTCGGCACCGGGCGTCTGGCCTCCAGAACGTCTGTGGTCTTGTATTCGTCCTCGGTCTTGCTCCGCACATGGGCCGCCTCGTAAAGATGCTCCTCGTAGCGCTCGGGATACCGGACAATTATCCGGTACCAGCTCTTCTCCACCTCGCCGTTCTTCCCGGTACGGAAGTATTCTCCGTCCGACAGGGCGAAGTATTCCTCAATCTTGTGGTACACGACATTCTCGTCCGACATATACTGTGACGCCTTGCTGTAGTCGACACGCTCCACGGTCACTTCCGCACCGGGGTGTCTGCGTTTCAGCCTCTTCACCAGCTTTTCCGCATCTACCGTGCTCCCGTCGCCAGAAGTCTTTTCAGCATCTTTCGCCTTTTGGCTCTCGGTGTCAACGTAGCCCTCCTTTTCGGATTCACGGTTCTCTCCGCGGCCGGAAGGACCGTCGTCATCCCTGCCACGGCCGGCGTTGCGCTCGGATTTCCGCCCGAAACTCCTGCCGCGCCAGCTTTTCGCCGAGCGCAGCGCCGCGTCGCGCTCCTCCATAAGCCTCGCGATCTGTTCCTCGAAGGTCTTGGTGATCCGGGACACGGCCTCGTCGATGAGCCTCTGCTGCTCGGAGCGGAGCGCCTCCATCTGGTTCTCGTAGAAACGCTTCAGGTCTTCCTTGCCCTCGTCCGATATGCGAAGACGCTCCTCCAGCGACCAGACAGTCCTGTTCAGGGAGTCTATCTGGTCGCGCAGCTGGGCGTTCATGGCGTACGCCGCCTGGAGTTGGATTTCCGCGTTCATATCTTTCTCAAAGGTACTCATTTTCTTTGGAAATCACAAGGAAATTAATAACTTATTTTATTAATATTCAGACTTTTAGACAAGCCTAATCAATGTATTTTATCCGCACATTGCCGCTTGCCGAGGCCTCTGTCAGCAGAACGAGGTCCGACCAGCTTATTTTGCCAAAGCGGCGGCTCTCGTCCATCACGGGCTTGAAGAATCGCCCGCTGTCCAGGCGGATCTGTGTCAGCTCGTAGCGGTTGTGCTCGCGCACGAGGTTCTTCTTGATGCGCGGGTTGCTCCCGCTGAACACATAGATGCTTTTTGCTGTGTTTGGATTCATTCTCATCTCCGCGTGCACGATTCCGCTCAGACCGGATATTCCCTTGCGCAGGTCCACCTTCTCACGATACAGATAGATGGAATATTCACTTGACATCGTCACCATGGCGCTCCTATCCCAGCATCTTCCTGACCATTCCGAGCAACTCGTTGATGTCGCCCTCGCCCTGCGACAGCTCCATCCCGTTCGTGAAGCGGACACGAACGTCACGGATGCTGAGACCCCCTTCCGGCGCGCCGTCCACGACCAGCGGGATGAACCCGCCAGACGACTGGCGCTCGTCTGCCTCCTTGAGGACGCTATATTCTTTCTGGCCCTGTAGGGCACGTTGTTCCTGTCGCAGTACGCACGCATCGTCATCCCGCGGGGAACCCACTCGCTCTGGTACTCAACATAGAATCTCTCCAAGTCTTCGCTGCTGTACATTGCTCTCGTTTTTCCGCCTAAGGTAAGGGGATTTCCTTCGGGTCCAAAATTTGACCGCTAACATATAGTTCTATGAAATGTGCCATTGTCTGTATATCATTTACTTGCCCAAATTACGTTTCGCTACAACTGTGGCAGGAGTATCTAACAATTTCATACCTGTAATTGATCCCAATTCAGCCAATCTTTCATGTGGCAACTCATGATTATAGACGTAGTTACGTACTCTTGCGTTAATCAGCCTTAGTATTACAGGATTGTTCTTATATGATTTTACCATAGCCTTTAACTCACTGCTTCTCATTGTGCCATAGTATGTCTTGATTGTGAAAGATATAAAAGCTGCTGCAGGCGTTCCTATTTTTTCGGCAACCTTATCATAAATCTCCGGCATTCCCGCTCCACTTGTGCCTACAGATAGAGACAATCTTGCGAATGAGAATAGACAGAATTTCATCAATACCATTTGAAGTAAGCGATTTAGACGCTCTTGTATTTTCTTTTCATCCGTACCTTTTATTAGATTTGGATTTTTTGTTATCTCCTCGATAAATGATTTTCTGTCATCTTCAATTATTTGTGTAATAAAGGATAAAGAACGAAATGTTGCATTGTATGCATCTTCAATCAAGCCGGTCAATTCTTCTTTGCGAAGTGTGTCGCGCTGATTCTTTACTATTTGTCCCATTATTTGTGTGACAAACAGCGAGTTCCTGAAATCTATTAAGTCTTGATTTTGTTCAAATTCCTCATTGTCAGGTAATGCTTCTGCCGCACTTGCTTTTCGTATAGCCATGTCTTCCTTGTCATGGGCAGCCAAACGTCTATATCGTTCTTTCTTGTAGTCTATGCCTTCTCTAAGAACATCTTGTTTCAAAGAGTTTACTAAGTCAGACAGACGGCCATATAACTTGTCATCAGCATTGAGGGTTATAGGTTCTAATTTCTCAAAAGGTAACCAACTTGTAAACTTTATTTCGTCAAGTAAAATATCACTTTTATCCAGATAGGCAAGGAACAATAATATATTGGCATTATTTTCCTTGTGTAATGCATCACAAAGTTTCTTCACTTCATTTTGGCCTTCTTTGGTGTTTATTATTCTGGACAGCTTTAATGCTGTCAGATAAAAGAACAAATATTTATATGAGAATTGATAGACTTTATCCTCTTGCTCTTTAATAATTGCAGCATCCTTTAGTTTCGACAGAATAACATCCTTTTTGGCAACAACATTTCTCTCTTTCGAATATTCGTCATAGAACTCATTATAGTTGACAGCATTAGCCATTTCCATTTCTGAAAAAAGACTGACTTTTTTCTCATACATCTTGTATGCCAACTCTGACAAGAACATACTATACCCATCCAAATTATTTTGATGTACTCCAGCTCTAATAAGAGAAGCGAACAATAGACTCTGATATAAGGCAGCATATGATGTGGGTGAAACATCAAATGTATCACCCCCTGTATCAATATTTTGTAGTAAGGTTAGTAGAAATATGGGATTTGATGGCAAAAATTGCTTGCCTAATATATTCGTTATTTGATCATAAGCCGTTTTTACAGCTTCTGCCATCTTATTTCTATCGGAACAATATATATCCAAACCTAACATTATCCATTTCTCTATCAAAGCATTACGTTTCAAATATCCAAGGGCGTGTACAGAATATGTTATTATATCCATTTTGTCTGTTCCCGTAGATATAATGCCTCTTATATCGATGCTTTCTGATGTCGTAATTATAATTTTATCATAGGTATTCAGAAGTGATGATATTACCTCTTTCATTCCTAATGTATTAAGAGAGGATTTGTCCAAGTTGTCTATGAAAACGATTCGTTTCTGTCTTTCGATAGTGCAGTAATCCTGATAGTTTTTCAATGAAATATCATACTGACTATTATAAGCTTTACTTAAAAGCGGTTTGACCTTTATATTACAGATATCTTTACCATGAAGTAATATCGGATAAATAGAGCGATGATAACACTGGGATATGAGCATCTTTACCAATGCAGTCTTTCCACATTGGCTTTCACCTTCTAAAATGATTACTTTCGTTGCATCATTATACGAGAAAAGTTCTTTTGAATCTATATAGGTATAAACCCTATCGTCATCCACATTTCCATTCAATGGCTCCAAATCAGGATAAACAAATACATCGTCAAGCAACAGAGGTGACTTACGGGGATGTTTTATTGGTGCATCAATGCTGTGAAGTTGCTCGTAAAAAGAGTTTGAGAATGCAAACGAATGCTCATGACGTGTAATAGCCAATTTCTTCTCGTCTGTCAGCAAACATTTATCATTTTGGGCATCAACGACAAAGGTGCATAAATCAATATTCGCCAAATCATTCTCATCTAAAACTATGATTGTAAAAGATTGTTCTTCACCTTGTTGTAATGAATCACCCTCTAAATACAGTACGGAGTCTTTATTGTCTAAATCTGAAATTTGCTTACGTTCGTGTTGGTGCTCATGACCACACATTAGAATATGGGACTGCTTTTGAATGTGTTCACTGAACTGATGTCGGTTGTTCCTTTCTCCACGTGTCGTTAGCCAACCTGTTTTATGGTGAAAAACAGATATAACAATATCATTACGTTCTTTTTGAGAATCATTATATTCCAAAAAGTTATTTTCTGGCATAAGCAGACTTTGTGGTTGCTCATCAACAGTAGATAACAAAGCCGTGTTATAACAGTGGAATACCAAGGAACTGTGCTGATTAATAGAAATTTTCTTCTCGTAAGAAATGCGATTTGAGTATTCACAAGAAGTTAGTTCAGAATAAAATTTCCAAAATGCATCTTGTGGTTTTAATGCTTCATCCTCAAATTCTTTGCGAGAGATAGCACCATGTTCCAAGGTTTCTTTTATAACCATATTTCGAAAAGGAACATCCATAGAAAAATCCAAGTCATGGTTTCCGGGAACTATGATATAATCCCAATTAACAATATTGGCCTCTTTTTCAATTTCGTCTTGGAAATCCTTAAACATCTTTTTTGCCCATTGATAATTTGAGACATTGCCTTTATCTACTATATCACCAGTAACGACAAATACAGCTTTATCACATTCATTCAGAATTTGAGCGGATGCTCGTGCCAATGTTCTTGAACTCTTTACAATATAATCATTTTCAGATGTGATATGTAAATCCGACATTTGTACAATTGCTAATTTCATAGACTTGAACTTTTTATTTTTCAAATTTATTGTTAGTGGTCTATTTTTGGGCTCCGTTCAAAGTCAGAGTCATAGCGTCCTCCCGGCCCGTCGCCAGGCCAATAATTGTCCGTTTTTGGTATTTCTTGTTGATTATTTTTTTACTTTTCCTGACTTTGACAATGATTCACCCTCGCGTGCGCGCGTCACGCGCGAGGA
>ERZ808266.438-NODE-438-length-14712-cov-5.338473_pt1 | contig 14712 bp, 9 predicted proteins | sample MGYA00521278_ERZ808266 | MGnify/ENA primary metagenome ERZ808266 (study PRJEB31516, sample SAMN03275591) | gut metagenome | biome: mammalia-associated habitat; material: feces | host: Papio cynocephalus | place: Kenya | collected 2012-08-02 ... | reverse complement strand
AACACGAACCACCTAACGTCCTAAAAGTGAACGGGACGGTAGAATGGTAGTTTACGAATTACAAAAGCCAGAAGAAACTACCTCGCCCCCGAGACACGGGCGGTGAGGGTTGCCGTAGAAAGCGCCGTCTGCGCTGGAAGCGATGTGAAGACCATCAAGACAGAGACCCCAAACGTCGAGGTTGACGATTGGGACGAGATTGGCAACGAAATATCATTTGATTAGCAGAAAAGATGAAAAAGACTATTTTAAGCATAGCTTTGGCGCTTACAGCGCTCATCGGATTCACCGCCTGTGAAAAAGAACAGGACAACACGGGGAAGGATGTTGTCGAAGGCCTTCCTGTAAATTCGATAAAACTCAATCTGTCCGCCCCGAGCGATGATGTGATCGCAGTGACCAGGGCAAGCGCGGAGGTGGAGACAAATGTTCAGAATATGGCTTTGCTGTTCTACAAGGCCGGGACGGACGGCAAGCCAATTGTCATTTATGTTGACAAGGACGGGATGGGTACCCCGACAACGCTGCCGACCGGAAGTTCTACCTCCACAAGCACGAACTACCAATATAAGGTAAATCTGGATGTTACGGGCAAAGGCATCACCACCGGCAACTGGTATCTCTACGCCATTGCCAACTATGATAAATCATTCTGTAAAGTTGATATGTCTAAAGTGACACAGATGAACCAAACAGAATTTCTAGATTACTGTGTGCTAAAGGCAGACAGGGAAATCGACATCGTTGAAAATGCGATTTTAATGACTGGAAAGTATTGCAAGAGTGGCAACTTTGGCGATGATGGATCCCTGACGCTTGAGTATAGCAATAAGGAAGAAGAGACCTGCACATTGACTGGCGTCATACACCTAAGAAGAATTGTGGCTAAGGTTACATTCAATTTTAAAACAGGTAATGACAATATCACCTTCAGTCCTGAGACATACAGCATTCATCAATATTCCAGATCATCAACTCTTATGGAAAGAGAAGGATGGACAAGTGACGGGGATGCTAAAGGAGTGACGTGTACGCTGGGCTACAAAGGAAGTTCAGAAGGAGAGGCTTTCCATTCGCACGCTGAAGGTGAAAAATTGGCTGTAGTAAATAATAAGATTGAATTCTATATGCCAGAAAATGTTCAGACAGCCGCAAACTCGCCAGAGGGCGGTTGGGCATATAATTATCGAGAGAAGAGGCTCGACAATAACTACAATTCCTTTGAATATGCTCCTGAAAACAGTACATACATAATTGTCAAAGGGCAATACAAGGATGCATCGTACTACGGAGAGGTAACATACACAATTCACCTAGGAGATTTTTCAATCGGTGGTGAATCGAATGGTAATTTTACAACAAGGCGAAACTACCACTATACTTACAATATCACTGTCAATGGAGTGAATAAAATTATTACCGAGGCTCAAAAGACGGATGAAAGCGGCAAAACGTACCAGCACGGAGCGGAAGGGAACATCACTGGATACAATACGGAATCATTCAACATCAGGCTTGATGCCCACTATGAGAATGTCTTGCTGAAAATCAAGATACCAGACACAGGCAAACTTGATGGTTACACTGTGATGCTCAACACACCATACAGCAAAAATGAGATTGTCGAAATGAAGGACATCGACACCAAGGACTTGTCAACATTAGACTACGATTGGATAAGGTTCGCTTTGCCAGCCAGCACGACTCAATTTAACGTAGTTACCGATGGCACCAGCGTATCAGACCGCTCATTAAGCATATTCGATTTTCTTAAAGAAATAAAAAATGCCGGAACACTCAGCGATGGAACCTATGAACACTTCCGAGTATCGAATGGCTACATTTACACAGCTGCTTATGTCAATGAATATTACTACGACGACAAAGTCAAAAATGCTGCTGACAAGGGTGCCGAACTCCGAAATTTCATTAACGCAGATGACCGTTCGATAACAATCGCATTTCAAGGGATTGACAAAAGTTCGGACAAGCATAGCACATACACCGGCAATGTGGTTTTCTCAATCCAGCAAAGGTCAATAAAGTCATTCTTCAATATGGATGTAGATAATCCGTATGGAGTTGAACAAGTTGACGAAACCGCCGCTACCAGTACATTTGGTATAACATCAGGTGGTTCGGAAAGGCTTAATGGATACAACAACCTCAAAAATGCCATAAGCAGCAGTACATACTGGTCAAGATACATCAATGGAAACTATCTTGGTTACACATCTACACAGTCAGAGATACCAAGCACAGCACTGACAACATACGGAAAGTATGCGATATATCAGTGTCTTTCAAGAAACAGGGATGAGAATGGCGACGGGATAATTGATGATAGCGAATTGAAATGGTATCTTCCTGCCGTTGATCAATGTACTGCGTTCTGGTTCGGAATGAATTCATTACCCGAGTCGGCCCGTATAGAGATGCAAACCGAGAAAGGAAGTCAGAATAACTATTGGAACAGTACTCTTGCCGTAAATGTCTGGTGGGCTGACGAAGGATCCGCGTACGGAGCCTATAATAGTTCATACAGCGGAACGCCTAAGGTTCGCTGCGTACGATCACTGAAAAACACAAGCGGCACCGTGACCGAAGTTTCATCCTACAACTCAGAGACAATGGTCGTAAGTGTGACTGGTTTCGACAAGAATAGCATCAGGTCAAGTGAAATTTCAGGAGAATACTCAGAGCACTTCAGAGGAGAAAGCACTGATAGACTCCCACAAGCCTTTAAAATTGCATCCGCTGATTTGACATCAACCATCACGAGTGGAACATCGACTACCACGAAAAGCATATATACAGTAGATGAGGTTAAAGGAGGCGAATGGTGTCAGAACTACTACTCAGAAGAAGATGATAAGTCTGATCTAGGTAAATGGCGTATACCTAACGAAAAGGAACTAACACTGCTGTTTAAATATATTGGCTCTGACATTACTGATAAAACTGCGGCAAGAAGCAAATATAATAGGCCAGGCACTAAACTAAATATGGTTTATTACGTTGATCAGAAAACAAACATAACGACCCATTGTACAGCTGTAAAAGACGATGAAAACACAATAGCAGAGAATTATAACAAATTAGTTATCCGTTGCGTCCGCGACGCCACCACGGACACCTCGGGCGCGGACGAGACGGACAAGAGTTCGAACACCTACGAGAACGGAGGGAACATAATCCAATAAAACATATTCATAAAATGAACTTGCATTTTTATCGATTGCTGCTGAGCGTGCCGGTATTCGCCGGTGCGCTTGGCTGTTCAGAGAGGGAGACTCTGCCGGAAGCGGATTCAACGAAGGAAGTCGTGATTTTTGGGATCCAGGAGGATTTCACCGGAGACAGGACACGCTCCGTTGTCGGCGAGGTTCTGGACAACGGCTCCATCGCGATGAACTGGAGCGTCGGTGACAAGATCGGAATCTTCGGCAGCGGCACGACCACCAATGAACCTTTCACCAGCACAAACACCTACCCGATCAGAGAGACCGGCTTCAAAGGAAACTTGGCAGATGGCGAGACGCCAATCTATGCCTACTACCCTTATGACGCGGAGGCGACCGATAAAAATGCGATTCCTGTGAATATTCCCTCGACTCAGGAATATTCAGGGACATCTTCCATCGCTGAATATGATTACAAGGCTTCCGGCAAAATCACTGAGTTGAGTGACGGAAGTTTCAAATGCAATATGCGGCAGCTTGCTGTGCTGCTTCGCTTTGAGCTCAATCTCGATGACATCAAGAGCTGCATCAAGTCGGGCATTGGCGAAAATCTCACATTGCCGGAAGACGAGAAGGTTCAGTACATCTCAATGAGTTCGCAGGTGGCTCTGACTGGGGACTACACCTACGACCTGACGGCATCGCCTATGGCCCTCAAGGCTGGAACCGCGACTTTGGGAGAGGTCAAAATGAACCTCTCGGAGACTCCTCTTCTGAACGGTTCGGTGATCGCCTACGCTGTTGTGGCTCCAGGCGCGCAGTCGGGGCAGGAATTGATTATTGACATTAAGACGACTCATTGTTCGATACAGTTGACCACCAAGGCACTTTGCGATTTCGAGACAGGTTATTACTATGTCGTTCCTTTGAACGCGTCGGTGTTCAATAATGCGTCTAATACTGTCGCTGTGACCGAGGAGTTGTTACCAGACACGCCTGATCCGGGGCCTGAGACTGGCGAGACGGCTAACTGTTATATGATAACAACAACGGGTACGCACTCATTCTCGGCAACCACTATCGGCAACGGTGACGAAGGAATCATCACTGGTGCTGGATTCCACACATCAACCTCGACAATCGCTCCGAAATCAGCCAAACTTCTTTGGCAGGACACCAAAAACTTTATTGGTGATGTAACTTATGCCGACGGCAAAGTGAGCTACACCGCCAACGGCAATGTCGGCAACGCGATGATCGCCGTCTATAGCGGAGAGAACTGCACCGGAGATATTCTTTGGAGCTGGCATATCTGGGGAGTCGGCGACGAAATGCCTTCCGATGATGTTGTCACGAACCAAGCCGGAGCGACATTCACGGTGATGGACCGTACTCTTGGAGCCTGGTCAAAGACATCGTACTACACCACGCTCTACCAGTGGGGACGCAAGGATCCGTTCCCTAACAGTTCTACTTACTATGTGGACGGAGTGGCGAAGGACATCAGCAAGAGTTACAATGTCTATGCGCCTACCAACGCATCGGAGGCGACAATACTCTCAGGAGTAAAGCATCCGGATTGCTTGCTGAACGCTTACAAAGCTTCAAGTGAATGGGATTGGCTTGCTGTAAACAATGATCTTTTATGGGGGGATAACAACACATACAATCAATTCACTTGGTACTCAGACGGCCAACTGTCCAACAAGGAAGCGGGAGCGGGCTGGACAGACAACAAAACCATCTACGATCCTTGCCCTGCCGGATACAGAGTTTCCAATAAGTTCACATTCACCGGCTTCGTTATTCACACATCCGGCAGCGCCACACTTAAGGGGGATATGGACAAAGGCCAGATTGAAGAAAAGTTCAACTGCATCACAACCAGTTTTCTTGAAGGAACGGTAGAGCGTTATATTCCTAAGTTCGAGAATGGATATTTCTTTAAAGCCAACTCATCTGACACGGAAGGGGGATATTACCCGATGGCAGGGGTCCGGTATGGAAGCAATGGGGAGCCTGCCTATGTCGGAGTATCGACCTCATATCATTATAGCGCACCGACAGAAAATCCTCATCAAAACCAGACTTTTTATATCGGGGCCTATGAGTGGCTTGACGACGCAACCGGACAAAGTGGGGAAGCCGCGGGAAACAATGCGTCTATCAACGTGATGGATTCAAAATACAAGTGGGTGGCAAATCCTGTCCGTTGCGTGAGAGAAAAGTAGTTAAAAACATATTCATAAATAATTTGACAATGATGAAAAGATCTTTCTTTGCCGCCGCTGTTTGCGCATCAGTGATGTTCGCGGCTTGTAGTGAGAAGATGGCGACTGACGAGGAACTGCTTGCGGAGCAGCGAGAGGCTGTCGCAGAGGATGAATATTCAGACGAACCTGTGACCAGGGCCAATGCTTCCAACGGGGCTTGGATGGCAGGGCTGGATGACACGACTCCGTTCGCGCGGCTATCCATTCCTGGCACGCACGACGCTGTCACCGGTGACGGCACCGCTTTTTCGATCGGCAGAACCCAGAGTCTTGGACTGTCCGCTCAATGGAATCTGGGAATAAGGGCTTTCGACTTCCGTCCAGGCTACCGCAAGGTTCGCGTCAGGGCGTTCAAGTACAAAAACGAACTTCACGTTTACCACGGGTTCATCCCGACAAAGACTTCTTTCAAAAAAGCTGTTCAGACGCTCATGAACAAGATCGACGCGAATCCTTCGGAGTTCGCCGTGGTCATCATGCAGTTCGAGAACGGAAGTCCGGCCTACAATGACAGGTCAGTCTGGAATTCCCTAATGAGTGAGTTTCTCGGCAGCGAGGAGACATTCCCGTCAAGGTTCCGCATAGACTACCGCCCGGATCTCACAGTGGGAGATCTGCGCGGCAAGATTCTGATTCTGTCCCGTGACGCTTATGCTGACCAGCCGATAACAGGCGGTTACATCTCAGGATGGAGTTTCGCGGAGGAAGGAACGACAGGAGCCATGATCACCAGCCGCGTGGCCAAAGGCACGCTTGGAGTTCAGGACTACTATCATGTCGATAAGCCGGAGGTCAAGGTGAAAGCCGTCAGCGACTTCATGGACTGGGCCTCGGAGAACGCGGGGAACAACTGCTGGACAATCAACCACACCTCAGGGTACACCGGACTGATCTCCACTGACAACACCTACCGAGAGAATGCCGCCAACAACAACCCGGTTGTTTACCAACGTCTGGCCGACGGCGAGTGCTCCTCCACAGGCATGGTCATGATGGACTGGGTCGGAAACTTCAAGTCCGGCCGCTATGAGGTCTATGGAGATCTCCTGCCTCAGGCAATCATCGACAACAATTTCAGGAAAGAAAAGACATGTTCGGAAATGACCGGCAAGTAACAGTCTTAAGAGAATCACAAGCCAAGCGATGCAATCCTACCTTCCTCCCTCAGCAGCGGAGGAACGTGCTCGGGCTTGTGTCTGACCCAAACCTTAACCTATGTTTTTTAACATTCACAACTATCATCAACTATGGCTGAACAGTTTCTCCGATGCGGATCAATGACAGCATAAGATGGCTTTGGATGGTGTCCAAAGGTTTCCGTCTGCGGGTTGCAGGTGTTGGAATCATGGGAATACTCAGAGTATTCATATCCTTGGTCTTCATCTGGATTTGCAAGGATATCATTGACTATGTGACCGGTGGCACTGAAGGGAACCTGAATGCTCTGATCGCCTTAATGATTGTCTGCATGATCTTGCGCCTTGCTCTGTCCCTGGCAAGCACCCGGATCAGCCGGAAGACTGCGGCAAGCCTCACCAACAAGTTACGATCCAAGACTTTTGAGGACCTGATGACAAGCCGGTGGGATGGCCACGACATCCATCACTCAGGAGATGTCGTCAACAGGATAATCGATGACGTGCCGAATGTCTCCGACATGATCTGCAACGGAATGCCGGCGGTCATGGTGACAGGCACACAACTGCTCGGAGCGTTGTACCTGCTTTCACGGATGGACATTCATCTGGCACTTGTTCTGCTGTTCATCATGCCGTCGGCCTTGCTGCTAGGCAAGAGCCACTTCCGTAGGATGCGTCAGCTCACAAAGGAAATACGATCGACAGAAAGTCTTGTTCAGGAGCATATTCAGGAAAGCGTGCAGAACCATCTGCTGCTCAAATCATTAGAATACACGTCGCATTCATCCTCAACGTTAGGGACACTGCAGTCCGGACTCATGCAAAAGGTGATGGGTTACACAGACTTCGCTCTCTTCTCGCGGATGATGGTCCAAGCCGGATTCACGGTAAGCTATGCGACCGCGTTCCTTTGGGGTGTGATCGGAATCAAAAACGGGGCGGTGACATTCGGTACCATGACCGCATTCCTGCAATTGGCCGCCCAGATCCAGAACCCGATGGTCGAGCTAAGCAGACAGATTCCGGCTTTCATCCGCGCAACTACAGCCTCTGAAAGGCTGGCCGAACTGTCCGACGCTCCTTCAGAGGCCGCGACCGAACCCATCTTGCTGAAAGGGAAAACTGGAATACGTGTTGAACACATCGACTTCGCGTATTCAGGGAACGAAAGGGGGATATTCAAAAACCTGTCTCATGATTTCACGCCCGGCAGCATGACGGCGGTAATGGGAAAGACGGGCACCGGCAAGACCACACTCATGCGTCTGATGCTGGCACTGGTCTCCCCCACCGGCGGAAAAATCGTGCTCTACAATGAGAACGGTAATGAATATTCAGCCTCCCCGGCCACCCGACGCAACATTTCTTACGTTCCGCAGGGCAATTCATTGTTCAGCGGAACCATCCGGGAAAATCTGATGATGGGCAAACCTGACGCCACGGACAAAGAACTTGCGGACGCGCTTGAAGCGGCCGCGGCTGATTTTGTGGATGGACTGCCGGAAGGTCTTGACACCAGATGTGGTGAAAACGGATTTGGTCTCAGCGAAGGGCAGGCTCAAAGGATAGCAATAGCGAGGGGGTTGCTGCGTCCTGGAGGAATCATCCTGCTTGACGAGCCGTCATCTTCACTGGATGCGGAGACAGAAAAAACTCTGTTTGAAAGGCTCAGGGAACAGGCGAAAGGCAAGACGCTTATCATAATCACGCACCGTGAAGAAGCCGCCGGAATCTGCAATACCGTTATGAGAATCACTGATCCGGATTCCAAGACTTAGGCCAATTCATGCCATTGCGCTTGACATACAGCCGTTTCCAGACACCGAGAAGAAGTCTGCGTAGAAACACGGTGTTCATCCATAGCCAGACTTTCCGACGGTAAGACGGTGAGTCCACATCAAAGGGAACGCAGCCCTTCTTAAGCACGGTGGTCACGCGGCCATATATCTGGTCGCATGGGCACAGATCCCTTGCCTTGAGGATACCGTCGCCTTGAATCTCGCAAATGGTCTTGTCATTGTCTTTGAAGATGATCCGGTGAAGGAGAAACCTGCCGTCGGCCCGGAAAAGAACCACATCGCCGACATTGGCCGTCCTAAGGACAGAGCCGGCAGGCGAACCGCCGTCAACCCCTTCGAGAACCACAGAATCCACCCCACCCACTATGAACGGAAGCATACTCTCCCCTTTCACGGGGATCGTGACGTTTTTCCCTTCACGCAGCAAGGCTATGACCTCACCGAAAAATTCATCGTTATTGACTGTCATATCCGCAAGATACAAAAATTCTCCGGTTGTTGGAGGTTGTTTTTGCGGAAAATGGTTATTTTTGCATCCATAAAATAGTTTACCTTAATTCAGAAGTAATATGGTCAAAGTCAATTTGGGAGGTTGCACCTCCTTCGTAAAGGATGCGGATTACAAGGAATATGTTGGCAAGGCTCTCGCCGCCTTCGATGTGCTGGACAACGAGACAGGCGCCGGAAACGACTTTCTCGGATGGAAACACCTTCCGTCCAGGACACCCGAGGCTCTCATCGCAGAGTGCGAGGCCGTCCGTGACAACTGGAAGGCAAAGGGTGTCAACCTTGTCGTTGTGATCGGCATCGGAGGTTCCTACCTTGGAGCGCGCTGCGCCATCGAAGCCCTTTCACACAACTTCGCGAAGCAGTTCGGAGGCGTGAAAGAGGCTCCGGAGGTTGTCTTCGCCGGCAACAATCTTTCTGAAGAATATCTTGCCGAACTGATGGATCTGGTGGCCGAGAGAAATGTCGCCACCGTTGTGATCTCAAAGTCCGGCACCACCACCGAACCGGCTGTCGCCTTCAGAATCGTCAAGGAACACATTGAGAAGAACTACAACGACGCCGCCGAGAGGATCGTCGCCATCACCGACGCCCACAAAGGCGCCCTCAAGACACTCTCCAATCAGGAAGGCTACAAGACATTCGTAGTGCCTGACAATGTCGGAGGCCGTTTCTCTGTGCTCACTCCGGTAGGTCTTCTGCCTATCGTCCTCGCTGGATTCGATGTCCGCGAGATGCTCGCCGGAGCAGTGGAAATGGAGAAGACCCTCGCGGTCAAGAGCGAGGAGAACCCGGCCGTCCAGTACGCCGCGATGAGAAACCTCCTCTACTCAAGACTTGGAAAGAAGATTGAGGTTCTCGTAGCCTACAATCCTAAGTTCCAGTATCTTGGAGAATGGTGGAAGCAGCTCTACGGAGAGTCCGAGGGCAAGGACCTCAAGGGAATCTTCCCTGCGTCCGTCAATTTCACCACAGACCTTCACTCCATGGGCCAGTTCATCCAGGACGGTGACAGGGTAATGTTCGAGACCGTCGTCAACATCGAGAAGAGCAACCGCGATGTTGTCATCGGCAGCGACGAGCAGAATCTCGACCAGCTCAACTATCTCGCCGGACAGCACGTGGAGCATTGCAACGCCATGGCCCGGCTCGGCACCAAGCTCGCCCACATCGACGGCGGCGTTCCACAGCTGGAAGTCTCCATCGAGAAGATCAACGCCTTCAACCTCGGCGGCCTGTTCTATTTCTTTGAATATGCCTGCGGAATCAGCGCCTATGTTCTCGGTGTGAATCCGTTCAACCAGCCTGGCGTGGAGGCATACAAGAAGAATATGTTCGCCCTTCTTGGCAAGCCTGGCTACGAGGAGCAGAGCAAAGCGCTCCAAGCCAGACTCTAAAGCCTATGACCTGCGAGCAGAAATTCAGGGAAACGTACAGACGGGAGCCGGAAGGGCTCTCGTTCTGTCCGTATCGTGTGTGCCCGCTCGGAGCCCATTCTGACCACCAACTGGGCAAGGTGACCGGTCTGGCCATCGACAAAGGAATCCACATAGCCTACGCTCCCAAACAAAACGGAGTCATAGAGTTCTCCTCTCTCCAGTTTCCCAAGCGCGCCCAATGGCATGTAAGCGCGGTTCCGGAGCCTAAACAGGGAGACTGGGCGGATTATCTGCGCGGGGCCACCCTCAAGCTCGGAGCCAAGTATCCGCTCCGTGTGGGGCTCAGCGGAGTGATCGAGGGGTCACTTCCGATCGGAGGTCTGTCCTCTTCCGCCGCCGTCACAATCGCCTTCCTGAAGGCCCTGTGTACGGTCAACGGCATTCACCTTTCCGACATCGAGCTGATCAAGACAGAGATGGCGGCCGAGAATGACTATGTCGGGGTTTCATGCGGAAAACTGGACCAGAGTTGCGAGGTCTATTCGAAAAAAGACCACCTTCTCTATCTTGACACCAGAGACGACAGTTACGAGCTCATCCCGGCGTCTCAGGCCATGAAGCCCTACGAAATCGCCATATTCTTCAGCGGTGTCGAGCGTACTCTGGCCGGCAGCAAATTCAACATGAGGGTGGACGAGTGCCGCTGCGCGGCGTATGCGCTGAAAGCCTATGCCGGAATGGAGTACGGCAAATTCTCGGAAACCAACATGCGTGATGTTCCCGTCGAGGTTTTCCACAAATTCGGAGACCGTTTGCCTGAGACATGGCGTAGACGCGCGGAGCATTGGTTCAGTGAATATGACCGCGTCCAGCGCGGAGCCGAGGCATGGAGGCAGGGTGACCTGCAGGAGTTCGGCCGCCTCAGCTTCGAGAGCGGACGGTCCTCGATCGAAAAATGGGAGACAGGGTCACCGGAACTGAAAAAAATCTACGAGATCATGACCCGCACCGATGGCATCTACGGAGGACGTTTCAGCGGAGCCGGCTTCAAAGGCTGCTGCATGGCGCTCATAGATCCTGACTTCAAGGAGGGAATATTCAATAAAGTCGAAACTGAATATCTCGCCGAATTCCCTGAACTGAAAGGGCATTACTCGGCGTGCGTCTGCCACAGCGCCGACGGTGTGAAAATATAATTGGCCGGAACATGAAATGCTTGATTCTTGCGGCAGGGTATGCCACACGCCTCTACCCGCTGACCGAAAATTTTCCGAAGCCATTGCTGAAAGTGCGGGACAAACCCATTCTGGACTGGCTTGTGGACGACATCAAGACTTCAGGAGCGGTTGATGAATATGTCGTCATCTCCAACCATAAGTTCGCCTGCCATTTCACGGAATGGGCGGCCGGGCGGCCGGACGACAAGATCACCGTGGTCGATGACGGAACCTCCACGAACAAGACTCGCTTGGGGGCCGTGCGTGACATCCAGTTCGCGATTGACAGCCTTGGACTTGATGATGACATGCTCGTCATCGCAGGAGACAATGTACTGGATTTCAGCCTGGTGAGGTTCATTGAATATTCCCGTTCAAAAGAGACTTCCTGCGTCATGCGCTTCTACGAGCCGTCCGAGGACAGGCTGCGCAAATGCGGTGTGCTTGAAGTAAACGGCAATGATCTGATCCTGGGGATGCAGGAAAAGCCTACCCAGCCACGTTCGCATTGGTGCTGTCCTCCTTTTTACTACTATACCAGAAAGGATGCGGCCCGGATTCCAGATGGCATCGCCGCCGGTTGTGGCACGGATGCCCCCGGCAGCTACATCGCCTGGCTTGCGACACAAGTACCGGTCCACGCCATGGAGATGCCAGGACACCGTTTCGACATCGGCAACCTGGAAAGTTACCACTCCGTCTGCGAACAGTACAACGGAATCTCCGGATAGATATATTCGACCGTAGTGCCCTCCTCCATTGGCCACAGACACCGACGCTTCGCGCCCTGTCCGGGTAAAGGGTGTCTGTGGCCAATGGAGGAGGGCACTATTAAGTACAGTTTTTAACCATAAAGGAACACGTCCGGTCACTTCGACAAGCTCAGTGACCGGACGTTGTTATTCTAAACTTTACCTACTCACCGGCCTCTTTAAGACGCTCGGCGTTCTCCGCGATCTGGAGCTGGTTGATACACTCCTGGATGTCACCGTCCATGAAGACAGGAAGGTTGTACATCGACCAGTTGATGCGGTGGTCCGTCACACGGCCCTGCGGATAGTTGTAGGTACGGATTTTGGCCGAGCGGTCACCAGTTGAGACCATCGTCTTTCGCTTCGCCCCGATCTCATCTAGATACTTCTGATGCTCAAGGTTGTAGAGACGGGTCCTCAACTCCTCGAACGCCCTGTCTTTGTTCTTGAGCTGTGAACGCTCCTCCTGACACTGCACGACCAGACCGGTAGGGAGGTGGGTAAGACGCACGGCCGAATAAGTCGTGTTGACTCCCTGACCGCCAGGGCCTGACGAACAGAAAAGATCCAGACGGATGTCATCCCACTTGAGATCCACGTCAAACTCCCCAGCCTCCGGGAAGACAGCCACTGAAGCGGCTGAGGTCTGGATTCTGCCCTGTGTCTCAGTCTGGGGAACCCTCTGGACGCGGTGGACACCGGACTCATATTTCATGATGCCGTACACTCCCTCATCGTTGGAAGAAAGCTTGAAAACGATCTGCTTGTAGCCGCCGGCAGTGCCTGGGGTCTCATCGTTGACCTCCAGTTTCCATCCTCGTTTCTCGGCGTACTTGGAATACATCCTGAAAAGGTCACCCGCGAATATTGCGGCCTCGTCGCCGCCTGTACCTCCACGGATCTCTATGATGGCGTTCTTGTTGTCATCAGGGTCAGCAGGAATCAGGAGAATCTTGATCTTTTCCTCCATCTCCGGAATCTTCGGCTCTATCTCGGCAATCTCCGCCTTGGCCATGTCCCTGAGGTCATCATCCTTCTCGTTGATCATGATGTCCTTGGCCTCGGCCAGCTCATCGACCATCTTCTTGTACTCAAGACCTGTCTTGATGATCGGCTCAAGTTCCTTGTAGTCCTTGTTGAGCTGGACGTATTTCTTCATGTCGGCGATCACCTCAGGATCAGCAAGTTGCTTCTGAAGTGACTCATATTTTTCCTGGAGAGCCAGGATCTTGTCCACTAATGTGTTGTTCTCTGCCATATTTAATGGTTAATTAATATATCGGTCCTTCGATGCTTCGACAGGTTCAGGTACCGGAGTTGGTATATTCCTAAATAGACTTCAAGTAGCAGCGGCGGCGCATGTACAGTTCGTGCTCGTACTTTCCCCAGACGTTGACCGCCCCGTTTGACTCGATCTGCGGGTTGGTTATCGCCCATTTCGTGCCGGCCTTGCGGTACTTCTCCGACATCGTGCAGTGGTAGATCGACGACACTCCGGTGTTCTGCCACTTCGGCACGGCCCCGTTGATCATCAGGTCAACCGTGTCGTACCTGAACATCGCCATCAAAAGGTGGAACCATCCGAAAGGAAACAAGTGTCCCTTCGCCTTTTGAAGAGCCTTGGAGATGGACGGGAAAGTTATCCCGAATCCGACAAGTTCCTCATTGTCATCGAATATGATGCTGCTTGTCTTGTCCGAGACGAAACTCAACACCTCGCTTGCCTCCTCGTCAATCTCCTCCTTGGTGAAAGGGATGAAGTTGTAGACCGATTTCGCGAAGCTCTCGTTGTAGACATCAAAGAAGTAACGCACCATCTTCTTGTCCTTCTTGAGTTTGTTCAGACTGCCTTCATGAAGGTTGTACCTCTGTTTCAGAAGCCCGGCGATCCTGGTGATCTTCTCCTGAAGAGGCTGGTCCGCGGCGACCTTGTACTGAAGCCAGTCGCATTCCTTCACATAGCCAAGCCTCGTCACAAAATCATTGTAGTAAGGATAGTTGTAAAGGCAGTTGAACGGCGGGATGTTCTCGAATCCCTCGACCAGCATGCCTTGTTTCCCAAGTGTGTTGTAATAAAGAGGGCCGTGGATCTCGTTCATTCCGTTCTCCTTCGCCCAGCTCTCGGCCGTGTCCAAAAGCAGTTTCGCAACCTCGAAGTCATCTATGGTGTCAAACCACCCGAAACGGGCCCTTTTCTTGTCATACAATGCGTTGTAGCGAGGGTTTATCATCCCGCAGATGCGGCCGACAACAGCCTTGCCATCCATGACCATCCACATCTTCCTCTTGCAATAAGAAAGAGTCGATACTTTGGTCAAAGATTTGACCTGGTCGCTGTGGAGAGCGGGAACATACTGGGGACAATCTTTGTAAAGCCTGTCAGGGAACTTGATGAATCTCATCAGGTCCCTTCTGCTCACAACCTCAACTACTTTATAATCAGGCATAAATATCCATTCTACAA
>ERZ808266.437-NODE-437-length-14718-cov-4.951306_pt1 | contig 14718 bp, 16 predicted proteins | sample MGYA00521278_ERZ808266 | MGnify/ENA primary metagenome ERZ808266 (study PRJEB31516, sample SAMN03275591) | gut metagenome | biome: mammalia-associated habitat; material: feces | host: Papio cynocephalus | place: Kenya | collected 2012-08-02 ... | reverse complement strand
AAAGACGGAACTTCTCGTTCTCCAACAGATAGCGGTCGTTAGGTTGGAACACCGTTCCGTTCTCCATTCTCAGCGAGCCTTTTCCGTCATGCTGAAAATAGCGGATGGTGTAGATGGTGCCGTCAAACTTTCCCTCCGCCTTCAACTCGCAGCGGATTTCAACGGTCTGTCCACGCACAATGTCCTTTGGCACAGGCATCGTCTCCACCTTGAATGGATACGACTGCTGAATGTCCAGCTCATCGCTGCACGATGAAAGGATTACCGACACGGCACACACGAAAAGGAATGCCAACATGCTCACTGATTTCTTGATATTATTGTTCTTCTTCATTGTCTTGATGTTTTTGAATGATTGTTACTTTCTTGTCTTATGGCTCATCAAGTACTCGTTCAAGTCCTTGTAGCCAGTGTATAGATGCGAATGGTCAATGACCTTATCGCCATATCGCTTTTGCAATTCTACACAAGCATTCTCGCCTGCCTCGTCATTGTCCAAATGACAGTACACTTGTGCATAGCCATCTAAAAGATGATGCACCTTTTGCATATTAGCCACAGAGTTGAGGACAATATGATCCTCACCACGACCTATGCCGAGAATTACGGCAGAGAGGAAATCCATAAAACCCTCGTACAGATGGCAGACGTTGCTGTTCCTGCCAATGAGAGTGATGTCCTTTGGCGACACGCAACCTTTGAAGAAGCGGTTGCGTATCTCGTAGCCATCGCTGTTGTTCTTGAAACCGACAGCAAAGAACAGTTTGCCATTGTATCGGTATTCCACCTGACAGCAGAAACGGCTCGCCACGTCAGCCGATATGCCACGTTCACGCAAGTACTGCCTGAGAGCAGGATGACTCAAAGGCTTTTCCACAATATCACTAAAGGGATTGCCTTTCGCCTTCACAGCCTTTTCCGCTATCCTTTGATAATGCGGAAACGATGTCGGGAAGCTGCCACCAAGCGTTTCAGATATGAACTTGGCTTGTGCCACAAACTCATTGCTGTTGATGAACTCTCCTGCGAGGTTGAAGATGTCACCACCTCTGGCGATGCCATAATCATACCAGACATTCTTGTCCGTTGATACCCGAAGCGAAGGATTGCGGTCGTTGCGGTATGGCGCATGATACCAAAGTCCCGAAGCCTTGTGCTTGACAGGCTCAATGCCGAGAATGTAGAGAAAGTCCACGATAGGCACTTGTTTGATTTCATTGATGTCCATAGGCTCACTGTTTTAGTTGATGATGAACTTCATGCCGATGCCAAACTGCGTGTGGAAATGTCCCGTGCTGTTGCCCCAAACGAACCTTTCCTTGACGGAAGCGGTCAAGGCTACTACATCCGACAGGTATATTTCCGTCTCCAAAGCCACGGCACCACCATATATAAGTGCTCCCTTGTTCTGCAAGGTCGCGCCGTCCGACATGGTTCTCTTGCCCCAGTTTACGGACTCATAGCCAGCCAGTGCCATACCTCCGATATAGAACAGCACCGTCTTACTGTTGTCGGTAAGGAAGTTGTAGGAATAACCGAACTCGCCTGTCATTTGCGCTATTGGAACGGAAGTGTTACGGTAAGGCTGATTCACTTGCATGTATTCCGCCCCATACGTCCACTTGTCACCACCCTTGGTATAGCTTGAAAGTCCGAGACCTGCATAATAGCCAGCCTTGCAGGACTTCTTGCCGTTATATACTCCGTCAGCCATGCCGACCTTCACCTCAATGCCTTTCATCTGAGGAAGACATCTTTGGGCGAATGCCTGCCCTGCGGTGAGGGCAAGCATCGCCATGATTGCAATGTTTCTTCTTTTCATCCGTTACTTCACGCTAAGTTCATTGATTGTCAAAGCTCGCACCAAGTCGCTGTTCTCCACGACAAACGACTGATGGCGACCGCCTTCCTTCTCGTTCATCTCCACGACAAGCTCCTTGTCGTCGGGAATGGTAAATTTCGGCAGGCAGAACACCGTCTGCTCCGTTTTCTTTCCTGCCACACGCACCACATAGTTATAGGCACGGACAGGAAGGAGCACCTGCTCCTGTATGGCGGTTCGCTTCGCCACCTTCTTGTCCACCACCTTGAACGTAATATAGTCCACGTCAAACGGCACGTTGCTCTGGTTCTTGATTTCTGTGTGGAAATACAGCAAGTCGCTGTGTACATAGATACCCTTCAAAAGGTACTGGATGCCAAAACGCTTGCTGCCGATGTGTTTCACCTTGCGCTTGTTCTCCTTGTGGATAGACTTCATGATGAGGTGTACCAGCATGGGACTTTCCTTGCCCAACTCCTTGAGGTAAATCTCCTGCGCATTGTTCGGACGGTTCACCGCCTCACCGTCATGGATGAAGTCCGCCATCTCGATATTGAGCATAAGCGGTTCTTTTGCATAGCGCACGTTAAATGTGTAAAACGAACCATCCTCCGTGATGACGCTCATATTGGTCTCTTTCTTGAAATTCTTTACGGCTGCTTTTACACGGATAACATTCTCCGCACCGTCCGCCTTGCCAGCAATAAGGTCCTCTGAACCCAAGTCAACGTACTTGACAGAGGCAGGAAAGAGAATATGAACCGTCTTGTCGTAAGTCACTTCCAAACCATGAGGTGGAATCATGCGGTCGAAGGTCAGCTTCTTGGTCAAGCCATGATAGAGGTTGCTGTTCTCTTCCTTCTGCGGATACACCTCCTTGGTCAAGGTCAGTTTCTCTTCCTGGTCGGAAGAAACAGTGCTTACTTGCTCAGTCTTTACAGACTTCTGCGTTTTTTTCTTGCCTGTCTTCTGCGCCGATGCAGTGCAGGCTACGCCCAGCATGAGGGCGAACATGATTGTTGTCTTCTTCATTTTAGTTTGCTTTTAATTAAACTTTTGGATTAAATGGTATAAATGTTGTTGCCTTTCGGCTAATCTTCCTCTTGGTAGAGCATGACCCTGTAGCCAGCCTTCAGGTGTATCTTGACGGTACGCATCTTCTTGGAGATATACTGCGACATGCCTTGTATGACCCCCTTTCCCAAGTCGGAGGCGAGCTGCGCCCCGGCATTGGAGGAAATGTTGATGCTGCTGTTCAGCGAGCTTCCCATGTTGGCACCCACTTCCTTGGCGGCATCCACCTCCATCGAGTTCGGTATGAAGATACCCTCCTGTCCGTCATTGTCATAGACGGCAAGCTCTATCGGGATTATCATACCGTTGTGCTCGATGGATTTCAGGGCAATGGCAAGCCTTTCGCCTTGCAACCGTGCCATTCCGACAATAACTGCGTTTCGTGGTATCTCCCTATTGCCGACACGCATGGCTTCCAACAGTCTCAACCTTACTGCCTGTCCGTCCGTTATGGTCTGGTTGCCGTGGATGCAGGCAGAAATCGTGTTTTTGTCGGAAACACCACCTCTCCCGATGGCGGTATTGAACCTTGCCGAAGCCTTTTCCGAGTAAGAGGCTACAAACTCCCCGTTACTCATGGGGCGGTTCAAGGACGAGACTACACGCCTTTGCACTTGCCTTACAGGGGAAACCTTGGCTTTCTTGCCCTTGGTGACAGCTTCCTTGTTTTCCTCTGTTGCTGTTTCAGCCGATGAAGGACTTGCCGCATTGGCATTTCCACCAGGCATGTACTTTGCCGCAAGTTGGTAGGACTTCTCCATAAGGGCGACTTGCTCGTCCATATTGGAACGCTTGTTTTCCTGCTGCATCATGCTTGCCTCCAGCTCGTCAAGACGTTTCCTCAACTCAGCATCTTCGCTGCTTCCCCCTTGCTGTGGCTGTTCATAGAAACCGCCCAAGGTCGTGTTCAAGGTTTGGTATGCCTCGGCAGACGAGCGGATGGCATCCGCCTCCTGCTTTTCCGCCTTTGTAGGCTGTCCACCAGACTGCATCAAGTCAAAGTCCTTGTCCAGCTCCGATGCCGTGGAGTCCATGCTTAGCATATACTCCCCAAGGGTGCTCATGGCTCTGCTTTTTTCCTTTTGCTTGTTGGCAAGATCCTCCTTGGAGTATGCCTTGCGCTTGTCCGCCTCCACATCTGTCTTCTCCGCATCGGGCATTTCCATGTTGAATCCCTTGCTGCCTTTCTCACCCTCTGATGCCGACGGCTTGAAGATAAGCCATAGCACCAGACCGCAGACGAGGCACATGCATGGTATGGCAATCATCTTGTTACGCTTGATACGCTGCTCTTCGGTCAAAGGCTTCTTTTCCTTTGGAGCCTTATCCGGCTCCACCTTGTCATTCTTCTCTTTCTCCATGTATCAATTCATTTTGGTTGGTCACTTGCTGCCCCTTGTCGGTAGGCAACTTTACACTCTCAATATGCTCAACCTCTATATTTGAGGTCTTGCCGTTTCCAAAGTTGATGATGGCTGAACCTATCATGTAAAGGCTACAGAGGGCAAACAAGCCGAACATGACGAGCACGACTTTCAGTCTTACCCCTGGCGGAAGGGAATCCAGCCTGTCACGCAGTCTTCCCTTCATACCATTCACCTTTTCTTGGATTGTCTTAATCGGATTTTCCATTCTTGCTATTTTTATCGTTCTACTGTACTGATGTCCCTGTTCTCCACAATGGTGAAACCTTCAATGGTAAAACCATTCGGGTTATCATCGGAGCGTGTGGCGTTCACCAACCTGCATACGGTGACAAGACTTCTCTCCGTCACATTGCTCTCTCGGAGTATCACCTGCCGTGCGTAGGTCTTGGCTTGATAAGGGTAGTTATCAAAGTTACAGACCACGCTGTCCACTTGCAGCGACTGGTTGATGTTTCCCGCGATGAGTCGGTTATAAAAACCTTTCTCCGCAAAGTCCTGGTAATAGTTGTATGCGCTCTTGTCTGCCAGCAGCAAGGCTCGTTTCACGTTGTGCTCGATGGCGCTCTTTTCGGGAGATAGCGTAAAGAACAGCTCATGAAAGCGTCTCACGTGTTCCCTTGCCTCAGCTGGTCTGTTCTGTGATAGGTCTTGCGAGAGGGCGAGCATCAGCGACTTGCCGCCGTCAAGGACATATATCCTCTCTCGTTGTTTCTCCGCAAACCGAAATGCGAACACCACCGAGCATATTGCGACGACAACGCAGCCAATAACGAGGACTATGCAGAACAGGCGTATCTGTCTGAACGAGGTCTCGATGTTCTTCAATGACTTGAATTCCATTTTCTTTTCCTTTTTAATGTTTGTTGTTAATGACTATCGTTTCTTGAAACCGCTTCGGATGAGCTTGCCTGCACGTCCCGCCACGTTTCCTGCCGTAGCTCCAGCGATGCTTCCGCCCAGTGAGCCCGCCGTGTTCACGTTCCGGTTGTAGTTGCCGATGCCGCCACCTGCCTGTATGATCCATCCCGCCACGGTCGGTATGGTGAAGTAACCGATGATTCCGATAATGAGGAAAACGATGTAAACACCGTTGCTTGCCTCAATGGAAAAGTTCGGGTCGTTCTGCAATGCCTCGATGTCGTTTTGCAGCATCAGCACCTGTATCTTGGCAAGGATGGTACTGAACAAGTCCGAAACGGGTAGCCAGAGATAAATCTGTATGTACCTGCAGAACCATTGCGTCAGCGTGGACTGGAATCCGTCCCATACCGATATGGCGAAACAAAGCGGTCCGAGGATGGACAGGACGATGAGGAAGAATGTCCTCAGCACGTCTATGACCAGTGCAGCGGCTTGGAACAGCAGTTCCAGCAGTTCACGGAAGAAATCACGGATGCTCTTTTTCATGCTGTACATGCCACGCTCCACATACATTCCTGCCATTGTCACCACGTCGCCGGGTGACCAGCCGAGTTCGTCAAGCTGCTTGTCAAACTCCTCGTTGCTCACAAGGTATGTAGTTTCCGGATTGCGTTTCATCGCCTCATACTCCAGTTTGTCTTTCTGCGCCCGGTATTCGTTCATGTCGAAGGTCTGTGTCTCCAACATGGAATGTGTACCTTGCACGATGGGACTCATCACGCTGTTGAGCGTACCGAGCACGATGGTCGGGAAGAACATGATGGCAAGTCCGATGGCAAAAGGACGGAGCAGCGGAAACACGTCTATCGGCTCTGCCCTTGACAGCGACTGCCAAACCCTCAGGGCGACATAGAACAGCGCCCCAAGTCCTGCAAGTCCCTTGGCAATGTCCGTCATGTCGGAACACAGCGGCATCATCTCGTCATACAGGGAGCGCAGTATCTGGTGAAGGTTCTCGAAATCCATAGGCTACCAGTATTTCTCGTTTGACTTGCCGTAGAGTCCCATGATGCGGTCGAGGTCGTTTTTCTTCTTGGCACGCAGGTAGCTCACGGAGATGTTCTTGTTGGTGTAGTAGCTCACGAGATTGCGGTAGCGCTTCATCTTCGAGTAGCAGCGTTCCACCACGTCCATTCGCTCCTTGTCCGTCATGGAAAGGGTCGTGATGTTCACCACGTTCTTCAACTCGGTCAGCACATCGTTGCTTTCCTCAAGCAGCTTGGTGTATCCGAAGCCGATTGCGGATAATTCCTCCACGGAGAAGTTGTCATCGTGCATCATCTTCTGATAGTTGTTGATGTAGATGTCGGTAATGTCGCCCACCATGAGGATGGTCTGCTGCACCTTGCGTGCGTCCTTGACGAGGTTGTTCACCGATTTCAGTGCATCGTAGTACTTCTTGCCCTGCTCGTAAATCTTCACGGTCTCCTTGAAGTTGTTGATCATGTTCTGAGCCGTCGAAGACGTGTGGACGATGTTGTTGGACGAGTTGATGATACTCTGCGCAATGTTGGTCGGGTCAATGACCGCCCACTGTGCGCTTGCCTTTCCCACCATCAGCAGGAACAGGCAGATTGTCATGATTACTTTTGTTCTCATTTTTACTTTTGGATTAAGTGGATAATGAATTTCATTTGTTCTCTTGTTTGTCCTCTGCAAGTTGTCGGATGGCGGCTTCCATGTCACCACCGAGTTTCTCCGCCAATGCCCTTACCTCCAGTTTCTCACTTTCCTCTGTCGTATAGGCGAGATATTCTTGGGTGGACACCTCTGTGGCATATACTGCCGACTGTGTTCCTCCGAGTCCTATCCATACTTCCTTGTAGAGACGTGAGGGGTCGTTGGACTGGTTGATGGAGAGAATCTGCGACTTCTCCTTTTCCGTCAATCCGAGCAACGACTGTATCTGCTCGAACTTGTTCATGAACTTCCTCTGGTCAAGGAGTATCTTGCAGTCAGAGTTGTTGATGATGCTGTCCTTCACGATGGCGGATGAAACAATGTCCTCGACCTCCTGCGTCACCACGACCGCCTCACCGAAGAACTTTCTGACAGTCTTATAGAGATAGCGGATATAGGATGCCATGTTTGCCGATGCAATCGCTTTCCATGCCTCCTCTATCACTATCATCTTGCGTATGCCTTTCAATCGGCGCATCTTGTTGATGAACAACTCCATAATGATGATGGTCGTGACAGGGAATAAAATCGCGTGATCTTTTATCTGGTCAATCTCGAAAACAATGAACCTCTTATGCAGCAGGTCAAGTTCCTTGTCAGAGTTCAGCAGATAGTCGTACTCACCACCTTTGTAGTAAGGTTCCAGCACGTTGAGGAATCCGTCAATATCAAAATCTTTCTCACGGACTTTCTTTTCTTCCAGTACCTTGCGGTATTCCGTTCCCACAAACTCATAGAAGGTATTGAAGCACGGCACGATGTCGCTTTCCTCTTTCAGTTTACCGATGTAGAGCGACACGGCATTCGACAAGGCGACCTCTTCCGCTCGTGTGGCAGGCTCGTTGTCCTTCTTCCAAAGCGTCAGGAGCAATGTCTTGATGCTCTCTCGCTTCTCGATGTCAAAGACCTTATCCTCAGTGAAGAAGGGATTGAAAGAGATGGGGCTTTCATCCGTGTAGGTATAGTAGATGCCGTCCTTTCCGCCTGTCTTTCGGTTTATCATCTCGCAGAGTCCTTGGTAGGAGTTTCCCGTATCGACCAAGACCACATGCGTGCCTTGCTCGTAGTACTGTCTGACGAGGTGGTTCATGAAGAACGACTTTCCGCTTCCCGATGGTCCGAGCACGAACTTGTTGCGGTTGGTTGTCACGCCTTTCCTCATCGGCAGGTCAGAGATGTCAATATGCAACGGCTTGCCACTAATGCGGTCTGCCATCTTGATGCCGAACGGTGAGGGAGAATCCATATAGTTGGTTTCCTCCGTGAAGAGGCATGTTGCATGTTCGATGAAGGTATGGAAACTCTCCTCTGACGGAAAATCCCCCTCGTTGCCGGGTATCGCCGCCCAGAAAAGTGTCGGACAATCCACCGTATTGTGGCGTGGCACACATTCCATGCTTGCCAACTGACTGCCCACATCATTGCGTAGGTGCTTCAACTCTTCCATATCCTCGCCCCATGCCAGGACATTGAAATGGGCACGGACAGACTGCAAGCCTTGTGAGTGAGCCTCGTTCAGATACTCGTCAATCCATTCCTTGTTGATGGCGTTCTGTCGGCTGTACCTGGACAGCGAATGCATGTTACGTGCGGTCTTCTCGAACTTCTGCAAGGTTTCGTCGCTGTTGTCTATGAAGACATACTGGTTATAGATATGGTTGCAGGACAACAGCAAGCCAACTGGAGCGGCAAAGGACAACCGGCAGTCGCTTCGGTCGGTGGACAGTCGCTCAAAACGGTTGTCTGTTGAAACTTCCGTGGGAAGGTCTTCCGTCTGCGACAAGATATGCAGGCACAAGTGCTTGTTTCCGATACGCATACCTCGTGCAGACAATTCCATGTCCTCCAGACATTGCACGTTCTCCGTGGAGAGCGAGAGGTACTTGCCAACAATTCCCGTTGTTCGCTCCGTGCCTGTGATTTCCTCGTCCGTCAGTCTGCGTAAGGAGATATAGCCGGAGTCGTTGATGATTCTTGCGAACTGTTCCACTGCATCGAGGAATCTTGCGACCGTTTCCTTGTCCTTGATTTCCTTGGGGATGATATGCCCACGGCACAAAGTGGAAAAATTGCTCTGGTGTGCCATGCGCTCCTTGGAGGTCTTGGTAAGGAACAGGTAACACAGGTGATACAGGTAAGGACGCTCATTGAAGTGTCGCTCGTAGCTCCTTGACAGAAAACTCATCTCGCTTTTCTGTAAGTCGGGCGCATAGTTCTCTTTCACGAACCAGTCCTGCTTGTGTACGATGCTGTAGTCGGGCAGCACCTTGATAGCCTTGCACCATGCGGCATGTACCGACTCATACTCCTGCGATGTTACCGTGAAGATTTCGGGGAGCGTCACCTCGTAGGCGACCGTGATGTCGCCATCCTTGGAGATGATACAGCCTTGCTCCACGGCAAGCAACGGGAACTTGCTCTCAAGGGTGCTTGATTTTCTGATATTTCTCATTCTTCTTTCTTTTTATATTTGAACATTCGGTTTGTTTTCCTTCGGTTGAGGATATAGCGTGGATGGCTCTTGGCGGCAAGGAGTTTCATCAGTCCATGCTCACCGTACTTGTTGTTGAGATGGAACGTAATCCATACAAGCAGCGAGCCGAGCGTGAGACCCAAGCCGATGCAGACCAGTTGGTCCGCACCTGCCATATAGAGGACGACCACAAGGAAGAAGACGGCAAGCAGTCCACCTGCAAAGATGAAGAGGTACTGTGCCTTCAGTCCCTTGAACTCAACCGAATGACCGATGCCCTTGTTGATTGGGTAGTCAGCCATAAGTCTTATACCTTATTATATTATAGGAAGAATGAGCGGAGGATGGTTGCGCTCACGATGAGGAAGATGCAGGCTCCGAACCAGCTTGCGGCAGTCTTGCTCGTGTCGGGGTCGCCCGACGAGAACTTGCCATACACCTTGATGCCTCCGATGAGACCCACCACGGCACCGATGGCGTAGATGAGTTTCGTGCCCGGGTCGAAGTAGGAGGTCACCATACTTGTTGCCTCGTTGATACCTGCAAGTCCGTTGCCTTGCGCGAATGTCTGTGATACGGCTGCGAAAATCATCGCAGCGAGAAGAATGATTCTGTTTTTCTTGTTCATAAATCGTTTTTTGTCTGTGCCTTGGGGATTGGATGGTCCCGGCTGGCGGTTGATACTTTTGTTTACTCATGCGGCATGATGCCGACTTGTGGATTCAGTGGCGAGCTGAGATTTTAGCCGTAGTCTTTCTTTTTCATTACAGTCACTTTTGGGGTTACACAAAATCTAAAAAATTAAAATCCTCATATCTGTCTGGGAGTTCCAAACGTTCCTCTTTAGAAGAAGCCTCTTTCTTTTCCTCCATTTCTCTCATGGCAAGGTCTATCGACTCATTGATTTGTTCTACCAACTCCGTATTGTTGATAAGCTTCTCAAACAATTCATTTCCTTCCATCTCATGGAACACGTTGCCAGCCTTCACCTTTTCCTCTTGGGTCGAAGTCTTTTTCTCGACGGTTCTCACAGCCAGGTCTATGTCCTCAAAAGGCATCCCTGTTGCCTGTGGCGGAATCTCTTCCGAGTCCTCGTCCTTATATTCCATTGGAATATCCTTTACCCTGACATCTTCGAAAGCTTCATCTAAATTCTCATCAGCTATCTGTGCAGATGCCCGTTGTTCTTTTTCATCCTCAAATGTTACGTCATTTTCAGAAACAGCTTCCGATGTATCCGCCTTTTGATGCTGCACTTCATCATCCTGTTTCTTTTTGTCGGACACCTTGAAAAGACTCTTCCCAACAAGTTCCATAGGATCTATGGGAGTTTTTTCGTCCTTGATGTCCAAAACTTCCTCACGGGGAACATAATACTTCGTGTAAAAGTATATGGTCCAGATATTGAAGAGCACCAGTAGTATGATAAATATTGTCTCCATCTCCTTTATATGTTAGTGAATGACTTGATATGCCTGTTAAACGACTCCGTGATGTCCTCTCGGTATTCCTCAAAATGTCGGGCAAGCACATTGTCTATGTAGCTTGCCAAGGTCACCTCGTTTTGTCCAATGACATGAATAATCTTGGATATTCTGTCATGAAACTCACTTCTGATGCACACCTGTCGTCCTTTGCGGGCTATCATCTTCGATTCCCTCACGAACAAGTCCTCGTATTTCCCTGATGGAAGAGCATGTTGTTCTATGCCTTCTTCCTCTTTGATCTTCTTCTCCTCTTTTTGCTTTACAGGAGAATAGTCTTCTTCCACGAGTGACTCGATGATGAGGTTTGCATAGTCTTCCTCTTCTTTTGTCTTCTTTGCCATACGCTTTATGCTTTAATGATTTCCAATACCTCGTCAACCAGCTTGTCAAGATTACTACCTCGTACCAAACTTTTGTCCGCAGGGAATACCGTGGAACGAAATACAGCCTTCCTCCCCATAGTCGTTTCCTTTCGGAATCGTTTGCTGTCAGGCAAGAAAGTTTTGAGGATAGGCAAACCGTTCTCGCCACATACTTTCTCATATACCTCATAGAGTTCCGTCTTCTCACGCCCATCTACCTTGTTCCATACCATGTGGATAGATTTGATTTTGCCCTTGCCGATGGAAACATAGGTCTCGTTGATGGTCTTGGCATACATCAACGAACTCACCACGTCAACACGGTCTGCAACGATGGGGGTGATGATATGCTCGATATGAGATACCAAATGAATGACATCATTGTTGTTCGCTGTGCCTGGTAGGTCGAAAAAGATAAAATCCAAGTCTGGATTCTTCTTTTTCATGTTCTCCGCAACCTCCAAGGCATCCTCAGGCTTACTCTTCGTCACAGGGTAAGGCTTTTTCTTCAATCTCTTGATTTGCTCATAAGCCATCTTCTTGAAATACTCATCCTTGACGGTCGCCTCGGCATCTCGCTTGCGAATGCCACTGATACTATACTGGGGGTGGTCGCAGTCTATGATGGCTACGTTGTACCCCTTCACATACTGTAGATAACTTGCCACGATGACGGTCATCGTGGTCTTGCCAGCTCCTCCTTTTTGTGTGGAGAATGCCACGTACTTTGCCTGTTTCATCTGTCTGTTCATTTATAGGGTTATACATGTTATTGAATGACTGTTCATTTGTCAATCTGTTTGCTATTTCATTTGAACATACACACGTTCAAGCGTGTGTACATCCAAACGTTCAGATGTATAGTCGAATTTATGTACTTTTCCACCATCATTCACTCGTCTGAATGAGCAGAGGTTCATCTGAATGACGGTGCAAAGAAACAAACATTTTTCCGAAAAACTATGGTTTTCAAATCCTGTGGCAGCATGTTGCCGATAGTTGCAGTGGTTGTCTGGGGTGCATCTGTTCCAAGGGCGCTTTTTTAGCCGTAATTTTGCACCCGAAAGGCAAAGCGATGTGTAGCGCATCCATATCGTTCCGAGAAGAACAAGGCTTGATGTTCCGCAAAGGACTGGATTTCCCGAACAGCTTCCATTCGGGATAGGGACAGCTTCTTACGAAGGCTAACTTCAATCCACCCTAAGCGGATTTTTATGTCCTCAAAGACATAGCAAGGTATGTTTTGAGTTACTCAAAACCTTTGGAGTTACCCTCCAAAGACCTTGCCCTGCCGGGTTGGTAGCCTCTCCGAAGTCGGGCTCCCCCATGTTCCAATCTGACGATATTTTGCACGCTTCCATCAATGCCGTATGTACCACTTAATCCATTTTTATATGAACACAGAAAGAAAACGAGGGGGACGAATCCCCAAGCTGAACCCGAAGTCGCACCATGTGATGCTTCGGTTCGACGATGACGAGTGGATGAAATTCCTCGTCATGTATGAGCAGACTGATGTGAAGGCAAAGGCTGTCTTTGCCAAGGCACGCATCTTCGGCGAGCCGTTCAAGGTGTTGCGAGAGGACAAGACATTGGTGGAATACTACACCAAGCTTTCTTCTTTTCACTCGCAGTACCGGATGATTGGCAACAACTACAACCAGGTTGTCAAGGAGCTTCGCTGCCATTTCTCCGAGAAGAAGGCGATGGCACTTCTCTACAAGTTGGAGAATTGCACCAAGGAGTTGGTCGCTCTTACCCGTGAGATTGTTGAACTAACCCATAAGTTTGAGGAAAGATGGTCGCAAAGATAAGTTTCGGAAGTTCATTGTATGGCGCACTGGCATACAATGGTGAGAAGATTAACAAGGACGAGGGAAAGCTGTTGGCAACGAACAAAATCTTCGATGATTGTTCGGGAAAGACGAGCATCATCAATGCCTTGCGTGATTTCCAACGCTACCTTTCCCCGCACATCAGAACGGAAAAGCCTGTCGTGCATATCTCCTTGAATCCGCATCCAGATGATGTGCTGACGGATATGGAAATGGAGGACATCGCACGCGAATACTTGGAGCGTATGGGATATGGCAACCAGCCATACATGGTTTACAAGCATGAGGACATTGACCGTCATCACATGCACATCGTGACCATCCGGGTGGATGAGAACGGCAAGTGCTTGGACAGCCGATACAACTACCACAAGAGCAAGACCATCACCCGTGACTTGGAGGAAAAGTACAATCTCCACAAGGCAGACCGCAAGCAACGCAAGTTTGACAATCCGCTCCGTAAGGTGGATGTAAGCCAAGGTAATGTAAAAAAACAGGTTGCCAACACTGTGAAGTCGCTCTGTGCCACCTACAAGTTCCAGTCCTTGGGCGAATACCGTGCGCTTCTCTCCTTATACAATATATCCTTGGAGGAAGTGAAGGGCGAGGTTGGCGGTCGTGAGTATCATGGCTTTGTATATTCAGCGACCGATGCGCAAGGCAACAAGGTGGGCAATCCTTTCAAGGCTTCCAAGATAGACAAGTCCGTTGGAGTGGATGCTATTGAAAAGCGGTTCGCTTATTCTGCCAAGAAGTTCAAGGAGGACAAGAAACTTTCTGAGATGACCAAGCACAGCGTGGAAGCTGTCTTGAAGCAGACTTACCATAAGGATAAGTTCGTTGAGTTGCTGAAAGCAAAGGGTATTGATGTTGTTTTCCGTCATACTGCCGATGGACGTATCTACGGAGCAACCTTCATCGACCACCGCACCAAATGCGTGTTCAATGGCTCACGGCTTGGAAAGAATCTTTCCGCCAATGCCTTGCAGGAGCATTTCACCTTGCCTTATGAGAATGAGCAACCGATACCGCTTACCATTCCTAAAGAAGAGGGTACTGTCTTGGAGCAGGAACTTCAAGGCTCAGGCTTGTTCGACGAGTACGGCAGCGGTCTTGGATTGATGGCTGGAGGCGGTTCTTCCAATGAGGCACAGGAGGCTGCATTTGACAAGCAGTTGCGCAGAAAGAAAAAGAAACGAAAAGGGCGAAGCCTGTAATCGTATTATCAAGGTTGGCTTTCTTATACAAATGGAGAAAGTCAGCCTTCAATCAGAAAAAAACGATTAAGCGAATGCAATGAAAGTTTACTTTCGGATTGCTGAGCGTGAGTTTTTTATTCAAACAATTTCTATAACTTTAAAACAGAAGATTAATGGCACAAGAAGACGATTTGAGAGCATTGGGGAAAATCATGGATTTTCTCCGTGCCGTGAGTATCATACTCGCAATAATGAATGTATATTGGTATTGCTACGAGGCAATACACATGTGGGGAGTGACTATCGGGGTTGTTGACAGAATCCTTATCAACTTCAACCGAACTGGCGGTTTGTTTCATTCAATCCTTTACACCAAGTTGTTCTCGCTTTTGCTTTTGGCACTCTCATGTTTGGGAACCAAGGGCGTGAAAGCGGAGG